>JAABUK010007881.1_pt1 | contig 15178 bp, 19 predicted proteins | sample 5559141 | NCBI WGS metagenome assembly JAABUK01 (sample SAMN10711869, study PRJNA513367) | rock metagenome | isolation source: Antarctica rocks | place: Antarctica: Victoria Land, Pudding Butte nord | collected 2016-01-03
CATCACATAGGCGCATGCACATCACTGTATCTTCTCACAACCCCCCCGTCTGATGTGTGCAGGGTCCCCAGCAGGCAGCTCAGTGTTTGCATCATCATGCAGTCATCAGATAGGTGCATGCACATGAATGTAACATCTCACAAACCCCTTTTGGTGTGTGTAGGGTCCCCAGCAAGCGCTACAGTGGTTGCACCTTACACCATCCCCTCACAATCATCATGCAGTCGACACATAGGTGCATGCACATGACTGTATCTTCTCACAACCCCCCCTTGATATATGCAGGGTCCCCAACAGGCTCCACAGTGTATGCACCTGCAGCAGCCCCGACTGGCTCCACTGCCTTGCAAGAGGGAGCCATGACCTTGTTGACTGCTGCCAATGCGACTGCACGTGCTGTGGACCCTGCTACTGGGCTTCTGGTGTCAGCCAGCTCCCTTGCTGCTACTCAGGCCAGTGGGACCATTTACACCAACCAGGTATGGGGGCTTGTGTACCTGACCTTTGTCATGCTTGGCTGTTCACACCTGTCTTTGCTGCGCCATTTGCTGAAAAAGGTGGACTTCTGCTTTTTCTTTTTGTATATACGTGGTCATACATCATACACATCCTGAGTGTCATGTCAACTACAATACTGTGGTCTGAGCTCATACTCCTGCTGAGGCAGACAGGATCAAGAAGCAAGCTCCTGCAGCTTACTGTCTAACCATATCATTACTGTTTGTCCTGCAGGAGGACTTCACGGTCAGGATCCAGTCCAAGTCAGCACTGACCACCAGCGACATAACGGTGACTAACGGCGAGGTGACCAGCGTGACACCTGTCGCTGGCACCACTGGCAGCTATGATGTAGCTGTCGCCTCCAAGAGCAAGAGTGGCATAGTAGCCGTCAGCACTATAGCCAGTGCTGCTGTAGCTGCTTCAACCATCACTGTTGATGTGGACACAACCGTGCCTCAGGTGACCATCCAACCTCACCCTGTGTGTTTGCTACAGCCCTTGTGTTCTTTCTTCTGTGCTTTCTCCTCCTTTTCTTCTTTCTCTCCTTCTTGTATGTTTGAAAGTGCAGCAAGTTATAGGCTCCCTGGAACACAGATGTGTACCTGCTGGGCCTGCTGGGACTGATTCTTTGTTTGAACACCAGCTGAGCTTGTTTGCCCAACCCTGCGCTCCGCGAGTGGTGCCAGCACAGCTTGATCTTGTGAGCTGCTGAAGTGCATATTCAGCTGCAGGAGTCATTCAACATACATCCCAGGCAGACTTTGCTCCAGCATCTTTGCCTTTATTGCATGCATGCACAACTTTCCATGCATGGGCAACCAGTACTGCAAAATGTGCCATTGGATACACTTGCATACTCTGGTCACCGCCCCCCCTCGGCCCCCCCACTTTGTTGGTGTATTGTGGTCAACACCTCAAATGCATGTTGCAGGTGACCATCACATCGCCTCAGCTGGTGACTGACCACACCAACCCCACCATCACAGTCAACTATGGGGGTAGGGTAGCTCAGCTGAACCCCCTGCTGCTGTACAACATGTCTGGAGTGGCACGGACAGACGTGGTGTATAACGTCAACACTGGAGTCGTGACCACCACTGCCTATGTTGATGATGCAACACAGAACGCTGACATCTGGTGAGTGCTTACTCATCTCTTTGCTGCATTGCTTTTATGTAATGACCTGTTGTCGCCTTACATAATGACCTGTTGTCACTGCTGCCCAGCATGCAACAGCATGTGGGTAGTTCTGTAGCACCACACACATTGTGTAATGTTGACAACAGGGCACCTGGCTAGTCAAGTACTTGGATGTACAAACAATGATGAAAGTACCCGCAATTGTGAATCAAAAAAGGCAGGAACCACTGAAAGGTAGTTGCCTTTCAGGCTCACAACTGATGAACTCTGTTGAGATCCATCATGAGCCCGCTGAGCACATATAACATGTTGTGTACAGCTGTTTGGTAAGCCCATTGATTGAGCTGTGAGAGGTGTGCAGGGTGACAGTAGATGCTGGACTTTTCACTGTCCCCAGACGTTTCTGAGTTTAGATTTCCAGGGTAGAGATGACGTTTCTGCATTGAAATAGACGTTTTGGGATTGAAATGAGGTGTGAGAGGTGTGCAGGGTGACTGTGGATGCTGGAGTCACGACTGACATCGCAGGCAACCTGAACACAGCAGCTTCAAACGTGCTCAAGTACCGGCCACCATCTCACGCCGTCTCATCAGTCCAGAAGACTGCCAACGCTGTTGTTGCCACCTCCCTTGCTGCAAGTGTTGCTGCAGGCTTGCTTTCAGGTGAGATAATGATCCACATTCCATGCCAGTGTGACTTATCATGCATGTTTCACGACGAGCAGTTCTCCTCTTGTGCCATTGTGACTTATCATCTTGCATGCTTTACCACAATCTACTCTCCATGCCATTGTGACTTATCATCTTGCCTTGCATGTTTTAAAACAATAACTTCTCCTTTTATGCCCTTGTGACTCGTCATCTTGCATGTTTTATCACAAGCAGTTTTCCTCTTATGCCATTGCAACTTGTCATCTTGCATGTTTTACCACAAGCAGCTGTCCTTCTATGCCATGGTGAATTGTGCTCTTTGCGTGTTCACCTTGACATGAGCTGAGGATGGGGTATGCTTACTGCAGTGAGATTGTCTGCATTGTCTCTTGCGTAAGACGCAATGCAGGACTGAGATCCCTCCTGTGCTCACAAATGTGATGCAGCATGCAAGCAACCAACGTCATTCTTTGTGCATCGGATGTATTTGTGTGAGACTTTCTGCACACTTCCGCATTCACTTCAGCTATGTAGTCAGCCTGATTAGACCCTGCCTGCCTACACTGAAGCTCTTATTTCAGCCTGGGTGATGACTTGATGATGTGAGCAGCAGAGTTGGGCTGGCTTGAAAGTGAAAAACTGCTCTCTGTTTTATGGTTATGAGTATGGGTTGCAGGGCATGCAGCAGCAGGGATGGGCACGCTGTTCCTGATGAACTACATGCAGACCTTCTACTGGCAGAGCCGCATGGCTGTCAGCCATTTCCCAGAGAACTATCGACAGCTTGCAGAGGGCTTCTCCTGGACAGCCCTGGATGTCACGTAAGTGCCCTGCAATGGGACAGCGGCGTTTTGCTGCCGTTGCAAATGCCATTGTCAGTTGCATCAATGTTTTCAAACTTACAGCTGTATTCAAGCCGCTTATCTGCACCCACATGAGCTGCAACAGTCTTGTCATGACAGCTTGCACAATCATTGATTGACACCAACTGTCCTAGATCCCGGGACTTTCTTGCCTAAAGGACAGGCTCTGGCTTGCCACAGCATCAATCAGTGCACAGACGAGCATATCCTGCCTTATGCTTGCATGTATGTGCTTACCGTGCCTCAGGACTATGCATGTGTGTGCACCCGGCCTGATGATTGTGTGTATGTGCGTACCAGGCCTCATGTCTGTATGTATGTGCGATGCAGTGCACCGTGGAAGATCTCAGACAGCCAGGCAGCAGACAGCAGCATCAGCAGCGCCCTCACCTCCGGATTCCCCTACCCCCCAGTGGGGGTCACCACCGACTCCTTCACCACTGGAGACTCTTCGTCTCCCTACTTCACTCTTCCAACCACCACTTCAGATTCCACCACCACCACGACTGGTAAGCACACTGCATGCCTGCTTTGGGATTGGTCGAGACCACATCAGTGCCCACACAACTGTGTGTTCATGTTCAAATGTGCCCATATGTGCATACCTTTCTTGGGGGGGAATAGTGGATTGATGCATGAGATAGTGAAGGAAAAAACAATGAAAGAATGGGAAACTCTTTGTGACCTCATAGGTCAAGATGCAGAAGTTGCTCATAGCATCTGAGCTGTTGTCAGCCACTTACATCTTCCTTTGAGACTGGTTTTGCTGGTGTTGAGTTGCTGTGTATGAGCCGCAACATGTAAAACCTCACTCATCTTGTGCATTTTGTTCTCCCCCACCACCTCTCAGCTCGACTTTCAAGGCAGTCTGCCTGCACCTGTTTCACCTTCCCTCTGCTATTTGCTGTACTGTCTGCATCAGTGGCTGCCTCACTCTCTTTGATGTTTGACCCCAACTGCCCTGGGCATTACCTCACGGCGTTGCTTCAGCCCCACCCAACAGTGTGCCACTCCAGCCCCAGTCGCCTGCAATGCCAGTGACACAGCTGCATCCGATGCATCTCTGTCATTTGTTCAGGTCTTGTCTTTGGCTCGAATGGTGTCATAGATACAGCCCCTCTGGCCAGTGGCAATGCCTTGTTGCATGGTTTGCAATGATGACCCTCATAACCCTCATATACCCATGTCCTGTTTTATGGTTTGCAATGGTGACCCTCGTTCACATGTCCATGTCCTGTTTCCTGGGTTGCAATGGTGACCTTCAGTCACATGTCCATGTCTTGTTTCCTGGTTCGCAACAATGACCCTCGGTCACATGTCAATGCAGCCTCTGCCTCCCGAAGGCTCAAAGCCTTTGATCCCCAAGACCCCACCCCTCAAGGCCTTGCTTCTCAAGGCTTTACCCCTCAAGGCCATGCTGTATCCCATCAGAGGTCCCTGTTGTCTCTAGAGACTCCCCCTGGCATGACAGGTAACAACTGACAAGTCCAATGACCAGCAATGTGTTCTCAGCTGGGCAATCATGACCCCCCTTAACCCCAAAGGCTCTTCTCTGCAGCCCTGAGTCTGTCTGAGAATATGCCCTGAACGTAGACAAGTACATGACTGTTCCTGTTGAGCGGCTCTGCATGCTTGCTGGATGGGTGTGGTGAGTGCAAAGACTGCAGGGTGGTGCATCATCAGCTGCATGGCTTCTTGAGTCTGGGAAGCACCGGTGCAGACTCAAAAGATTAACAGGAAGTTGTGTACAACCTGCACCCTGCTGTGGTCTTGGTGCCAATTCCCTTGGTGACACCACAACACCATCTTGTGTTTGTGTCGCTGACCGGTCCTGTCTGATTGACTTGCAGTTGCGCCGGCCCCTGCTCCAGCGTTTGGGCCTGGATTAGCCCCAGGATTAGCTCCTGGATCAGCCCCTATGGCCGCTCCTGCCCCTGCGCCAGCCTCAGACGCAACAGCGCTTGCAGGCGCACCCGCCCCAGGTACCCCTACTTACATGCCTTGGTGTCTAGGGGGGCTATTGCACGTGGACTTTCTGCACCTAGGCTCTAGCCTCCTGTCATGCTTTGTTGCATGGCATACTTTGTTGCATGGCATACTTTGTTGCATGGCAGACTGATCTGTGATGAATCATGTTAGGTGCAGACATGCTGTGCATGCTGTCCACACCACAACATGTACTGTGTGGCAGCAGCTTTGCTTGGCTGGCGGTGCTGTGATGCCTTGAAGCCTGCCCAGTCCTGCATCAGATGCCATGCTCATGTGTGTGATGCTGATTATATCTCACCCTGCCGCTTTTTTTACATTCCTTCCAAATTCCAGACGCGCACCTGCTCAATTCAAATTTGAAAAGTGGTCAAACACCCTCCAAAGGCACATTCTTGTCTTTGCTTTCCGATGTGTTGCTGACTAATAATGCATTGCTTGCAGCTTTGACCAGCACCAGCAGAAGGCTGCTGAGTCAGCCGTCAGTGTCAGCGCGTCTGTCTGAAGCATCCCAGCAGGCACAGCACAACCCTGCTGCCACGCTGCACTACCTCCGTCGCCACCTGTTGGTAAGCACCTGGCACATGCGTATGCAACACAGCAGCATGGCCCTGTTGTTGAAAGCGGAGCCCAGCTTGTGCGTCATACACAATAAGCTGCCTGGGACTCAACAGAGCCTGCTGTTGTTTGAATACCTACTCTAGCTGCCTTGCCGTAACATCAAATGTGCATACGCTGCTTATGTGGCGTTCTCCCTTGGTCTGTGGACGCTCCTACAGCAGTGGAATCTAGTGACAGGCTGTAGCTCTATCTCACTAGCATTTTTGCTGATGTCTGTTCTTTGTGTGTGTGCAGCAATCTGACACCAGCACTAGCAACAGCAGCAGCAATGGGACTCTGCCCGGCGTGTTGCCTGGTGAGCGGCTGGTGGTGACCAGCACTGGGCTTCAGACGAATGGCACCAGCGCTGTCGACGTGACGGGCGAGTCTGCCTACAACCGCATCTCCAGCATTGAGAGCGATGCCATGGGGACCAACCTGACTAATCCATACCAGCGCCTGATTAGGTAAGCAGCTGCTTGCCTGCCTGCTGGATGGTCGCGTCCTGCTTAGGCAATGTCATCAACAAGGTCTGCAGGGATTGTCACGCTGCATGTCTGCGTCTGTCACACTGTGACAAGACCAGAGCAAAGACTGTGTGCAGCGTGTACATTGTCTCAGTGCCTTGTCACAGCATATGTGTTGCTGTGCTGCTACTATTGTTCATGTTGCTGCTATTGTTGCTGTCACTGTAAGCATTACTGTTACTATCACTGACACTGTTTTTGTTGCTGCTGCTGAGTGTCTGGATGTGATGTGTGTGCAGGGTGTTGTTCTGGCTTGCAATGCTGCTAGCAGCAGTGATGGTCATTCACATGATCATCCTAGCGGCGTTCCTCTTCTCCAGGTGGCGCACCCCCAGCCTGCTGCACTTCCCCCGCCCTGAGCTGCTGGTCCTGCTCATAGCCCTTGCTGCCATTGCTCAAGGAGCTGCAAGTAAGCCCTGTGGCCTTTTCCCCTTTGCATGCTGCTCATAGCCCTTGCTACCATTGCTCAGGGAGCTGCAAGTAAGCCTTGTGCCCTGTTTCCCTTTGCAGGCTGCACCACTTTTCCCTTTGCATGCTGCACCACCTTTCCCTTTGCATGCTGCTGCACTACTTTTCCCTATGCATGCTGCAACACGTCTCCCTTTGCATATTGCTCTACTCCAGCCATCCTCTACCAATTTTGCTGTGATGTCCCTTTGCACGCTGCCCAGCTTCACCCCAGCTAGGTGTTGTCATCAGCCTGTGTGTACATGTAGTCTGCCTTGCTGTGCAGCTGTCAAGTCGACTTTGTGCACTCCAGGCTTGTTGAATGCACGCACGTAGACATGCAACTGGACACATGACATGAGCCTGCAGCATGTGCATTCAGGCCTGCTGTGCTGTGCAGACTTGTTCAGGCCTGCTGTGCTGTGCAGACTTGTTGAGGCTTGCTGTGCTGTGCAGACTTATTCAGGCCTGCTGTGCTGTGCACACTAATTCAAACCTGCTGTGCTGTGCAGACTTGTTCAGATCTGCTGTGCTGTGCAGACTTGTTTACCGGCAATGGAGGTCAGATCGCAGTTGGCGTGGTTCTGGTCATTCTGCTGCCGCTGGGCTTCCTGCTGGCTTCTGCCTTCTTCATCTGGCGGTACCTGTACCACCCCAGGGCGCATCAGCGCCGCGCAGCCTTCATCCTGCTTGAGAATCCTGATGAGCCCATGGTGTGTTGTCTGCTTCTTTCTCTTCTTCTGCTGCTGCTGCTGGTGCTTCTTCTTCTCCTGCCTGTGGTTAAGTGCCTATACCAGGTCAACATGTCTCGGCAGGCCATGCCTTTTACCTTGGCTGGCGCTGCCTTTTGTCCTGATTGGGGCTGCCTTTCATTGTTGTCAAGGCTGCCTTTTATGCTGATTGGGCTCGCCTTTCATGCTAGCTGGGGCTGACTTTCGCCCTGTTTGGGGATGATTTTCCCTCCGGTACCCATTGCACCCATTTTGTCACACTACTTTGCCTATCCCGGTATGGTTGCTGTACATACCAGGATAAACCCCTGCTTGCTTTGCTGTGGGGCGCAGTCCAGCAGTTGGGTTTCTTACTGAAAAAGGGGCGCCTTGGGTCAACACCCATCATGCTGGTATTTAGATGTCATGTTGCAATGACTGAGCTGCAGCAAGCTTGACTGCTTCCAGAGTGACTGGAAGCTAAGTGATGGATCTGGAAATGTTGACAGTTCTTGGTTCTGGTTTTGCTGCAGTTCACATGCTGTTTTTCAGACCCATCAGTTGACACTGCAGCAGACTAGGCATCTTCAACAATGACTGAATCGAACTGATGTATCACAGAAGTAGCACAGCTCAGCTGCATGATCTCACCCTGCTGGTTCTATGTTGCAGCACTACAAGGGCAACAAGCTGGTGCGCTTCCTTGGGGAGTTCTTCATAGGGCCCTTGAGGCCTGAAGGCAAGTGGGCAGTTCTGAAGAGCCCTGACTCCAGATTCCTGCGCAAGTACGGGGCGCTGTTTGAGGACAACAGGGGTCCCCCCATGGTGCTGGTGGGGGCGACCTATGCCACTGACCCAGTCACTGGGTGGGTCAACAGGGGGAAGCTGGAACCCCACTTGGGGCGCCCTCTGGTGTCCATTAGGTAGGCCATCCATCATGTTTGCAGTATTGATTGATTGTTTCAAGCCTGTGCCAGCCTTTGCTCTTGCATCGGCTATCATATTGCTCAGTCGCGACATGTGGGATCGTCAGCAGCTCATGCTCATGATGACCATGCCTTTTGCTATGATTTGGTCTTGCATCAGCATGGTCACACCCACTTTGGCTGCTGTGCATTGCATTACTCCTTTTTCATTTGTCTTTCAGCTAGCAATCGTGATTGTCATAGTCACCAAACCACGAAGTCATGTCAGTCAAAATTGTTTGTTGGCAACCAAATCTGTTTGTTGGAATGCATGCTTGGTCTCTGCTCAGAGTTTGCCTATTCCACTTCCAGATACTGTGTCCCTCCAATTGTAAATTTTCAAACTGTGGCCAAGCGCAGCTGCGCTTTCTTGGTAGCCCAGACACCCTGTTTGCATAGCATATTGCAGATGCGATGAGTGCCCTGTAGCAACTTTGTTGAGCACAGCTGTGAACAATGTTGCTGAACATGATGTTATTGTAATGCAGGGGCAGAGGGCTGATGTACCGTTACCAGTTACAGGGCTACGCCAAGCTGATTGGTGTGCTGAAGGTGGTTGTGTACGCCTTGCTGCTGAATGGCATTTCAAGCAGCACAAGCATTGCCCAGGTGTGTGCACCTGCTGTGCCTGCTGTGCCATACGATTGTTGTCATACAGTAGTCATTTCACAGTCGATGCAAAACTGTGTCCGTTCTTCTTGGCCACAACAAACCTGCCTTCAAGCACGGGCCTTGTAGACCTTCATGTGGTTCCAAAAATTTGCGTCATCGCATGATGTGGACTTGAGATGTGACACCCACATTGATTTGCTGGCCCTATCAACAGATCAGTGCTTGAATTGGTTCTGAGCTTCATGCCCCTCGCTGCTTACTGCTTACTGCTTTTTCGTTCAGTGTTACTCTTTGTGTCGTCAACTCCCTGAATGATGCTCACGTCCAGCTCTGACTTTGTCACTTATACTGTCACTTACACAGTCACAGTCACTTACACAGTCACTTACACAGTCACTTACACAGTCACTTACATACAGGTGATTGCTCTGATGGTGCTGAGCATGACCCACCTGCTGTTCCTGCGCTTCATACAGCCTCTGTGTGAGAGGGGAGAACTCGCAGTGCAGCTTGTCGCTGAAATCTGCGATGTCGGCGTTTTCGTGTGTGGTCTTGTACTGATCCTTGGCGACTCTTCCGACGACACATTCAGGTAAGAGCGTTTGGCATGAGCATTGCATGGCATCATGCTTTGTTGATCATGGCACAGTGACTATGGCATACTGTCAGCATGAGAGGTCAGTCCCATTGTAGCTTAGGCAGAATTTAGATCTTCTGCTGCAGCAAGCAGTCTGCAGTCTGCAGTCTGCAGCCAGATGGGAAGACATGCATCCTCCTCTTTTTCTTGTTGCTGACAAATGTTCCCTTCTTGCTTCTTAAAGTAGAAAACACAAAGTCTCATGTTGGAAGACGTGGTGTGGTGCAGACTGACCCTGGGATTGATTATGCTGGGCCTGAAGGGGGTGGGCTTCCTGTGCGCCTTCGTCTGGACCTTTTACAGCAGCCTGTCTGCAGCCAAGGAATTCGTGCTGCGATACGCATGGCCCTACATCCCCTTCCTCGCCAAGCGCCCCGCTGACAAGTTCGCCGACATCGTGGACAGAGTCATGCTGCAGGTGAGCCTGGCTGATGTCATCGGTACCCATCTCTAGCCAACGCTGTGTTGCATCAACAACAATCATAATCAATTCGCCCTCCAGCTCATGATGAGCTAGGTACGTGCATGAGGGACAAGTGTTGTCTCTCTGTGTTGCATTGTTGAATTGTCTCTCTGTGTTGCATTGTTGGGCTGTGTTGCTGGGCTGTATTGTTGGGTTGTACTGCTGGGGTGCATTGCTGTGGCTGCATTGCTAGGCTGATCTGTTTGTTCAACACAAACATACAGCTCGCGCAATGGCTTACTCTGTGCTATTGCACAAACAAATGCACACATCAGGGCTGCAATGCATTACGTGCTGGTACTAGTGCAATTGTGTGAAACAGCATTGCTCAATTTACAGCGTTCCTTCTGCTGCCCAGTGCTCGCTTGATTGATGTCCTGCTGCCCTTGCGCTGCAGCCTGGACTAGTTAGTCTACGTGACTAGTACTGACAGTGCTGCTAGCAGTCACAGCAGCAGTGTTCTCTGTTGTTTCATGGCTGCTGCTGCATTGTATTGTTGCTGTTGTTGCTGAGCAGGTGTCTCTATCCACCTTCGGGTCCTCTTCTGTACCGCTTTGCATTCTAGACATTGGATCACAGCACGACTCCCTGTCTGCCAAATCAGCATACCTGTCTCGAGTGTGGTGTGGTGCTGCCTGCAGGACGAGCACATCCTGGCTCGCAAGTTTGCGGACAGGTGGATGGCCCAAGCCCTTGGGGTGGGTCTCTTCAAGCGTCGCCTGTACCGTAAGGAAGTAGAGGACACACGCCAAGTGTTGTACACCACCATCAACCCACTGGCCAAGGTCAGTAATGAAGCACCTGTCTGCATCCCAAAAGACTGTTGCTGTTTTCCAGGATTGCTGCAATATGTGGTGCAGCAACGCATGCTGACGATGTGATAATAACAGCATCACGACATCATTTCGCTGTGACAGCAGCACAAACTTGTCTTTGTGTTGCCCGATGGGTTGCTGTAATGTGTTTGGGTACAAGATAGTATGCTGTCATGTGATCCACTGACTAAATATGTGACTGGTTTGGTTGCAGCCCTCAAGACAGTTATCAGCGTCAGGGCGGTGGGTGGCTACTCCAACACAGCAGGGGTCACCCCTGAACCCTTTCGCCCGCCCCTCCAAGACTCTAGTCGCCAGTCCTCTGGCTTCCCAGGGCTTCACCAACCAGCCCTACAAGCCATCGCCCTCGGGCTCCAGCCATGGCTCAGGACCAGTCATGGGTCCCATCACTGCCAGCTGGGATGCAACTGTCCCCAATGGACAGGCCCAGCATCCCCAGAGCCTGCCAGGCATTGATACTGGCTCTGCAACATCGGCCCCTGTACCTGCTTTCAACTCTGGCAGTCAAGGCAGATGGTCCAACTTCACTGGCATGTTCAGGCCTAGTCGCAACAAGCCTCAGCCGCACAGACTGGGCTCTGGTGCCTTGCTTGACCATCCTGATGCTGTGCTCAGCAGCATAGCAGAGGCAGATCCTGAGACAGGCGTGGTGGATGCATCAATGCATGCATACCACAGCACTGATCTGGATGCTGCCTCAGCTGCTTCGTCAGCCAACCGGCTGTGGGCACTCACATCCCCAAGTCTGAGTCCCAGGCGCAATGCAGCAGCATCTCAGGCATCAGACGGTCGCACAGACAGTCAGACAGGAACAACCAGCCAAGGCAACTACCCTGTACCCTCCCCATGGAGTACCCCTACCAAGCCAGCACCATCTTCCTCATCCTCACCATCCCCGGGATCCTACCCTGTCCCCAGTCCTCAGACTGCACCCCTGGGACAACGCCAGTCTCGGAGGGCATCCCCAGCTGCGTCTGTGGGACCATTTGAGGCTGCAGCCAGAGCGCGAGCTGCTTCATCCCAAGCGGGAAGCAGCAGTCCTGGGGACAGCGGTACTGCCAGTCCCCAGCAAGCAAACCCTAGCTCTGCCCAATACCCTGTCCCGTCACCGGGCAACAGCCAACAGCTGCTGGATCCTGCAGCTCCAAGCCGCTCTTCTTCATCTAGGGCTTCTCCGTTCAGCAGCATGTCTAACCGCCCTGGCTACCCTGTACCTTCCCCCATCAGTGACTGGAGCACAGGCATTGCTGGCATGAGCACTACAAAGGCTGCCAGGTCTTCTAGTGCTGGAGCCAGGCAAAGGAAGTTGTGATCAAAACGCATGAGAACACATGAACCGACAGACTCAGATTGAAGAATACGGACACAGCGTGACAGAATAGCCTAGGGAGTGATCTTCTGCCCAGGAGTAGGCGATTGTATTTACAGACTGTTGAGATACAGTGGGGGTGATGGAGAGAATAGACAGTTAGGACAGCAGCGTGATGCAATGCAGTTGATTGGTGGTAGTAGACCTGCCATTTCGTTTTTCTGACTGAATTTTATGCTATTCATCTTTTATGTTCTTCTTGTTTTCCTTTTGCCTTGCGGCGCTCAATACATTATCTCAAGTGTGATCCATGAGCCCTTGCTCACACGTAATGTTTTGCATTTGTGCTTTAGGATTGCTCCTCTCTCCAACATTCTTTCCTTGGTACAGCTTGTCCACAGGTTTAGTGATTTGGGCCCTGCTGTGTACATTGTCATGCACTTCAAACCGTGATCATATATGGCCTGAATGCGTTGCTAACTAAGCAGACCAACTTTGGACAGTGGGATCTGTAACCAGTTGTCAGCCATCTTGAATGGGCCTGCTGATATTGGCCTACTGCGCCTTGCCTGACTTTACAAGTCCCCTGTAGCTGCTGATGTACTGCACATGCAAGGCACGGTTAGCTGCATGTATGCTGCATCTACTGTGTCTGTTTCAGGCAGCGGAAGGTGCCAGCATGCAACCAGCGCTCGAATGCATGCAGACAGCTAGATTGTGCATAGGCCCCGCCATGACCAACAACTTGCTTACAAGTTTAAGCTGCAGCAAATTGTTCATCGGCCTGAGCAGTTTTCTCATGTGACAATCTCAATACCACTCGAAGCTCAGATCTAATAGATGTTGCTACAACCTACACATCCTGGCAACATGCACCATCAAGATTTGACTTGCCTACTGAATACAAAACATCATGTTGCATCAGACAGAGATAGAATCAGACAGAGATAGACAGGTGATGCTGACGACCAAGTACTTGTGCTCCCTTGTGTTGACTTTTTGAGCATGGTGCCAACCATTATTATATAGAGTAACATGTGCGACGGTTGTGAAAGTTGTGCTCAGTGATGTTCCTCTAAAATCTAGGACGCTAGCATTGCAGACACGTCTATGAAAGTCAAACTATGCGAGTCAGCTGATATACAGTCAATATAGTTTCCTGCTGGACCAAAGAATGCCTGCAGACTCATGCAAAGGACTAACGAGCTGTACTTGTGATGATCATCTGAAGTATGCACCTCTGGTTTGCTGAGCAAGTTATGCTGCGCTTTCTCCAAACAATTTCCCAACTCCATATGTCAAAGCAAAAGCAATCCATCCACCCAGGAGCACCCTGAAGGCAGCCTTGACTCTGTGAGCGCCGCCCAGCCATGCACCAATGGCCCCAAAAAGCAGCAAAGCAATTGTGGATGCTATGGAGACAATGATGATTCTGAGCTTGGGGTCTGTCAGGAATATGGCTGAAAGAAGAGGAACGCCACCACCAATTGCAAAGCAGACAAAGGAGGATATGGCCGCCTGCCATGGGCTGACTAGATCATCCATGTCAATGCCTAGCTCATCCTGCATGACGACACGGATGCTGAATGGAATTGCCTTTATAACACACATGTATGTATGGGACAGGACACAAATTGTCAGGTGTGATGTTGCTGTGTTGCAGTGCAAGCAAGATGATTGTTCGTCAAAAAGTCTGAATGCTAAGCCTCAGACAAGGAAGGAGCTGTTTATCAGCAGTGTAGCTTGAAGCAACAAGGGCACATGCTACTGGCATGGGCTGGGTGCAAAGAACTGCAATTATATAAGGCGCTTGCAGCTGCAAATTGCAACATCCAAAATCAATGGGCCACTGCAATCAGGCTCAGCAATACAAGAGACAGGAGATGGCGTACAGCACCAGAAGCAGCTGTAACAATAGGCAGACAGGCAGGAAGACAATGCAACTTACTCGAGCATGAGCTCTCACTGCATCCTTTTCTGTGAGCGCCACAGCAACTTCACGTGCTAGCCTTTCAGTAAGACCACGCTCAACATAGATTTGAGCAAGCTCATCAAGCTCTTGCTGTCTTATCTGAGGACCGCTGTTTTGAGCAGCACGCTCCTTGTCTACATCTGCCTGCTCTGTGTCACGCTGGGAAGCGACGGAGATGTACTCTCCAGCTGCCATGGACATTGCGCCTGCGAAAAACCCGGCTTCATGGGTCAGCCTTAACAGGTAGGTTATTTTAGCAAGCCACACTACACACCAGGTTCATGTCCTGCAGACGGTGTGCAAAAGCAACAGATTGTTGGCGTCACATACCTGCGACCAGGGCGGACACGCCGGACAGGATGAGGGTGTGCTTGTCTTTGCTACCTCCGCTGACACCGAGCATGATTGAGGCAACAGACACCAGCCCATCATTCGCTCCCAAAACAGCTGCTCTCAACCATGGTGCTCTGTCTGAGTAATGCTGGTGGTACTTTTCCAGGTCCGCGGAGTTACGTGGACTAGGTTCGTCATGCCGACCGTCTTCTACAATGTGGTCTATTCGGATGGACAAGTCTTCGCCTTCTGTGGGGCCCCCATTCTGACTGTCTAACAACGGCTGCAGAGTGCTCGCCATCGCTGGTCAAGATCAATCAGATACGGGCAGAATCAGGGCGCAAGGTCCTGCTGCCGTCTCACGAAAGCCTTCGAGACGCGGAGGAAGAAGAAGAAATTGTAACGCATGCAGGGATGCCCCCAACGACTTCGCATCAACGATCTGTCTGACGATGAACGTCTCATCAAGTGTGCCTTTGTTGAGGGCATGCATGATCCAACACACCTTTTCTGGAGCCATAAAGTTCACACTTGGCTCCAGCATCAGTCTGTAGGGTTAGGCATTGAGGATGAGTTAGATGTGGGTACTGTTATTGGCAACGCCAAAACCCATTATGCACAGACATG
>JAABUK010007882.1_pt1 | contig 15175 bp, 23 predicted proteins | sample 5559141 | NCBI WGS metagenome assembly JAABUK01 (sample SAMN10711869, study PRJNA513367) | rock metagenome | isolation source: Antarctica rocks | place: Antarctica: Victoria Land, Pudding Butte nord | collected 2016-01-03
CAGGTCCCCACCCCGCAGAAGGGCGCCTGTCAGGGAGCCCTCACCCGAGAGGCCCAGGGTGCGCCGCCCCCGGGGGTACCGCCGCAAGGCCTCCTCCCTCTCTGCCTCTCCTGCACGCTACACCCCACAGCCCCCCCAGGAGCATGAGCCCCAGCCAGCCCCCAAGCCTCAGCCTACAGGTACCTTCTGTGTGGGTGGGTTGTGTCAGCATCTGTCAAATTTGCTGCAATGGCATTCTCACAGTGTGCAAAGTTGCTGCTGGTCATAGTCTGACTGTCAAAACCTTGTGCTGGCGACAATGTGCTGCCCAGTCACACTTGGAGACAATGACCTACATCACTGAAAGAATGCTGTCCAGCTGCCAGGGTCAGTGTTGCAGTATGTCACCAGTGTGAAACAGCAGTTGGCTGCATACCAGCTGAGATGCAGCATACATGTGGGCTGTGGCTTAAATGTCCTGTCTGACGTGTCTTATTGCAGCCTTGATGTGTTGCATAGGCAACAGAAGGACAGGCGCTTATGCACACAACACTACCTGTCATCACATATGATGGTTGTCACCGGACTTGGCATGCATGAGTACATGCATATCTGGTACGCCTGCATGTGTAAGCATTCATGGCAGCCTTCTCACTCTCAAGCAAATGTGCTTGTATGTCGTGATGCTCAGAAGCTGCCAGTCATGAACAACCTCAACCCTGATGTTGTTTCACATGCATTGTGCCATCCCCTCCCCCCCCCTCCCCCCCCCCCCACCCGCCTAAGTGCCACGCATAATTCAAACTTTGCTTGAATTTTCTGTAGAAGAAGAGAAGGCAGCAGCAGAAGCTGAAGCAGCAGTTGCTGCACGAGAAGCCACTCCAGAAGTGTCTGAGGAGGGTGAGATTCCTGTGGATGCTGAAGAGCTGGAGGTGCTCTCAAAGGCTCAGCAGCAGCCTGCCCCCAAGAGTGCCCACCAGCACAGCCCCACACGCAGGCACCCCGGTGACAGGAGCAGAGACAGGGCGTCTGACAGGGACAGGGGTCCTCCAGGCAGAGACAGGCAAGCATTTCATATGTCATCAGTGGTGCTACTGCCTGCTTGGGTTTAGCTTGCTTTCAGCGAGCCGGTATCAAAGAAGAAGTGTGGTGCATTGATTGTCTAAAAGCATGTGAGCAATGCCTGCATGACACAAAATGTCACTGCGTAGCCTGACCGTAGCATGATGCTGTGCATCCTTGGAGCTTCACTCACAGCCTGGCGCTGGCCGACAGCCTGAAGTATAAGCTGAGCAAATTGCATGAGGTCAACATGCATATGCTTCTGGATGCAGGTTCTCTGGTGCGGGTGGTAGAGGAGACAGATCAGATCGCAGACGTGGCAGAGGCAGAGGTGGTCCCCAGCCTGGCGCCGCTGACTTCAACCGGGACACCAGAGGAGGGTATGATCGCTCTGACAGGCCTCGTGACAGCTACCCTGTCAGACCTCCACCCGGCTTGGCTGCCCCACCAATGTTTGCTCAGTTCCAGCAGCAGCAGCAGCAGTATGAGGAGTATGATGAATACGATGAGGCAGGGGGCTATGAAGAGCCTGACCTTTATGCCCCACAGACGTATGACGCACCCTATGGGGTGTATGGCTCTGCCCTGGGTACAGCTGCTGCGAGTGGGGGGCCGTATGGCCAGTATGGCTCTTACATGGGCTAGGCAGCATGCGTGTCTGGCTGCAGTCTCAGTCTCTTGTATGATGTTGCACATTTGTGTTGCAGACCTGGAAGTTTCCTTGGCAGCTTGTGTTCGTCACATGAGTATTGTAGTAATTGCAATTGTGTTGCTGTTCTCAGACCGGGCAGCTTGGCTTGCAAGGCTTGCTCACATGCCTTTCTGCTGTGGCAAGCTTTAGCGGCAGGATTAAAACAAACTCTGAAGCGCGATCGCGAGGGATCGTGTGTGAGCAGGGGCTCGGGGACCACGCCTGAGCATGCGATGCATTGTGGGTCAGTTTCAGTGCAAACAGCGGCAGGATGCACAGCTTCACATGATATACCACTGGAAAACAAGCTCCAGTGTTCATATGCTGTCAACATTTCTTGTCAAGGACGGGACAGAAGTTGATGATATGGTGTGCACTACGGTTCACGAGACACATTTTCGATGCATGCGGTGATCTCAATTAAATAATGCATATCCTGGTTCAGTGCAAGGTGCTGTTAGAGGAAGAGGAAGCACGACAGCGTGACAAGAGGGCGCCATCCTGCAAGTGTTGTTGGGATCACCCTTCCTGGCGTACAGCAGGCATCCGTCAGCTTGCCCTGACTTGAGCAACGGTTGCCGCCATAGATGCATTATGGTGCAAAGTGAGTTGCCGTGAGCTTGGAACAGTTCTGCCACCTGATCACAGCTTGGTTTTTGCAAAGCCCGATACTATGTCCGAAGCAAAACGCCAACTTAAGATCAAGACTGGCAGCGTCAGGCGTCTGGCAAAAGAGGTAGTGATGTACAAAAAGGATGAGCAGACGGAAACAGACCGTGTATCTCGGATGAAAGCTGCAGGGGGTGACCCCTCAGACATCAAGCACGCAGTAAGGACTATGCAAATCCACTCATGGCTATGCGTGCATTGCGTTTGGTTCCGAGGTTGGGCAGCATAATGCAGGAACAAGTCTTGGCAGAGGCAGCTATGATGGTCCCTGACACACGACAACGTTTGGAAACTGCTCTGGCAGATCTGCAGCAATGCCTGGTAAGAAAAGATCATTGCATGTGCAACACAACGCAGCTGTATAGATGTCAGCTGCAAAGTACGTTGTCATGACAATTGTTCATGTGTATGCACATGTTGGCTGCAACACCTGTGTATTTACAAGTTTGCTGCAACACCTGTGTATTTACCTGTTTGCTGCAACACCTGTGTCTCTCCATGTTGGCTGCAACAGCTATGTATTTACACGTTTCTTGCTACTTGTCTTCAGCTCTGCACTTGTTGGTGCAGTCGCAAAGCAGCAAGGTTCAAGAGAGTGAAGAACATCAACAAGCCAAACAAACAGCTTCAGAAGCTGAAGCTGTCTTGGCCTGAGTCCGATGAATGAATTCAAGTAATGTGCAGTGTGGTGATTACATCTCAAGTATTGATCAGACACTGTCATGGAACATTGATACAACGACCACTACAACATGCTGAAGTTAGCTGTGAATCGAATAGATGGGAAACAATAGGTGCCTTGAACTCAACTACTGAGGCGTTGCTGGCAAAAGAATAAGGGCCTGATATCACTGCTATAACTTATTGACTTCACTACTGTACTGAACTACTCCCGACTGGGCACAATTACCAGATCGACTGGCCACCGTCAACAACAAGATTGTGTCCAATCATGTAACTGCTTGCATCTGACGCCATGTATACAATAGCCGTCTGCAGGTCAGTCACCTCTGCAAGTCTACCAGCTGGTATCTGTGCCAACCATGTCTCTACAAGGGGCTGAAGGTCCTTAGATTCCTGCAACACAAGAACTGATCTTGTCCCTGACCCTAAGTCATGCCAACAAGCACATAGTGCACATAGCACAGCAGACATACCTGAATCAGGGCTGTGTTGACAATTCCTGGAGATATGCAGTTGACATTCAAGCCTCTGTCTGCCCACTCAGTGCCCAGCGTCTGAGTGATCTTGACCACTGCTGCCTTGGAAGCATTATAGGCTATCTGCTTCTGCGGGTGTGGTACTAGCAACGTAGCCATGCTGGCTGTGTTGATGATCTTGCCGTAGCCTTGCGCTAGCATGTGCTTGCCCTCTTCCTGCAAAAGGCATGCATAGGGTCAGACGGTGAACTCAAACCACAGGTAGGTTATGCAACTAAACTTAGCAGGACGACATGTGTCCATGTCATTACGCTCAGAAATCACTTGCACATTGCAGCCGAAAACAAATGCTGTACCTGACAACAGAGGAAAACACCCTTGGTGTTGAGGTCAAAGGTAAGGTCCCAATCCTGCTCCGTGGTGTCCTCAGCTGCACTGTTTTTGTTGATGCCAGCATTGTTGACAGCAATATGCAGGCCTCCCAACTCAGCAACAACAGTTTCAACCATCCTGCATATGCCAAAAGATGCTCAACATACAACCGTGTTGTTCAGATTGATACACCACATGCACACTAAGTGTGCGCTGAGATTGCAATTAGGATGCAAGTCCTTGCAAAGCGCACATCGCAGCATGAAAATGAGACAAGCCGGTGAAACTCAGGGCAGGCAGACAAGTATATTACCACACAGGTGGCACCAGTTGCAATCCAGACAGATAGAAGTATGCAGATTGCAGATGACAAGCGCGTACTTCTTGCAGTCAGCTTTCTTGGTGACGTCTGTGCCAACAGCAATGCTCCTGATGCCCTTGCTGCGAAGCTCCTCAGTCACAGCCTGGGCCTTCTTGAAATTGATGTCTACAATGGCAACTGAAGCACCTGCCTCACCCAGGGCATGTGCAAAGGCTCTACCAATCCCTTGCCCAGCACCTGCAAAACATCAAGCTGATGTGCAACATGGGGTACACCAATGATGTGCTGATTGCAACTCAGTATGATCACGGGCCACATGCTAAGGTAGACATTACACCTGCATTCTGGTTTTTGCAACGCTGACCTGATGTGTCAGGTAGATTACATATCTAAATCGAGAGTCTAAATCTCAAAGGGCAGGCAGCAAGGCAGCAGTGATGTGTGCACAGCCATATGCATATGGCAAAGGGCCAAAGGTGTGCACCTGTGATAAGGGCCACCTTGTTGTTTAGCTTGAAGCGCTGGGTGATGAGATTATGGTTCAGGCCTGTCATGACGTCGTCACCAGTGGGCCGCCTGCAATTATTGATTTGTGATTAGTGCTTTTACAATTGCACAAAACTGTGTTGTGTAAAGGCATGTCAATGGAGCAAGTTGATGTACAAGCTGGACATGACCAGCAAACAAAGAAAACTCGAGGGTGTATACGGCTGCAGTGTAATGCTATTTGCAAGACCACCAGCAATGTTGAAATCCTACCTTCTCTGAACAATGTTAACACCATCCCTGAAAGGCAGGGCAATCACTTCCACTCTCTCGTCCTTGATGACATACTCATTGAACTCCTTGATGGCCATTGCCATCTTATCACTGCTGCCATCAGGCGTGTACACGCGCCCCTATACATCAAGTGAGCTGTTCCAATCCAAAAGCACAATAAAGTGAGCTGTTCCAACCCAAAGCACGCAAACCAATCCAGGCCAGAGCATGTCCATCTAGGCCAAACTTGCGCTTGAAACTTTGTGTTGCCAGTGGTTCACTGGCACTGTACATTAAACAACAATGCAACTCTTGAACTGTTTTGCTGCAAATACACCACTGGTAGTGTATATTATGCAACAAGGCGTGATTATGCAAATTTGCCACATTCTGTTTGACAGGGCTAGCATTGTCATTGATGCAAAGCAGTTGTCAACTTTGCCAGCTCACCTTCATGAGGGCGTTGTCCACAACAACAATGCCTCCAGAACTGATCAGCTGATTGTCCATCAGCTGCTTGTAGTACCCCAAATAGCCTGTCTTGTCAGCATCCAGGAAAGCAATGTCAAACTGTACACCCTGCTTCAACAGCTTCTCAATGCTATCTGTGGCTGATCCAACTAGCACTTCAATTCTGTCTGCCACTCCAGCAGCCTCAAATTTGGGCTGTGCAAGCTCTAGCATGTAAGGCTCAATCTCTAGGCAGTACACCTGCAGGCCAAAACAGACCAGACTCAATTAATTGCAGTAGTGCAACCAACAGGTCATGTGACCGCCTAGAAATGAAATCAAGTCTGAGCTTGGTACTGTACTGAGCTGGCATTGATAATACTAAGTCATTTGTACACCCAGAGTGTCTGGACAAAGTTTGCAACAGTGTTTGCCACGAGCAACACAGTTGGTCACTTTGCAAGACACACCATTACACAAAATGTGTGAGCTTGACCAACAGCTACCTTTCCATCTGAAGGCAATGCTTCTGCCATGCTGAGGCTGGAGGTGCCAGTGAACATGCCAACTTCCAGCACTGTCTTGGCCCCTGTGAGCCTGACCAGGGACTTCAAGAATGACCCTTCCAGAGCGCCAGCACAGCATTCCTTCTTCTGGTGGAACTGTGTCTTTTTCTGAACGCCAACAATTCAACACTCAGCTAGCTCAACGTCGAGCATACTATGTAAGCTTCAGACACCACCCAGGATGACTTGCATTAAATGACCAATTGCGTTGATTGTGCAGTAAACAATGCGCAAAAGCATATTTTGTCGAACCAGACGGCACAAGTATGCAGCTGTGCAACCACAGCCAGGTAGGTATATTGCACATGAGCTGGTGGTTATTGCACACATGGTCAAGATGCAATACAAAGTTGGCCCGAGGACACGATGCATGCATTGCCATCCCCAGCATGTGTCATGCCCAACAGTCATGCAAAGGCATTAGTACAGATGCACTGCATGACTGAAGACATACCTGCTCATAGGCCTGATCCCAGTCGTGCTTCATAGACAGCTGAATCAAATCTTGACAGACCTGAAAGTTGGTGCTCACATTCACAGCAGCACTCATGAGTCAAGTTGCAGAGGCAGTTGATCACAGATGCCCGCCCCACCGTGGATGGAGGGGTGGACACAGCCTCCAAATATGGGTCCAGTCCCGCAACAACATCGTAAGCTTTCTGCAATTGCTTCTTGACATCCGCAACATTCTCAGTCGCCAACGCGCTCTGCAGCAAGGCGGTAATGACCTCGACAGGAGTGTCGGGTTGACCGCTAGCGTGAATGTCGTTGGCTTTGGGTGTTCCATTTGCTGTTGCCATTATGAAAAGCTGCTGGGTTAGTTGTAGATCCGTTTGTTGATCTGGTTGCTGCTACCGTACCGTTGATTGCGGTCACCCAACGGGGAGTGTTGTGTAACGCAGCCACGGAAAAGTAATACCAGCGTGGCTGCACGTGAGCTTTGTCTGACGCATCATCTCTTCTCTGAGTAGTGTCTGAGTAGTGAGTCGCATTTGAGGTTACGGCCGCGGCTCAGGGTCAGATGTGAAGCACAGTGTACTACTGGCCAGCAGCGGCCTCTGACATGGCTGGCGACTCGCCTCAGAATATGAGATTGAGTTGTGCTTCGTGTCTGCCATGTCGACGTGGCCAGGCCAGCGGGTGATACGTTGCCATTGTTCCGAATTCCCTTTCACGATGCACGGATCGTGGCAGTGGCTGTAGTGAGCAAGCTTGTGTCGCATCTTCAATTTCAGTTTCATCGACGCGCATTGACGTCCACATCATCATACGCTTCACAGGATCACACACCGTTTGGGCAACTTGACATCTTGACGCACAGAAAGCACCAGGCTGTACACACGCCTCTCCTGTGACCTCTCGACTGTGATCTAGAACGCTTGCACACACAATGGTCCTGCAGACAGCTCAGTTTGGTCGTGTTTCGACCACCTCGGTCGGTGGAGTTCCACAGAACATGCAGGCCAGGTAAAAGATCGTTACCGTTGCCCTTTGAGAGCTCAGTGTCGGTCGACTGGTTGCTGCACTGCACGTCATGGTCTATCAATGACGACTTGACGGATGCAGGTGCTATGCTCCCCGAGCTGGAGCACTCGTCCAATTACCATTCCATAGCAATGGCATTCATAGACTGCAGCGTCGAGGTCTGTGTGCGGCTAGGCAAGCGCCAGTCCTAGTGACAAGCCAGGCCACCGCCATCGACCAGATCGCGACTGCAGAGGCACCTGCGACGTCTTCAATGGCAGCAGGCACAAACAGTGACAACGTCTGCATGTCAGGCTTGAATGGCCTGAGCGCTGGTGGAGTTGAAGGCTTGGATTCGGTACGATGCTGGGCATGCCTAGTTGTGTGACCTAGCAGCTTCAAAGACGACCTTGCAGCGTGCTTTTGACACTTTCACGCATCCATTCCACCATTTTGATGTCTTACTCGGATCTTGCTGTTTGCTGCTAGGTTCTCCATCATGAGTTTTTACACATATTTTGCTGCTTGCAGGGATGCTTTCATGTGGCTGCTCAGCAACCTGTCCTTTATACAGTCCAGGAGTCATTGAACCTACTCTCCCTTGACAACAAGGTACGTATGACTTCTTATGGGTGTGCCTGCATCATACTGTATGCACATACCAAGGTTTGCTGACATCCTATTTTCAAATCTTGAGTGCAGCTGTCATCCTAGTCCACATCTTGTGTTCTGATATCATCTTCTGGCATTGCAGTCATTGCTCCGTGGGCTTTTACCAGACTCTTTCCCAGCAAGACTTGCAGCTGAGCCTGGTTCAGAGAAGCAGAGGCGCTTCATCATCATAGATGAGAATGTTTTTGAAACATATGGTCCACAGCTGGAACAGGTGTGCATCAGCAAGCCTTTCCACCCCTTTCTTATGAAACAACCCACATCCTTATCTTGCAGCACTCACATATTTGCACAATGCGTTCCTGAGAGCATTGCTCTCGTGAAAAGCATTGTGTACTATGTCCTGTTGTGAATTTGTACTTTGCCCCAATGTTGGGAAGACCGGAAGCCATCAGGTTAGTCCTCTCATCTGGCAAATCAAGTATTCGTGGCAATATAAACATTAGGACTTGAAGCCAATTGGTGCCTTGGCAGCCAACCCCTTTTTGGGGACAGGTAAGTTTTTTGGACCCAACTCTCCCACCACTGTTCATGTGATATGGTACCAAGAATTGTTACTCTGACTCTTGTTACTGTTTGGCTCTCCAGTTGGCTGGTATCAGAGGACTGCCGCAAGTCCATGGCTGATCACACAAGCAGGACTGGAGCAACACAAAGGCCTTAACACTTTTGGTCTTGGCAGCCAGATTTGCCCATGACAGATTTGCTGACTTCCCACCCATGCAGGCTCTGCAGGTTTATTGATCTTGCCTCTTGTGCAGGTATCTTTACAGGAAGGTGAGCAGTATTGGCAAAGTTGTGCTGTGTGCATGCAGGGTTCAGTTTATCTCAGCTCAGCTCAGTTTAAAGGTTTTCCTGCTCAGCCCCCTTTGTAGCTTGCTATACAACAATACAGTGATCCTTCCTGCGCATTTTTTTACCTGACCCCTTTGGCTAGCAGTATTTGACATTTGATGTTGCACTTTGACACCTGTGCTTTGTAACCACCTTTTTCAGGTTGCAAGCTCAGGCTACAGTTGTAGCTTTCCACCCTCCTGGTTTGCTTGTAGATGCATAACCCAGCACACGCCTGCATCTCATCTCACTATTCCATGCCCATCAGTGCCCATGATGTCTTTACTCCGTGCGTGTTTCTATTTGCACTCATTGTTCCTTCTCATGCTGCAGTACATGCAGTACCATGGAGTTGAGTGTGAGATCTTGGCACTCCCCACATGTGAGCCAAACAAGAGCTTCAACCTCATTTTCCAAGTGGCTGAGCGACTAGAGGCTTTCAAGCTGAACAGGTACATGTCTTTGCTGTGCAATGCCTACACCCTCTTTATGTTGCTATGCTGTAACATGCCTTCGGCGAGTGTACCCAGGCATGTTCCTCGGTCTGCTGTTTTTGCTGGTGCTCTGGCCTTGGTGTATTCATCTGCTTGGCGTATCCAGTCTGTCTATGTCTGTGATGCTCATGGCTTGTGCATGTGTGTGCAGGCGCAAGGAGCCCATCATTGCTATTGGTGGTGGTGTCTGTCTGGATGTAGCTGGTCTAGCTGCCAACCTGTACAGACGTAACACCCCGCTCATCAAGATCCCTACTACAGTCATGGCAGCTGTTGATGCATCTATTGGCATCAAGACAGCTGTCAACTTCCATGGCAGAAAGAACAAGATGGGCACCTACTGTGCTCCCCTGGCAGTGTTCATTGACAAGACCTTCTTGAAGACTCTGGGTGACAGGCACCTGAGCAATGGGTCGGCTGAGATCCTGAAGATGGCTTGTATCAAGGATCGTGAGCTGTTTGAGCTGCTGGAGAAGCACAGTGCAGAGCTGATTCAAACCAAGTTTCAGGTGGGCATTCTGCAAGTTGGCATTTCTGTATAGATCATGTGCAACTGCCGTGTCAGGCCCTTTGGATTGCGTACTGCCTACAATGCTCCTTCAGGCACATGGGTTTGCACCCTTGTGGTGTATATGCATCAAATGACTGACTCTGCTGCTGCATTGCCATACATATCACCTTGATATGTCAAGCTGAAATGACTTGAAAACATGGCTGCAGTAGCATGCCAAGCGGCATTTCATATGGTGTGTGCATGTGCAGAGTCCTCATGCCTCTACCATCATGAGGCGATCTATTCAAGGCATGCTTGAGGAGCTAGAGTACAACCTGTGGGAGCACATCTTGTCCCGCCTGGTGGACTACGGCCATGCCTTCTCACCAGAAATCGAGATGGCTGCCCTACAAGGAGATGAAGCTCTGTTGCTGCATGGAGAGGCTGTCAACATTGACATGGCTCTCACTACTCAGGTATATCCCTTCTATCTGTCATGCTTACTGTCTGTTTTTCACGATTGATTCGCTTAGATGCTGAAGTGTGTCCAGATACCATGCTCAATATTTGCTTGCTTTCACATGGTACAATGCAGTTGGGCCAGGATGTTCTGACTGGTGTGTGATCTTGTGATATGTGTAAGATGGCGTGCACAGATGCAGTGTTAAACTTGACATTGTGTTGCAGTTGGCTTACCAGAGGGGATACATCTCAGCTGAGGAGAGGCGGCGAGTGTTTGGAGTGATGCGGCAGCTAGGCCTGGCCATATGGCACGAGGTCTGCACCACAGAGGTCCTCATGCAGGTGGGTTCTTGTCTCTTTGTGCAAAGAGACTGGTCTGGTACTGCATGTACCGTATATCAAGTTGTGTTATGTGCGTGTGCTTCTTCCTGAGCTTTTGCATGCTGTAGACAAGCTTTATGTTGGCTTCTGACGCAAACAGCTTGCAGACAGCTGACTGTGTGGCTACACTGTGTAGGGACTGGAAGATACCACCAGACAACGAGATGGTATCCAGCGAGTACCATTCATGAAGGGTATTGGCGAGGCAGTGTTTGTGAATGACATCGTCAGGGAAGAGGTTGAGTTGGCAGCACAGTATGTGAGCCAGCTACATGCAGAGCAATTGGCAGAGGCAGCTCACAACAATGGCTACTTGGCAAACAGCATCACTCCTTTGGAGCCAGTACCACAGTCTGTGAAACAGTTCATAAGAGAGCCTGCAATGGCTCACTGAACGCATCTAGGTTAGCTTACTGTAACTGTAGAGTGGTAGGAATGCTGCAATACCCTGTGCCATACGCTTATCCCCTTTGTTATTCTGCCACAAATTTAGCAGATTGTGGTGTAGCAATTTTCGCATTTCATTTTCTGGCAATCTTCCAGCAGCCCCCACAATGTCTCTTGTCCCGGGTTGTGTTCAATGTGAACTTGTGATTGCAGTCTGGTTTGTCCCTGAAGTTTGTTAAGACTGAGACACCTTTGGCACATGTTCTGCATGGCAAGAACATCGCAGTACTCATTGAGGGTGCCCCCAATCTACCTCTAGCAAATGCAATAACCATGTAAACAACGATTCATTTGCAGACGCTGGGACTTGTCTCGCTTTCTTTTCACTTCGATTAGGTTCATCAGCCAAGATTGTCAATTTCAATTTGCTATGGTTTGCATATTTGTGGCGTGCCATGCTGCCTGTTGCCGACATTGTAGCAGCCTGCCTTCAGGTTCAAATCGGTCAAGGTTCCTGCAAGAGAGAGTGCCATGTTTTGAACACAGAACTGTTGTTTCTGTGGTGAAAAAACTCTTCACCAAGTCATAGTAGACATTGTGAAACACGGAAAGGTCAGATGTTTCTGTAAGGCAACTGCATTCTTGACTCCCTACCACATACCCATGTCTGGTTCAGGCATTTCACTAGTTTTAGCTCACCAGTGCCTGGATACCTCAGAATGGTTTGGTATCATCAGGCAAGCAATTACTGTGCTCACTAAAGGCGCAAAGCTTTGGAGTTAGATCACACGTGTCTGCAAAAGCTTAAGTCACAAAAGATGAATGTCAGCAAACAGCTGCACTACAACCTGAGTGAAAGCTGCAGGGCTTAAAACTTTACAGCAGCTATTTCTCTGATCAGAAACAGCATCTTTGGGTTGCTAAAGGAAGACATACCGTCAAAACATCAGCATTTGTCACTGCAATGAACTGCTCAGTTGTTTCCCTTGACGCCTTGTGAGAGGCACCAGTGAAACATCAAATGAGATATTCACCCGTTGACAACAGCAGCAGATCAAATCAAAAGTCAGATTGTTCTGATATCAACACATCTTGCAAGCATTCTTGATGTTGGAAAAACTGTCAATGCATCACCTTGGCCAAGTCATAAGTACAGTGCAGTCGCTGTCACCAAGCATTGCATGCCATTACCCTTGCATCTGATTACTGAAACAAGATCCATCATTTCCACTTCACAGCAGCTTGATCTAGCACATACTGCGAAAGCCGCTGAACATCCTCATCAGGCAACCGAGGGCCAAACGTGCACTTGCCCTGCAGATACAATGTAGGTGAGAAATCAAAGGGCATTTAAATCCAGAAACACTGACCGCTGGCTCATTGTCATACAAGCTTCATGAGCCAAGCAGTGATCACAGGCATTATAGGAGTATTTAAAGCCCACATAGGGAGGCAGGGCATGCACAAAGCAAAGGATATACCCGAGGCGTGCACTCCTTGCCATAGCCTGGCATTTTGCCCTTCCCATAGTACACTAGCTTATAGATGGCATCAGTTGTTGCTGCTCCATTTTTCTGCAAATCACTTGTCTGCAGTGATGCACCGGCTTGAACAATGTTGCCTCCGCCCGCATGACAACCTATCTGGACCAGAAGGCACGGATGCTTTCAGATCCTATCATGGTGAATTGCAGTGTCAGATCATTTAACAATTTCTATCAAGAGTACAGCAGGCACATAGCGTGACCAGGTAAGCTCACGCTCACCTACGCATCCACTGCGCTGGAAGACTTCAGCTGGTTCAGCAGCACATGCGCCTTCCGCACACAAATATGATAGTGCTAGTGCGCATGTGGTCGCTGCAATGGACTGTGGAGCTGCATGAATACCAGCAGGAATCCTCAGGTTGTTGCATGATGCAAGCTGTGTAGTGTAGAAACACTGAACTCACTTGAAACTTGAACTCACTTGAAACTTTTGGCTTCCAACCTGTGTTTGTTTGCGCTGCCAAACAGCTGCAGCGTGAAAGTGACGCGGTTCTACGGCAAGCAAATGCTGTCCTCTTCTGCAAGCAGCGTGGATGTGCTTGATTGTGGCCTCTGGCGTTTCAGCAACATTTGCAAACCGTCCGGCGATACCTGAAGTAGGCAGGTTTGTTGACTGGAAGAGCTGATGCTCTGCATGTCTGTCAGATCCGGAAACACAGCTCGACGCGGATTTGACTTGATTGCCACGATCCTCTCGTATGGACTGTGAACAAAATCGTACAAAATTTGTGAGGCTTAAGACAGAGGGACATGTCTGCTTCGTGTCGCCATATCGTTCGTCAACTTGTCTGTTGTATGTAACGCCAGCTGCGCTTTCGTTAACGTGGAGGACAGACGTGAGGCACATACCAGTTGTTATCGCAAGTGAAGCAGCGCACTGACTCTACAATGCAATCTGTCGATAAAGCCGTCTTAGTGGTGGGAGGCAGCAAAGGTGTCGGCCTCGCGGTATGACATCGGCTTTGCACGGCTGCGAGCTCTGCCGTCTTTGCCTATATGCGGGTTCAAGCGACGTCCTGGCGATCTACTGACAGACATTAGATAGAGGATTACTGCTGTCTGTTGCAGTTGTGCGTGCTCTTGAAGCAACAGGGCTACCACGTTTATGCGACATGCCGCACCAGCACCGACGCGCTGCAGGCTGCGCAAGTTCAGGTCATAACAGGTACTCCATACTGCCAAGAGCGCATTTCCAGCACAAGCTGCAATGTTTAAAATCTTGGAGCCCGAGCACCCGCTTTCTATGTAGGTGTTGACTTGGAGGACGACAGCTGTCAGCAACCCATTTTGCAGGCTATAGGGAACCAGAAGTTGCATCTCCTGCTTGTGGTTGCTGGGCTGCAGCACTACGATACCTTGAAAACACTGGACCGAAAGCTGGTCAGGCAACAACTCGAAGTGAATGCTGTTGGACCTCTATTCTTGGTGCAAGCTTTGCAACAGAATCTTGCAAACTCGGCCAAGGTAACTTCACCTTGGCATGGGGAGAGAAACAAATTGTCATGGCCATGCATCAAGGGTAACTGATTTGCTGATACAGGTTGTGTTACTTGCCAGTCGTATGGGCTCATTGACACAAGTTGACTTCACAGCTGGAGATGTGGTGAGCCTTCAAACTACTCAGTCCCATCGCTTGTTTCTTCTGCCTGAAAACAGCGTGATTACATCAGTATGTCATGCAGTATGGTTACCGAATGGGTAAGGCTGCCCTGCACATTGCTGGAGTCACCCTGGCCAGAGATTTCAAGAAGATTGGCATCCCTGTTGGTTTGATACATCCTGGAGTGGTAAGTCAAGCAGCCAAGGGCAATGTGTCCTGGTCAATGCAAGTCAGCATGGCACGGACTACCTTGTGTCTTGCTGGTGCATTATGCAAAAATATTGAATCGTGCTGAAGGTATTTGCATGACTGGGTCATGCATGCTTCATGTAATTCATCAGCTGTGCTGCTGTTCAGGTGAACACAGAGATGTACAACACCCTGCAAGTGGCCAAAAACACTCCCATGGAGAAGCGAGGGGTGAACACTTTGACCCCTGAGCAAAGCGCAGAAAGAATCTACAAGCTTGTGCAGGGTCTGAACTTGGACAACACAGGCTCCTTCTGGGATGCAGACAAGGGCATTCCCATTCCCTGGTGATGCTCAATCAGCACCAGTCAGATCCCCAACATACCTGCTAGTTGTAGAGCCACACTGGACTACATGCGGCACAGGCAAGGCTTTGTAGAGACAATTGCTCAACAAAGGGTTGCGAACAAGTTTAGTAGCAAATTAGAGTAAAGTTAAAACAGTCAGATCTGTTTTGATTACATGGCAGGTTTTAGGCAAATTCACTGTGGTGCACAGCCACCCACAGCTGATGCATTTGACAGTTGTGATTCACCAGTGCGCAAGGTAAGTTGACCATGGCC
>JAABUK010007884.1_pt1 | contig 15171 bp, 12 predicted proteins | sample 5559141 | NCBI WGS metagenome assembly JAABUK01 (sample SAMN10711869, study PRJNA513367) | rock metagenome | isolation source: Antarctica rocks | place: Antarctica: Victoria Land, Pudding Butte nord | collected 2016-01-03
TGCCCACAGCAGGGTGATGACTATTTTTGTGGGGAGTGTAGCAAGTAGTTCTATTACAGAGCGCAAAGTTTGCTAGCCCTTTGTGCAGCACAACCTGCAAAAGGACTGGCTCACGCATCTGCGGGCAATTCACAGTGTATGTGAACGATGCAGTGCATGGGGGCAGCCATGAAGCAGTTGAGGCGTCTACTGTGACTGAGCAGCGGCCTTCTGTTGAACCAACAGAAGTTGCTTACGAGGCCAAACCAGCTTGGGGTGATGAACCATCGGCAGAGGCTGAAGCAGCAGAAGTCCTGGCTGAGTCATTACCTGCTGAGGCTGAGCCAACAGTGGCCAAGGCTGAGTCATTACCTGCTGAGGCTGAGCCAGCAGTGGCCGAGACTCAGCCAGCAGTGGCCGAGGCTGAGCCAGCAGTGGCCGAGGCTGAGTCAACAGACAGCATGCCTGAGTGGGCGTCCCTGTCAGAGGAGGCAATCACTGCTGACCACAACCAGCATGACCAGTTTCAGCTGGCAGCTGCAGAGCATGTGATAGCTGATCACTGTGAGACTGAGTCACCAGCATCTGACACAGCAGCTGCAGATCATGTCATTCATGATGACACTGACACAGCAGACCTGGCGCTAGAAGCCAGTCTGCTTGAGCAAGACTCTCAAGTGGATGGCACTGCAGGCATTCATGCCCTTTCTGAAGGTACAATCCATCTGTGGACCTCAGCACAGTTTCAATGATCAAGCAGTCAGGTCCCCACTGAAACATGTATACATGCTAACCTGTCCAGTTGGTTCCAACATGCTAGTATTGCAGGGAGGATTGCCAATGGCATGATCAGCATAACGGCATCTGCAAATCTGACTCGCCTCAGTCAAAAAAATGCTTGGACATCTGGAGCATGCATATGCACTGCTGCTCTTACAGCTAGAAGTTGACTGCTGCACATGACTTGACAGATGAGATGCTTCGTTTGCTAAGTAATTTACAGACTCTGCGTGCACCTGTGTCAGAAGCTAGTACTACACGCCAGCCTACAGACGCTGCAGCTGCTGCTCAAGACTCGGAACCTGAGTCTGTTGTGTTGTTCTCAGGCCCAGAGTTGAGCGCAACTCAAGATGCTGTGTCTGAGCACGCTCAGCCAGAGTCAGACCCTGCTGATGGTGCTAACTCAGAGCCTGAAGCTCATGCTCAAGAGCTTGAGCCTAGCGAGACTGAGACAGAAGCAGAAAGTCCATCTGCTGAGTCAGAGCTGGAAGCCCATATAACTGAATCATGGCTTGAGGCTGGTGCTTCTGAGGCACTGCATGAGGCTCATGCTGCCAGGACAGAGCAGGGCCCTGCCACATATCCCCTCAGTGCTGTGTCACAGTCCAAGCTTCAGCAGCTTGTAGCATGGGCATCAGATAGGCATCGGTTCAGCCGGCCTGCTGACTCATCAGCTGCACCTGAGCAGTCACATCAGAGCATTGAGAAGCTCCAGGAGCAACCCTCAAGCCAACTGTCCAATCAGCCAGCTGCATTTGAGGGCGTCATTGAGCAGACTTCACAGTCAGAGCCTGCGATCTCTCCCACAGACAGCAACCAGCATAATCCCATAGCACATGCTGAGCAGCATGCTGACTCAGCTTCTGGTTCTATGGACTTTCAGCCACAGCCTGGTGTGGACCCCTCTGCTGACCAGGCAGACTCCTTTGAGCAGATTGCTGATGTCAACACAGCATCAGATGAGTCATCTCAGCTTGGCAGTCCACAGGCCATCCTCCGGTTTGTGAAGACTGTCATCTGGACAGCTGTGCCCGCATTGGTGCTGGTCCTCATCTGGCTGCTCTGGCCTCAACACAGCTCCAGCAGTGGTGGCGATGGTGACGATGGCATTCAGGATGAAGCTGCTGAAGAAGAAGCGGCAGAGGCGGCTGCTGAAGCGCAGGAGGCATCTCCAGCAGCCCAGGAGAGCTTTGGCCCTGTCACAAGATCAAGGGCAGCAGCCTCGTCTGTCCGTAGAAGCATCTCCCGGGCTGCCTCTCAAGCAAGGAGTGGCTTGAAAGCAGCACTGGGGTCAGGGTCTGCAGAAGGGCAGGAGGCTGATTCTGCCCCTGGGGGGTCAGGCGTGGGGGTTGATGGGAGTGCACCGGAGGGATCTGGTTTAGGGGCTGATGGGAGTGCCCCTGCAGGGTCAGGGGTGGGGCCAGATGGGGGTTCGCCTGTGAGGGCAGGGGCAAGGACTGGTGGGCGTGCCAGGAAGAGCAGACTCAATAGGGAGCTTGCTGCCCTGGGTGGGTAACCCCTGACAATCTGTTCTTCAACATCCCTTACCTCAACAGCTGTCTGCATGTTTCTGCAGGCTCTGCAAGCCAGTTTGATGCTATCATGCAAGTGCTGTTTGCAATGTGCTGTGCTTTGGTGCAATCACTGCTTTCAATGTGCACCATAGAAACGCTACTGTTGACAGCAACATTGGCCCGCAGCATTATCATGTCCCATTTGCATTTCAGCAGTGGCAGGCTCTTGCTCAATTGTTTGTGGTCGAAGTGCAGGTGAAAACACTGTAGTGGACACACCACGCAGGGCCAGGAGGTTCACAGTGGACTCTTATGATGGCAGACGGGGAACCATTTCCAAATTCCACAGACTGAACACCTTGACGCAAAATGTAGATACACTTGATCTGCGCGATGGGACAATCTTGACCCCAAATGACTATGAGGTAAGTACAGCACATGTGCATCTCAGCCCATTTTGCTCAGACCTCAGGTGTTGACATTTGCCTGCACCTTATTTGCTTGGTGCCTTTTGCTGAAGCTTTTACTTGAGCGTTTTGACTTGTGAAGGCAGCTGTGCTGTCTGTTTCTGCATCGAATTTTCACATCACAAGCTATCAGACTTTATCCGCCACCAGCAGAGCTGGGTCCAGAGCAATACCGTTCATCATTGTGTTGCATGCTGGGTCCTAACTTTCGGTGTGTCTTTGCAGATGGCAAAAGCAGCTGAGAACCGAGAGCTGCAAAGTCTCAGAAGCTGACAGGAGAAGGGCAAACAACCAATCACTATCTTTTCACGTTGCTGATGAACAACTTGAACACCATTTTGAGGTATCTGAGCGAAGCAATGCGCTAATACGCTATTGTTAGAGGCTCGAGACCAGATTGCAGCAATGCAACATTTTGCTGCAAGTCGTTTTGTTAATCTGTTGCTGATCAAATTACAAGATTTTTTTGCTACCATTGAGCCCAATCTTCAGTAGTAAGATGTTGTTTTGGGTTTTTACTGTCTCCAAATGTACGCACAGTCCAGTAGCTTGCTGAGCGTGCCAGAAGATTGTATATGTACAACTGGCTTGCAACATAAGCAAGTAATGTAAACTTTTTGCCAACGAGACTGAAGGAGAGAAATCAAACATCTGCAAGCAGCTCCAAGTCCACTGCTGTTTGTGCATTTGCTGTATCCATGCTTGCTGTCAATCAACCACTTGGTTGTGAACGTGTGTCCCTCCTTCATGTGTGGTACACAGTTTGGTATCCGTGGCTGGGAGAAATTCTGGGGCAGTTGCAAGGCTGGGTCAAGTGCTCTTGTGAAGAAGATCTTGAGAGCTGAGCTGGAATGGACTGATCAAACAGATCATCAGGTCTGCCAGCTGGCAGGGCCTTCATAGGTCTCACTTATAGAGTGTTTGACTTGCATGAAGCCTTGCGGCTGCTGCATCGCATAATTTGCCAATCAACCCTTGAGAGCACATCAGCAGCAGCTTCGCTGCTTCACTATGTAGCCATGTACTGTGGAAGAATCAACACTGCTGTGCAACTGCAATGACCTGTAGAAGCTTGGTATTGCTGGGGAAATCCCAACTGACCCCTTGCATACATTCATGACAGCAACGTTTCTGAGCTGATAGAGACGGCAGCGTGAGATTACTGGTACACAGACTATTGTGCACAAATGATGATGACTGTGGTGATACTGCTTGTTTGTGATGTCTTCAGCCAGTGCAGGCATGCTGTTTGCCGCAGATGTGTTTTTGCTCCGCATTCGATGCTTGTGATAACTGGCCTGTTACAAGTCTATGGGATGACATGTCAAATTGAAAGTCCATGATGCCAGACCACAACATATGTGTGTGTCCGGTCTGAGTGTTGCAGTGCTGCTGCAGGGCAAGGCAGGCCCAGCTGGAGCAGGTGGCTCATAGCTGTGCTGCTCGTGGCCTTGTGTGGTGGCACAGCCTTCATGCTTGCTCCCCCCACCACCTTGCCCCCTTCTGCTGCCAGCTGGCAACTCGCAGTGTCAGGTGCGTGCCTGTGCTGTGCTGCTTGTCCTGATCTGTTGCAAACGTGTATGAAACGCTGCAGTTGCTACGTATTTTGTTGAATGTCGTGCCCTGCAAGCTGCGCATTCAAGCATACATGCATATACTGTGCAAACGATTGCTTGCATGTGAATCTGTTGTGGGTTTGAGCTCATTCAATGCCCATGTCACTGAACATCTTGTGAACAATATTTCTACTCTACCACTGGTTCCATACACAGTGGGACTAAGGAGCAAAGCATCGTTTTGATTGTGCTATTCACCTTGCCTTCATGACAGCAGCTTATGCTACAAATGCTTTAGATCTGCTGCCCTGTACATGTACTTCTGTTATTGCCTCCTCCTTGCTTGTCATAAACTGAGATCTGCTCGGCTTGTGCTTTTCTTTGCAATGACCTCACCTCGGCATACTGCAACTTCACTTACTACACTGCAACTTCAGTTCCTCAACATTGTACTTGAGTTTGAAACCATCAAAGCTGTTCACACCATATTTTTTCTGCAGGATTGGCAGGAAATCACCACTAAAGTAAAACCTAACCTTGTGACTCCTTCTGCCTACATCACGATGGGGTATGTCCTTGAAGCAAGCAGCTGGCAAAGCAAAGTTGTCCCACAGCTGCTCCTGAGACAGCGAGTTGGAGTGCAAACACGTCCTACAACAGTGGACTAGCAGTTTCCAGAAGATATGGTCACGATCACTACCACAAAAGATGCAACCTCTGAAGCCTGCTAGTCGCACAATCTCTCTTGCAGGCTGGGACACCTTTGGCATCTGCTTGTGCGCCTTTTTCCTCTCTCTTTCTAACTTTTTCTTTTTGCGTGTTGTTGCATAGTAGGTGACCTGTGAAGAGTACACGTTCCACAAATTTTGCCACAGCCCCTCACTTTTTGTTTCGCGCAGATGCTGAGCCAGCCAGGTGTCCACGCAAGCCAAGTTGAACAAGGTCTGTGGTTCTGTGGTGGAAACATCAAAGATTTTCACAAGCAAGTCATCCCACAGCTCTGCTGGAAGATCTCGAAAGAAATGAGTACGCGGTACTTCGGTCAACACAGCTGCTGGAGCCGCCGGTTCATCACGCCGCGAAGCAGACGCGTCAGCCATATGGGCGTTTCTTCGTACAGCTCACTATACAACGGCCTCTCTTGCACCTCACTATACAACAGCAATAGCTGTTATCAGTCCGACTCGACACGGGTCAGCGCGTTATGTCGCATCTCCTGTGCTGCAACCTTGATTTGTTCTGTTGACAGCTGCTAGTTGGGACATTCAAGCTGGCTTCAGTTCGATCACTTTATATTTCCCTGACTATGAAGTTCATGGTATGAACCATTGCAAAAAGAAAGCAATCTCCCGTGTGATGTGATATTCCGCAACAACCCAGGCGTAAGTAGTGCCTCCGGGGACACACTTACCTTTGGATAACCTTCGAGTCCAACACACACATGCTACCAGGGTACCCGGTGTCAGCACTATTGACTTGTCCACACACATTCAATATCAAGCCAAGGTAGTTTACACAAGGCTTTGCTGCATGTCTTCTAGCACTCAATGAGTCGTTGCTTTCTGTGCTATGTTTGGCAGGCTCCAGATGATGTGGGCACACAATAAAATAATAAAACAACGCATGCGTGAACAAATCGATAACTTCTATCAATTTCTGTAGCACTGGTAAGGAATACTCACCCCTTCTGACAAATAGTCAAACCATTTGGAAATGCGCTCTAATATACAAGCTGTCAAGGAAGCATACTGCTCACTACTGACCTACTGACAAAAACCCAGCTACAATCTATGCATGTACTTTCCCATACTTGGCAAGGCAACGTCTTGCAGGGCACTCAAGCCCTGCAGACTGCAACACTGGCACTCATGATGCTTGACCAAAAATGTCACGACACCTCTCCCAGTTGCCATTCTTACGAGCTTCCCAATACCCGCCTTTGTACTTGTACATGGCTGTCTCCCCAGCAACCCCCTTGGGGATTTGTTCAAACCAGATGGGCTCTAGGGGATCCTTGTTCAGCTCTGCTGCTTTTCTGACTGCCCTTTGTTTCACCTCCAGCCTCTTCTTCTCAGCATTTGCCTGCATGCGTGTGATGTGCATGTGAGCGACTCAATCAGCGCTGGGATACTATTCACAGTTGTGCACAACAAGATTACTGCACTGATGCAACATGTGCCTGCTGTGTTGCCACCTGTCTGCAAAGCAATGACAAGGCACACTGGCTCAAATTGCAATGCAGGGCTGGTCTGGGCGTCCCTGCCAGCTCAGCTTGTGCATGCTTTGGTGGATCATTATGCTGCAATAGTTGTCAAATTGCTGGTGTGCTCAGCATATTGCTGCTATGCAGCAAAGAGCCAGACAGGTGCAAAGCACATGCTGCATCAACACCTACTGCCAATGCTGAGTCAGTTCTGCACAGGTAAGTGTGTCAGACTATCAGTACACATGCACACCTGGTCATACATACCCTCTTCCAGTGCATGCTGACCAGACAGTAGGTGCAAAACACACCTGATCATGTACATTGTCTGCAAAAGCATGCTGATCAATCAGTGAGTGCACACAAACCTGGTCATATACACCCTGTTCCAGTGCGTGCTGGTCAGGCCTGAGGCGCGAGTCAGTAGGCGCCAGCTTGCCCTTCAAGCCTGGGGTGACCTCATTCAGGTAGATGGCAAACTTTGTCATGTTGTACCTGCACATCATACCCAATCAGTACATTGCTGACACATCAGCTTCTGTGGAGCAGTGTGGTTATGATCTGCACCTTGCAGCCTGTTTCATTTAGCCAGCAAAAGCAGGTCGATCGAGACGTAAGAGATGCACAGGGACATGGTCCCAGTCGCTTGCAGACATCAAAGCCCAGCTACAGTAATGCAGCACCACTTGCAATCAGCAGTGCAGGGCAGTGCAGGGCAGTGCAGGGCAGGGCAGGGCAGGGCACCACAATGTGGCTCCATGCATAATGGAGCACACCCGCTGATGCACTTTTCACTGCATTGAACATGTTGCCTGAATAGGACAGGTGCTGTCTAGACCTCACATGCAGGCAGGTCATGCGGCTCTGCACGCGTATACATGACATTGATGTTGAGAGGGCAAGCTGGTCACCTGCTCTCAGCTTTGGGCATGGGGTATGTCTGCCATATCTTGCGCTTGGCACCATTGGGCATGGTGATGCTCAGCTCTTTGTCCCAGGTACCAGTCAATGTGCACGGCAGCTTCTCCTTATCCCGCAGAAACTCACCTGATACCTGCAACCTATCCCAAGGTGACTCATGCTGTCACAAGGTGATACATGCTGTCACAAGGTGATACATGCTGTCACAAGGTGACATATGCTGTTACAAGGCGATACATGATGTCACAAGGTGAGACATGCTGTCCCATGGCAACAAATGCTGTGACAGCACGACAGACAGTGTGCACGTCAACAGAAGAATGAACTTGCAATCAACTGCACTCCTGCTTGACATGCACTCATGACTTGGACGTGTTGATAGGGTTGCGTGATGAACGGTCATGGCAGTCAAACAGGCCGAGGCAAACCCTGTGCAGGCAGGAAGGTTGCTAAGATATGACAGTTTTATTGGTGAAAATAGCAAGAAAGGGCAAGGCAGCTCATGCAGGCGAGTTGACAGCTACAGAAGGTATACCTGGTGAGATTCACCCCAGGACAATCTGCTGGATGCCTCAAACTTGATCTTGGCCAGTAGACTGGACTGCAGGTTGCTGATTTGCATAATGCCTGAGTGCTCTATGTGTGGCTTGCCCATTATGTGCAGGGATGAGGTGACCTGCACCAATTACAGACAGTACATCTCCACTAAAACTGTTGCTTTGTTTACATGCAAAATCCGTCATGGGTATGCAAACTTGGGCTTTGTCTCATCAGGTGTCTTGGCTTTTTGGTGTTGTTGAGCCGCACAACAACAGCACTGCATGGGGTAACTGATGGCAAGAAGACATGTCAAGAGAGCTTGATGCAGCAATGGTCTTTCATCCTGCACTGCAAGCAAAGCCACCTGCACTGTACTGTGCTCTTCAATGTAAACCCAACAGGGCAAAATGAATAATGCTGAGTACATCAACAAAAGCAAGCTGCAGTGCAGCTAGCTGACAAAGATGTGTTTGACAGCATGCCAGATGCCATGACTCACCTTTGCCCAATTGTACTCATCTCCATCATCAAACTTGAGCCTGATGAGACCAACAGGCATCAGCTCAACAGAGCGGCCCCAGAACTTGGCACGCACATCTGCATCGGCTTCAAAGCTCCAGCTCTCCCCTTCACCATGCATTGCAATGATGGTCGGATGGTGCACCACCTGAAACACAACATGACATGACTATGCTTGCATTGTTGCATTTCCTGACATTTGTCGGTGTCAGTGGCAGCTGCACATTGCCAGCCTAACTGCAATGGTCCTTGGCATTGATAGCTCAGGTACTGAACAAGTCATGCATGCTTCCTTTTATGATGAATGAAAACATGTCTGCAAGCATAGCTACAGGCAAATGTGCTTCAGGTACCATATACAGCACACATTTGTACAGATACTTGTGTTAATACGCAGGCTGGCAGGTCTGTGTGTGACCAACAGTGCTCGCATAGCTGCAACTGCAGAAGAATTGACGCACATATTGATACTAAATGAGTAGGCATTCTCCAGCAATGCTTCATGCAAAGCTGGGTCCTGAAGCAACATGCCAGTCAGGAATGACACAACCCAGCAGTACCTTTTCAGCAAGCCCTCGCCAATTTTGCTCAGGGTACTCAAATTCGAAGGTCTCTCCGAGCAAAGGGTTAAAGGGCTTCAGATAGCGGTTGTTGGTGCCTGAATACGATGAGACTGCAAAGGCAGCCACATAAAGCATGCGCTCTATACTTTTGGGGGGCTTGGTTGCAGCCTGCAATAGCAATTGCAAAGTATAGGCTCTGCTTGTTCACAACTCCAATACACTACCTTCTGCCCAGACACTTGCATATATGTCACACAAAACCAGGAAAACAATGGACGCATATTTTTTTGCTGAGTGCACAAGAAGCTCCACTATAAGCGACACAGTTACACAAGCGTCCATTGCTCATAAAGGCATCAATTCTGCACGACATGCTGTATGACATGCACCACTGCGCATGCGACAATGCAACCAAGTGCGATGAACCTTGTTGAGTAGATCAGCATACTCCAGATCTTCCATGGTCTTTTGCAATACAGAGAGCGGCTCGTTGAAGAAGAAGGGCAGGGTGATGTGGGTCAAGTCCTTGCCTAGCGACTCCTTGAGAATGGACCACATGATGGACCAAATGCTGCTGTGGTCGTCCTTCTGCTTGGGTGTGGGAAGGGCTTCCCTCCTGGTGGGGGGAGGGTCCATCTCCCTGCAAAGCAAATGTTTGTGTGTGAGTGTGCCTACAGCTGAAGTCTGAGCTTGAGTGACTCGATGCATGCAGCCCAACAGCATGCCCTACACGCCTTCAGCCGTGTTCTTTCTGTGGAAAACAGCTTTCTGAGTGAATGCAAGTCTGGCTTAAACATACAGGCATTTCATGTTGCACTGTTGCCTCACAAACAAACATAGCATAGACATTGAGCTGGTGGCACACGTTACGGCTGCACCAAGTTCAGAAGACAAAAAATGCTCTCAATTCGTCAATCAGCCAGAGCACTGCTTGAGCGTACGAGACAATAGACTGGGGCGTCCTTGCATTGACAAGGTCGGGAGTCAATGCTGCACCTTAGCCACTCCTTCTCACTCTGACCAGAGCTACCTTCGGAACTTTCTGAGTTGAGTGGGCTGCCTTCGTCAACAACATGTTGGTCATTGGCGGCTGCACCTTGGCCTTCTTCAGTCTCCATGGCCCCACCGATGTCTCTGCCCATACCACCACTGCCTAGCGCTGCGTCAGAATCCACCGACCCCAGCAAGTGACTGCTGATCAGATCGGTTATGAGCTTGCTGTACAGCCCCGCGAGAGTCCTCGGCCTTTATAGAGGCGTGGGAATTTTGCGCTTGCAACTGCAGGGGAAGGAAGACGTTTCACTGTTAAGGCCTATCGCCTGAATAGTACGTCCTGCCATCGTGGTCAAACTTGAGGCCGAGACTGCGCTAGTTAGTCATATCAGTCATCACCAGCAGTTGGCGATGATGTTGTACTTGCTCTCATTACTGCCCCGGGTATGCTGTCGCTGCCACCGAACATTCATTGGCTCGTTGTCTTGTGTGACCAAGTTTGCAAGCCTTCTTTCCACGTGCGGGTTTTATCAGAAACGCAGGGAGCATGCAGCGGCAAATGGTGTACAACGCCTTGTACAACCTATGTCATTACTGCGTTTCAAGGTCGCTTGAGTCAGCACTGCAGGCAACACCAGCCCGAGGCAAAATCTTCTGGTTTATCCGGTTTTGCATGTAGCGCTCCCTGACAATTTGATTTGTGCGCATAGAAGGTTTCGCTTGTAACTTTGGGACCTGCTAGAGATTTCAGGCACTTGATCTACGCAACTGCTTTGATAGGTACCACTGATACAGAAAGACTGGGCGTTCTTGTGACTATAATGAACAATGGAGATAAGCAACAGCAAACTCTGGTCTGCTCGCAGGCCAGCTACCCATGTATCATTTTGCAGTGCGTGGTAGGGAGACAGCAGGAGCTCCAAAGCACTGTAAAGGTGCTGGAAGGCCTTGATATCCTTAAGGCTTTTCATACGCTCTTGTCAACTCGCCATATGAAGACTCTGTTGAATAAGGAGCTGTGGAGAATTCAATCTGCACAGTCTGTCGCTCGAGCCATTGTTTGATGTGGACCTGGATGCATTTAAGCCAAGCTAGAGAAGCAGAAGCAGATGCTTGGCTCCCCCCTGGTCAGCATGCACTAGAGCAGGGCACACATGGCAAGGTGGCTGTGCTTCTGCATTCTTTCCTGCTATGTTATACAGTCGTCAGTGACAATTTCAGAATGGAACTAGCCTTACATGTACATCTGATTGCCTCCCCATGTATACAATCAAGGCCCTGAGCATGTGACAGTATCAGCAGCATGTTCAGCCTGTGTCGTTTGTGTCAAAAGGATGCCTTGCACTTGTACCGCAGTGCCTAAATAACAGTGCTCTGTAATGCAAGCCATTTGGATCGGCATGGTGCATGCTCTGTGCATGTCATTGGGCAGGTCCAGTGTAAATCAACTGTCTTGTCAAAGATTGCATGCACCAGCCACACCAGCAACAGGTTCCAAAGAGGCTATGATGCAATACTCAGACACCTGTTTTGTTTCTCGGCAGGCAGTGGCAGTGTAGTCTAAGCTGAGGACCTTGTTCAAGGCTTGTGTACATGTGCAGACAAACAGCTACGGGGGCACGGCAGTTGCAGAGGCTTCAAAGGCTTGTTCCTATGCGCTTATATGTCAATCCAACTGTCTGCAATTGAAGCTGGTCTGACAATCACATTTATTGCAACTAGGTCACGGCTGCATGTGGCAAGTCTAACGCCCCTGGCCACATATTTTTGGGTGAAGTCAGCACTGCAGCTTGTTCTCACAAGCAAGCAAAGTCATGTGCTCGTGTGACTCCGTGATGCTGCCCTGGACGGTTTTCCTCATGCACTCACCAAGCTGCAACAGGCAAATCAGCCTTTGGGTACATGAAGGCTGCCAACATGTGTTTAGGAGGGAGCAAGCCGCAAACTGTGCTATGCAACACATCTGCTGTGGCTGATAGCAGCTCAGCACAATTACAATGAAATGGTCATCAAGTAGCTACGAGGAGAACCTGCACTTGACAGCAAGTCTTGAGGTGATACAATTTGCTTTCAGAAAGCTGGCACAAAATCCCCAAGCGCAAGAACCAAAAATCGTGCTAAACTGCACCAACTACTCAGTCTACCTTCTAGCAAACCTTCAGGATATGTTTCATGCTACCCACAGCTATAGAGCTACCTTATTGCCTCGATGTTTTTATTCCCACTCTGGTACATTCTGAAAAGCTACAAGTACCCTGTACCCACACACTTTTGAAGTCTGTCCTGCTGGGAGTGTGCACCAGGATTGATGGCATACATCAGAGACAGGGCTGAATCCAGAAGCCAAATTTGGGTCTCAAGACAGGCTGTACAACAGAAAATTCAAAATTTACCCAAAAAAGGATGCTCCAGAGTGCATGCAAAGGCCAAGATGCAGCAGCAGCTCCAAATCAGACGATGGTCTCAAGGGGCTGCTGCTCTGCTTCAGGGGAGCTTGCAGAGTCTGTGGCCCTGTGCTGATACTTGTAGGCCCTGTTCTTCTTCCTCTCCATGGAGGCAGCATGATCTACTAAACGTCCGCTGGGACCATCTGGGGACTCAGAGCGTTTCTGCCAGGGGACCAGGCCTGTGAGCCAGGTAGCCCCAACTCCATACAGAGGGGCAGCAACTAGACCCGCTATGACCCCTCCAACACCCTCTGCATGATGCAAGCTTGTGGTTAGTGAAGTATAGCACATGCATGATGTCACCTCAGTTTTCAATGTGTCCTGTACAGGCATGCAGGATCTGCACAGGTGTACAGTCATGCAGGAACTGCACAGGGACGATCAACTTGCACAGGCAGTGTGGCAGAAGCTGTCTTTGCCTGAATCATCCAGGCAAAGAGGGGAACAGCTTTGTAACAGCTGGCCTGAGAGTTCTCCCTGGCCAGGTAAGACAGCTTAGTTATTCTCAAGCTTTGTGCATCTGTAAGGCATCCATGGCTGAGCAGAAGCAATTTCAGCATTTGGTGTTCTGTGATTGTGTAGCCTTGTAGTACAAGCAAGGCTGTGCACCACCATGCAGCAATTTGGCGGTACAAGATGTAGCTCGGCTGTGCTGGAATGCAGTTTGACCTGGAATGCCCTGAAATGTCTTTAGGGCGTTTCGATTGCCCCTCAGCCAAGCGCATTAACGCATGACTTTAAAGCAGCAACCAGACAGTGTGACAGCAGTATCAAGCCTGTTCAGCTCACCTGCAATGATGTACAGCCACACTTCATTCCAGTGGCAGTGGAACACTATAGCAGGACCAAGTGCTCTGGCAGGGTTTATGGCAGTTCCTGTGAATTGGGAGCCTGTACCAGACACACACTGTGTCAGACACACGCTGTTGACGTGCACTGCTCACTGACTAGGTCACACTGCCCGTCAGGTAGGTATGAGCACCTCAGTATGGTGCAGCAGACGTATGTCCCTGGCAACAACACAGGGAAACCACAGCATGCATTCCTCTGCCAAGTGTGATGACACATGCTTATGCTGTCAAAGCTCAAGCTGAAACAGTACATGCAGCTCTTGTGCAAGCAAAGTTTGACAAGACAAAGTCATAATGCAAATGTTGGTCGAGAACCTGCTTCTTAGCATGGAAGGGGCCTGCTGTTGTAAGACAATACTGCAGTTGCTTTAAAGGCAGAAAGCTGACCTGCAAAGACCATAGAAAACAGGGAGAGACCAACAGCATATGGGCCGAAATTGCCAAAGGAGGGCTCCCCAACAGCCACAGCATACACCACTGACACCAGTACAAAGGTCATCACTGTCTCCCACCCAAAGAGCATTCCTGCACCAAACATTGCATGCATGGTCAGATACCACACCTTGCTGACCTTTGCCACTTGAGTGTGGGCCAATTGGCTGTCTACATGATGCCTTTGTCACCTTGGTCTTTGATTTGATTGCATGTCTGAGACGGAGTGAGAACAGGCAAAGTGCAAAAAGCTGCTGATCAGTTGCGTGTCTAAGACAGAGTGAGAACAGGCAAGGTGCAAAAAGCTGCTGATCAGGTGAGAGACAGCACTTTCTGGACAACTTGTAGTGAGATCAAGCAATGCAGCGAGCTGCATGCATTTGCACAGCCATGCATGGGGCTCTGCATGGTATGCGCTGCGGTGTATGCCTTCCTGTAATGAGAGACCTACCCATTGTAATATCAGTGCCCCGGGTAAAACAGCCAGTTCCATTATTGCCCATGCCCACATAGGAACCTGGCACAAGACCTGCCTGCAGGAATGCAAAACTCACCATGTACACGACACAGGTGCATGTAAAGCCTGCCAGGCCCCACACATGTAGCAATTTTTGCTTGCTGTTGCACAACTCTGATCAAGGCAGAGACGATGACTCAAATAAGGGAAATGAACGTAGTGACATGTCCTCATGGATGACAGGGAAGAGCAGATGAACTTTCGCTGACTGATCATCAAACAGCAGCTGGGTAGTAAACAGTAACAGGGAAGTGCATCCAGCAACAGTGTTGAAGGCAGCCAGCAAATGGGGTAAGTGACCTCACCACCATCAGCATTCCAAAGCAAGCTCCACAGATCTGAACAAAAATATAAGCCAGACCCTTTAGGAATGAAATGTGACCAGTGACAATAGTGGCAAGGGTGACAGCTGGGTTGAGATGGCCACCAGAAATGTTGGCTGTGATGTAGACTGCATAGCCAACATGTGTGAGCACTAGCAAGAATATTTGCTATTGAAAGCAGGCAGGCCTGCACAAAAGGTAGGGCATAGCAAAGGAAGCTTACTGAGAACTGCAAGTGACATGCCATTGCCCCTGCACAAAAGGCAATCACATTGAGCTCTGGCTTTTGGAACAAAGATGTGTGCAAAAATAAATTCTGGCAACACCATGCAACACGTACCATGGAGCCCAATTGGCACTTCCCGAATCCTGCTGGTCCGTATCGGTCATGGTGCTTTGCTGGGTACTGACATTGCCTTGTGGAGTGGCACTGCCAGCGAACGCAAAAAGCATCACGCCTATAAACTCAGCAATCAGGGCGTACACAAATTTAGCCTCTGCGAAATGGCCAGAAGGCGTCTGCAGTAACCCAGGCATCTTGGTTGACGACCACCTGCGTGCATCTT
>JAABUK010007885.1_pt1 | contig 15171 bp, 15 predicted proteins | sample 5559141 | NCBI WGS metagenome assembly JAABUK01 (sample SAMN10711869, study PRJNA513367) | rock metagenome | isolation source: Antarctica rocks | place: Antarctica: Victoria Land, Pudding Butte nord | collected 2016-01-03
TCACCACCTGCCTAACCCCTTGCAGCTGGAGTTAGTCCGGGTGGACCCCCTTCAGCCCTACAACTGTAGAGAACCCCCCCAACGCTTTTCGAGCCTTGCTGGAGCCCTACAGCTCATCACGAAGGGTGTAGTCAACCCTGTAGCTGTGCACGCAGCTGCTGCACTGCATGCAAGGGGAGCTACCATCCTGCACAGGCGCAAGTATGAGTCTCTGGACGCAGCTGTGTTTTGGGTGGTCCTCAAGGAATGCCACGCAAAGCCTACTAACAAGCAGTACGCAGACGCACTCTTGAAGGCGACACGCAACAAAGTGTGTGCATCTACAATCAGCTCGGGCGCAAAAATGCTGTCAGATGACTCAGCCTTCGTGAGTGCGCTCAAAACTGAGCTGAGCAGGCTGACTGAGCAGCCAAAAAGGACTGCAAAGGACATCTCAAGCAGCCCTGCCACGGTTTCAAAACCTGGCCCTATGCCCTCAAGCAAATCCACCAAGAGATCAAGGGAGGATGGTCCTGCTGATCTGAACCGCGAGTCTGCCCACATGGGTCCCCATGTGACCTCACCAGGCCAGGAGGCGACTAACCTCAGCTCAGCAGCAGATGTGGAGTCACCCAGACCTGAGAAGAAAAAGATGTGCTTTGGAGTTGGTCAGCCATCAAGCGGCGCAGTGAACCAGGCAGGGGACTCAAGCAATCGTGCTGGGGACTTTACTACAGTCGGTGGGGATTTGGCAAACGATGCAGCTGTGACTGCTGGTGTGCCATTCAATCCCACATCAGGTGACTACATTTTTGTTACACTAAGATCCTTATCTGTATACTTGGCTTTTCTCTTGCATCCTTGTCTGGCTTGTCAACATGCACAGTTTGTAAAAACACAATGTATATGAAACCTGCAGCCCTTCTGCACTCCTGTTTCACATCTTCACATGTTGCCTTTGGCTCATAGCCTGTGCCTTTCAGTCTGCCTTTCACTCACATGCATTGCCGTTCATCCACTTTTCTGCAGCCAAGTCTCTGCAAATCACACAAACAGCTTTTGCCTTCAATCTGCCTGTCATTCATGTAATTTGATTGTGAATGACAACATTTCTACAGCCAACTCCTTGCTGACTTTTACCCCCAACTCTTCACCCCCGCATTCACCCCTCCTGACTCCTTTGCTGCCTTTCATGACTGTGGAGCTTCCTTTCATGACTGTGGAGTTGCCTTTCACCAGCCCCTCAATCCCCTTTCCACTTGCAGGCAACCCCTCCTCAGACGTGCACACACTTGGACAAGACCAGATGATGATGGATGCCGGTGTCGCTCTGGATCCATCTGATGTTGGTAAGATCCGTTGCTCTTCAACTTGCTGTCACAACCTTACCCAGATCCCACTTAAATGCATGCTGGTCATTTTCTTTGAGTGTATCTTGCTTTTGCAAGAGATCTCTGCATGTCAATCATCCCAAAGTGGCAGCTCTCAGCATGCAATGACAGCATGTTTCCCGTGCCCCCCCCCCCCCCCCAACTGACCCCCAAGGCAGCATGCTCTTTGAGAAAGATTTAGGAAATCGGTTAATTCAGTCATGGAGGGGAATTGGCTGTGTGTGAGATGAGTGATCTCTGGACTGTAGTCTGAGTGTGCGTCTGTGCTGCAGGCAACAATGAAAATGACTTTGATGTAAGTTCTTGGGACATCCCAATGCCCCCAGAGGGCTTTCTAGTACAGCCCTGCCCTACAGCGGCTTACCAGGCACAGCCCCAGGCAATGCAGGGCATCCACATGAGACCTTGGCCAGTTCAGGACAGCCAGGCACAGCTTCACACGCCTCAGGTCTGCCAGGGACAGCCCTTGTCAGCTCAGGGCTACCAGGCACAGCCCCTGCCAGCTCAGGGCTGCCTGGCACAGCTCCAGGGCATCCTGACTGGAAAGTCAAAGGGCAGCGCTGATTTGCTCAATTGTGCACTGGCGGATTTGCTGGAGCCTGAAACCCCTGAGCAATTTGAGGCGGAGCTTTTTGAAGACATGTTCAGCCTGCTTCCTGAAGGTGAGGATACTGTATTACCAGCCGTACTGTGCACAAGCTTGTTTACGTACACCCGCAGCCATCTTTGCTGGCGCCTGTATAGTACTCATGCATGTTTTCAGGGCGTGCAATAATGTCATACCCATACATGTTGTCAGCGTGTTGAGTGCCAAGACAGGAGCTTGTGCATAAAGCTACCTGGGACTGTATATACCTGACCCCTAGAGCCATATTTGTTGCGTGAGTTTGAGCCAACATTCATGTACATCATCGCGTGTCAGCTTAGTCAGCCCAGCCTGCCCAGGCATCACCCATCATCAACGACTCCATAGACACAACCTCATCATATTTATTTTCTTTTGCTTATTCGCATGTTTTTGAGTGTGCAACAACCTTCTGGTACCACAAGCAGGTGAAAACGCTTGAAATGACGATGGCATGATTCACTCTCTGATGACAGTGTGTTTATGCCATGCAGGTGATATCACATACCGGTATGACCACTAATTGACAAACCGTGAAGGTTTGCCGAATCAGCAAGACTGGATGTCATTCATACCACTTCACACTTGTCAAAGACTTCCAGGTTGATTTGTTATGTTGCAATCTTGTGCATACATCTGCCATACAGTCTTGCAGCAGAAGCATGTTTATGATCAAGGCCTCACATCAGTACAGCAGTACTCGATTAGCACACAAATGGCTAAGCCTAGGTCGTTGAATAATTCTAGAGCACAACAGTCCAAGTTACTTCTCTACAAAACGTTGTAATGCTGAAAGACCTCGAGATGGGCAAGGCTGTTCTTGCTGTGAAGTCAAGCCAGTGGCTTTAGCACCTTATGCATGTAGCAAGACTTAGTCTGTGACGCATAGGTACAGGCAAGACTGTATCAAACTACTACATACATACCATTAGTCTGAGCAATCAGCTCGCAGCTGCATCAGTACCACCATGCAAGATGCCAGCGCATGCTACTGCATGCTACTGCATATCAACCATTTGACTAGCTGACACTACAAAGTGCAGCTGTGAGACGCTAGCGCACGTGCGGAAGCACGTGGATGCGATGTTGTGGCCCACGACAGTGTCGAAGACGAAGTAGAAAGCTCATCGCGACCAGGCCTGCGTAGCCTGGCCCTGTCACACACCGCTGTATGTGGTTGCTTTGAAATTAACGTGCGCACATTGCTGCGCAGAATAGCCCTCGCAGACTCGAGACTCACTACAGCGCAGATCAGGGTGCATGCCGAGCTGTTAGGGCAAACCAGTCGTAGTTGCACGTAGCCTCCTCAAGGGCTCGATGCCAGACACTGCATCGAGTTCAGAACGGAAGAGCGACACATCGGGCTTAATAAAAGAGCTATGGCAGTCCGGAGTGTGGAAGCTATTTCCACTGTTACTTTTGTACATTACAGGTCGGTGCTGACGAGAGATCGGTCCTGCGTCCACCCGGCTGGCGTGACAGGTCATTGTCAGCAGCTGCGTTCTACCCCACAGATTGAAGCATTTGTCTTTATCACAGGCTATGGAGTCATTGTCCCTGTGACCCCAACACTCATGACAGATTTCTTTGCGTCTCGCCATTCAGACGTGTATATACACTGTGAAGACTACACCTCACAAAAGGCCCCTCCTTCCTGTCGGGATGCTCATTCAGATGCTGTCAATTGGTCATCAGCTAGCTCATTCATTTCCAATTCTGTTCTCAGCTTCGCTTTGGTGAGACTTGCGCTGCCTTACCCTGTTACAAAACCCTCGCATCCTTAAAGATGGCATTCATGTCTGCTCATACAGCGAGCATGCATAGCGTCTTGACCAGCGGATGCAATATGCGTATGTCTTGCATGCAACATGTATATGCCATGCATGAAGTGTTGAGGTAATGCTGTCAGCACAGAATGTACAGTACACCTGAATGCAAGCTGCATGCATATCATGTTACATTCATATCATCACTCAGCTGCATCTGCTGCATGGTGTTACATGTCCCTGATCATTTCATATGCATTCAGGAGCACCAAGACTGCTACCCAAACACATGCATGCTGTTTTGCATTGAGTTTGCTCTTTCGTGCATCAACCATTTATCATGTATAGGCACCCATGATTGGCAGCTGGAGTGATAAGTATGGGCGCAAACCGTTCTTGATCATTGCCTTCTCCACAGCTTCTCTGCCACTACTAGTCATCTTGCTACACCTCCAGTTTGGTGTTTCTATGCTGTTTTACTTCCCTGCTCAGGTAATCATCACTAACACATGTCATGTATGCTGCAAAATCATATGGGCTGTAAACTTTCACTACACCTTCCACGTCAGCTGCATGTCTTTGGCTTGCAGTACGCACAATTTTCAGACCAGTTCGTCAGCTTCAGTTCTGTCAGCTTCAGTAACCTGTGTTAGGGAGCAGCCTACTTTGTTTCTGGTCCACAATGCACACTTTGTGTGGTGTCATGAGCATCAGCTCAAAGTGCTGAGCAAGGAACTGTCTATTGACTGTACCTACAGCTAACAGACAATAACAGAAATTTTGCCCTTCTTCTGTATCCTGCCTACATGTGGTTGGCAATCATGTGTACGTATGTTCTGCTGCAGACGCTGCATGCATCTGAACCATCAATTTCCGTTAGTTTGTTGCTGCCCCCAAACTCACACTACTCCCCCCCCCCCCCCCCACCCCCCTCTCCCTTTGGAGATAGGAGCACCTGCTACGTTGATCATGTGTGCTTTGCAATACAGCATAAGATTGACTATCTGCAGGTCCTGACTTGAGTCACATCTGTCTCCATCAAAAATCTGCAAGTAACATGTGTGTCTGTTGGCAGATGACGAATGAGTCCATTGCATCAGTGGCCCTCACTATGTAGCTGCTTGACCCCCCTCGACCCCTCCCTGCCCTTGTGGGTCATATGCTAGTCCAATCATACGAGCCTAGCAGCTGAGCGTATGTGTGTTTGTCTGTAGGCACTCAACGGCTCTATTTCATCTGTCTCTATCTGTCTAGCCTATGTGGCTGACAAGCTACCGCCTGGTCACAGAGCAGCCTGTTTTGGCCTTATTCTAGCATCCTTCTCAATGGGCATCCTAATTGGCCCTCCAATTGGCGGCTTGTTGCAGCCAATTGTTGCATCATATACTGCTATGAGCTGCGTGGGAGGGGCGCTGTTGTATGTCATCTTCATCCTAGATGAAAGCCTGTCTGAGAGGTCCAAAGCTGAGGTAAGTTGTTCCCTTTCACGTGGGCCCTTACTATATCATCAACAGAAGCCTCTGTGAGACGCATTTCACACATGTGCGACATTGCAACATCGTAGCACTTGCACATGCACCTAGCATTTCATTCAACAGGTATGCGTGTCCAATAAAGGAATGCGTGTATAGGCCATAGTCTCAGGGCGTATAAGTTGCTTTGGATTCACAGCTGCGGTAGCTTGTGGCATCTGCCCAAGTGCTGCCTGTCATGACTCAATGGTGCAGCTGGCTGCCACCTACACGCTGGCAATTGCATAGACAGTGTTTGCAAACCTTGAAACTCTCTTTTGTGCGTGATGCATGTTTGCATGTTCACGCCTAGTAGGCTTCACCATGTGAACTTTATACTGTCAAGTGACAAATTCTCAAAGAAGACTGTCTAAAAGTTGCCTGCACAATGGAAAACGAGTATCATATGCTGTTTTTTGATAGGGAAACGGACAAAAATACACAATGCTCCCAAAAAAGAAGAAAAACAATAGGACTTGCACTGATTCGTAGGCGAGGGAGAAGCATGTTGATGGCCCCCAGAGCCTGTTCACTCAGTGGAAGACCATCAAGATCCTGCTGCGCAGCCAGCTGTTCAAACGCCTCACGCTTTGCATCATGCTGACTGGCATCATCCAGGAAGGCTTGCAAGACCTCATGATACAGTACCTCCAGTTGAAGCTCGATTTCGGCATCAAGGATCAGGTGAGAAGCACTGTCTGTCTGTCTGCACGCCTGTCTGTCTGTCTGCATGTCTGTCTGTCTGTCTGTCTGTCTGTCTGCTCGTCTGCTCAACTGTCTGCATGTCTGCATGTCTGTCTGCGTGTCTGTCCGACTTTACATGTCTGGGTGTGTCTGTTTGTGCGTTGTAACTGTGTGCGTGCCTATCTTTGTGTGTCTGTCTGTATGGACGCCTGTCTGTGTGTATGCCTGTTTTTGCAGAGTATCCCACAAAGACATTGACATGTGGCTCTCTCTGCCTGTGCTCTGTGAGTCTGTCTGTGAGTGTCTGTGGCGTTGACAGCTGTCTCAGTACACTGCATGTGCTGCATTTTGCTGTCGGCTTGTCCTGCCTGTCTGTATGCCCTGTTCAGAGAGCACATCATCATAGCCTGTTTTGCCACTGGTGGCACAATTGCTTGCAACCATGATTATATCTACATTCAATCCTGGACCCTAAAGCTGCATTCAAACCCTAATTGTGAATGCAGGCTAGATTGTTTATTATTTTTGGGGTGTGCGGACTGATTGTCCAAACCCTGCTGCTCAGGGTGCTGCTCAGCTGGTTCAACGAGAGCAGAGTCTTAGTAATCGGTGAGTCATTGCAGCCACCCCTGTGCATCATGTGCCAACAAAGGGCCCGCTTCTCACTGCTGTTGTCTTGTTGCTGGGATGTGCAGTTGGCAGACCTAAGTGCTTCTGGAGAGTGATCTGTGACTGGTCTGGAGAGTGATCTGCGACGCTTGTTTGTGCGCATTGTTGCAGCAATTGTGGCAAAGTTGCGAACCCTTGACCCTAAGCATAAAGCTGGCATCTTCACATTTATCCCAGCTCCACTGTATGCACAACAACAGGCAGAACATGACCGTTAAACAGTCTTTGGCTTTTGGGATCACACTCTCTTACTGCATGTGCACATTGCTGCTGTTGCATCATCATCTAGACCCTGAATCCACTATAAAGCCTTAACCCAGATTCCAGGCAAGCTGTTGTTGTCGGCCAAGCAATTCACGGCTTGTTGGGATGGGTTTTGTTTGGTTCTTTTAAGGGAGCAGGGAAATATTTGTTAGCCACGAGGAAAATAACACATTCTGTAGCTAACACTGTATCTGGCCATTAGTCAAGCTTCTAGCTGCTGATGCAACAGTATCAGTCACAGATACAGGGCTTAGTCTGCTGGTCTGCATGCCTACTGAAAGCACAACATATAACATGTTGGCCAGGAAGGCACAAAACATCATCTTGGTGTGCAACATTCTAGCACGAAACACCCTAGCGTTGAGCAACCCAGTGTAAAATAATGCTGTGCTACACACCAAATTTTGTCACAAAAACTGTCAACACCCAAATGTGAGGTAGCGGATATTACAGTGCTTTATTGTGAACCCCAATCTGAAGTACAAAAGCCCTGTTCTGCAGGGCTGTGTGCCAGCCTGATCAATGACTATGAACTAAAACAAATATGACAGCACACCAGCGTGAAACCTAATCTGACGTACTGCAAACCCTAAGCAACGCCCTGTTCTGCAGGGCTTTGTGCCAGCCTGATCAATGAAGTAGCCCTTGCGCTTGCCCCCACCAAAGCGTGGGCTTTTGCCGCCATTGGCATCGGCAGTGTTGGCTCTGTCGCGTTTCCCGCCATCAGCAGCATCAAGGCCAATAACGTCCGGGATTCTGAACAGGTCAGCTACTCTATCTCGGCTCATTTTCCCAGTCTGCCTTTGGCAACCTGTGCATGCTGCTGCACACCTGTTTGTGTGAAATGAAGCTCTTGTCACAACCGCACAAAGAAGCACTTATCTTCTGTGTGCATCTATAGAGGGCTACTCTTGAAAAGACTTTCGAAAGAGTCGGAAAGCATGCATTGGGGATAAAGCTGGAAATGCAGCACAGCGCTGTGTGACAGTGATGGACATGTGATACCTGGCACACTTTCGCTGAGTTACAAAGAAGTCCATCTAGTTGGTCTCTACTGCACACCAGATCAGATTGGAGCTTGATTGTGGGGGTGTTTGTGGTGTTTTCTATCAGCCAACAACTTGTTTCGCTTTTGTTGGTGCATTGGCTTCCACATCACTGCTTGGTTTGTGCAACCAGGATGCTTTATGCAACCAGGACGTGAACAGTTGATGTTTGTGGTGTAGGGCACAATTCAAGGCGCACTGTATGGGGCCAGGGCATTAGCACAGGGCACTGGCCCCATCATCTTTGCTGCCATATTTGCGGCCTTTACCCGGGAAGAGTCACCATTTCCTAAATTTGCAGGTCAGTGGCTGTGACTGCGCCCACTTCAAAAGAATGTGGGTCTGTGCTGCGCTGTGCTGCGCTGCGCTGTGCTGTGCTGTGCTGTGCTGTGCTGTGCTGTGCTGTGCTGTGCTTGCACGGGATCCATTTGCTGGCCTTTGTCATACAGCGACAAAGGCTGTACGCGATGATCGTCTCACTGAACTTCGGAAGGCACATGCTTGTAGTGTGCATGACAGTGATCTGATTGAGGGTGCAAGCTGTAGCTGTGCATGGCACTTGCTCACTTGAAGCTGTAAGCTTGTAGCTGTGCACAACAATTGTCTGATTGAAGATGTGAGCCTGTTGCAGGAGCGCCCTTTGTTTTTGGTGCTGTGCTAATGCTGGTTGCAATCGGCATTGCCTCCACCATTGATGGAACATCAGGACAGGGGCTGCTGCACGAACATCGGCAGCAAAATCCCCACACAGAGGATGAGACAGTCACCCCCATGTCTGACTTTGATGAAGAAGCAGGTAGGGGTGCTGCCCCTTGGCTGTGCTGTTGTGCAGGCAAAGTGTCCTGCTCTGCCCTGCCCTGCCCTGCCCTGCCCTGCCCTTGCTCATGTTGGGTAACAATAACTGTGGTGGAGATTGGCATTACTCATTCTGTTCCTGCTGTGAGCTGCCTTGCCTCCTTGCCCTGCCCTTGGGCAACCCCGTAAAACCCTATTCAGACCCCCACATTGCTAAATTCTTGTGGCCAAAACATGCCTGGTCTTTTGTTTTGGTGTTGTTCTTGGCACAGTACACGTGGTGACAAACCATCATTCTGTCATAGGCTTGACACCGGGCAGTTCTGAAGACGCTGAAGTCACACAAGAAAATGAGCGATCCTCGCTGCTTGCTCGCAAACCTTCCCTGCAGTCCAGAGGGCGCAACAGCGGTGTTTTCAGCCGGGCACATTCGACTCAGTCTGACTTTGCCAGGCAGAAGTCTGGTTCACCACTTCGCTCTGCAAGAACAGGAAGCGCAGCTCTTGCTAGTGATATTGCCTAACATGCACTCATCCTGCAGGCAGTGTCTTATGCAACAAATGATATGTCATATCATGCATGTTGCACAATTATGGACAAAGCTACTTTGTTGTGAAGTTGATTGGCTAGACAGGATTTTGGTATGTACCATACATCTGTTTACCTGGCTGCTGAACCTGGAGCCAGAACCCAGGGTTTTGTTATGATTTGAATAGGGCTCCTGGAGTGTTTGACGAGGTTTCGCCATTGGTGAGTGAATAAACGAGTAATTTAGTGTGGCATAACGTCGGATAAGTTGTGAAGACCTTCGAGACTCTCGAATGCGAATTGTTGCGAGTTCCAGAGGCATGCATCTCACCAGTAGGCTTGACCTTTTGTGTGTTGATGGTTCATTGAGAAAGTGTGATGCATCGATTCTGGCACATAATGACCACTGACTGTGACATCTGATTGCACCGCATGTAGTCTGAATGACGACAAGGCAGTCGCTTGGGCAAGAGCCTACATGTACAGGCATGTGGAGTGAATGCAATGTTGCAGTTACTCTCCTGGTTGCATCCTGCTGCTTGCTCAAAACTCCAGATGTGCAGAGTTGTAAACTTACATGGTCATGTCACCTTTCAAACACCTGATGACATGATGTCTCTAGTCTTGCAAAGTTGGATGCATCGCAGAGCAGAAAAACAGTGGCATAACGACACTCAAAACTCCAGATTGGCTGATATGCCTGCCTGTCCTATATCAAAAGTTGCAACAGCACAGCAGATCAGGGTACCCTGGACCAGTAAAACTTGGCTGGTGGTGGCAAGAAAGAAAAGAAACGTACGCCTTTCGGCATCGATTTAACGAGAAGCCAAGTATTATACCGGGCTGCCCGATGGCATCAGTCTTGACAATTCATGAAAGTGCACAGTCATCTAGCAAATACATAGCGCTGTTGGCGATTCCAAGCAGCATACTCTACACTGATACTTCTACAAACAGATCAACACTGATTTTGACTTCCAAAAATCTGAGCAAAATGCTCTGTGTAGGGCAGACCAAGCTTGCTTGGAGATGGTGCTGAATGGTGTCTGCAGCGCAACTCTGAAAAATCGCGGCAAGATTGCCATGTCCATGCTGCATTTAGTAAACGCATCAAGATCCATGGTGCAGCATGTATTTAGCACATGCTTGCCCTGGGCTCTCATGCCATCAAAATTGTGGTTGCTGATGTTGCAACAAGCTAGCCTTTGACCTTGGCCTATTGCTTGGACTGCAGCAGGGTTTCTGCATGTGATTGGTTGCGCCCAGATGCCTGGTGGCGGTAAAGAACTGACTCAAAGCTAGTAGCAATCCATTGTTCCGCTGCACAAAACGATTTCATGCTGCGTGCCAGTGGCTAGCTAAGAGCCAAGCTGCTGATGCGACAACCTGCAACAAAATAAAGAGTAACAAGACAAGCGTCTGTCTTGCATCAGCAAGTACTGAGAAGGTTTGTTGGAGTCAAAGGTGACGCTGGAAATTGACTGAAGACCTGAGCAGTCAGATACCTGGCAAGCCAAGGGCCTTTGCAGGGCATACTGGGTGAGTCCAAATGCGATGTGGCACATGCGAAGCAGTTGTAGAGAGCATTTGCAATATGCTGCTGTGCGATAGGTCGGGACCAGCTGCTGGCGCTGCGGGAGGCCGCTGTGCTCATGTCACGGAAGCTGTTGACTGCCTACCAAGAGCGGCTAACTGACGTTCAGAAGTTGCAGAACTCGTTGGCGATGTCGAGAACGAGAAGCAAGGGAAGTCCCGCAAGCATCACTTTAGTTGTGCTCGCCAGTGCAAAGATAGCAACGGAGTCCACCAGCATGCTCAGCACAGTATTTTCGTTCAGCGTCGTGCACCCGGACATGTCTACTCGTCACTGAAACTCTTACTGTCGTCACGAGCTGCGTGAGCACTGCAGCCAACACATGCTTAGCCAAAGTCTGGATTTCAAAGCTGAGCAGAGTCAGCATGAACACTGAAAGGAGGGAAAACGTGGCGGGACACAGGAACGTGCCTGAGTGAGTAAATTTAGTCACTTTTTGCTTGGCGCCACTGCCTGCACTCTACGTAAACATTTGCACGACAATTGATCAATATTGAAGATTAATCTTAAGGCGGCTTTGGGCGGGGATAAAGGACAGGGAGTCCAGGAACTACATGTTGGAACGCGACTAGGTCTCAAAACATGTCAAAATGATCCAGGCACTTTACCAAGCTCTGCAAATCAGTGCATCCTTGGGAACGTGTGTCTGAGATCCAATCTATCAAGGATCAAATGTCAAATATTGAGCAAAATCGAATTTGTTACTGTTGCATGTTTCACCACAACAGCGGATCATTTTCCAAAATAGGGTTTTGCCTGCATCTGGTCTAAACCCTACATAATGAAACTTATGTGTTGCTGGTAAATTGCTTCATAAAATGTCTGTCCACACGTGTGTAAAACCCACCGAAGGTCACTTCACACGTGTAAATTTATAGTACGTAATTACGGCAAACGCTCAAAAAGCTTGTGTGATATGTGTGGGATATGTGACAGCGCTGGCATACAACTTGGCAACCCCAACTTCCACCGACTGACAGCGGCACTGTCACAGCATGCATTGCAGTAAATGGTTTCTATGATGAAGGGTTCTTTTTTGTTTTGGGGCAAGGTGTGGCTGTATGTTTTGCAAGAAAATGTAAATTGCTTGAAAAGTTGAATTAAACTTTCATTTGCCCCACTAGCGGTGAAATATGCAACAGTAAAGGTCCAGTGGTCCAAAGGTCATGGTTGGCCCCAAGACCTTAAAATCTAATGAGTGAGTGAATGACTTAAAATTGTTACATTTGCTGAGTATCCTGCACGCGAAGTTTCAGATTCCACGCGAAGTTTCAGATTCCAACCCCTTTGCGAGGAACTGGCGAGGAATCTTCAACGTGAGCACTTCAACGCTCACGGTGCGTGGAACTGACACGACGACTCCACGCAAAAGCTGCAGCTTCTCGAGTGTCTTGAGGCTACAAGCTTGTCTAGACCTGTAGATATATTCGACAGTGGGACACTGATCAGCCTTCGACACTTATGATTATGGGTATCGGTGGAAAGTGCGCGTCCACTTGTTGGTTATCTGGAATCGCCGGTTGTATGGCAGTCGCTGCAATCTCTGTGCTCATACTTCCAAGTGCATCAGCCGCCTATCTGTACCCGGTTAGTGCTCGGATACCGAGTGCACGGATACCAAGTGCTGCATCTGCGCACGCCTTGTGCATCTCTTGTGCACACGCACCGTTCAGCCCTTCACTCCGCTGTACTGACGCCTTGTAATTAGGGAGACTGAAGTGATTCGAAAAGGGTTGTTGATTGCAGGGCCGACCGTACGCGTACAGCAACTCAAGCGACTACTGCGCTTACCCGGTCGAGGCTTTGCCCACTGGAGACCTGTCCTGAGGGACCACCCTGGTCCAGTGATGATCTCGAGTTTTCCCCTCCCAATGTCAATGTCAGCGCCGAAATAGTTGTCGAGTTCATAGCATTGGACCAGCAGGCGTTCACATTTTCTAAGTGAAGTTGGGAGACTGTTGTGCCGACTTGGCACGCGCAGGCGCAGGCAACAAAAATCACAGCTCCCCACGTTGCTCTCTGTACGCCGGCGTGAGCCAGCATAGCCCAGCACATCTGTTGCAGCGGCGAACGAGTCCACACCGTTTTCAGCGCATTTACTGAGAATTTGGCAAGACTCATCCTACTGTAGTGCTCTGGTATGACCTTGACAACTGCTCTTAAGCTGTTGTGCTTGACATGGCTTGCAGGTGACAGTGACATTGGTTACAGTGTGGCAGGACACCAAGTGCTGGAACACTATTTCCAATAATAATGCAAAGAATAGTTCAACTTGTACCAAGTGGTGTAACAAGTCACCTGCAAGCACATCATTCTGTTGTGATGGCGTCTGGCTCCCGACATTCAATCTGATGAACGCCAACCAAAAGGTATATCTTTGGCTGTTGCTTGCCTGCAAGTAGCTTGCAAATTGCATTGGGCATCTGCATGTTAAGCTAGAAGACACTGACCTGCCAGCTTGTTGCAGTTATATGTCATGGTCACATACGCTTTTACATTGCTACGTTGTTATGTGTCTACATAGCTACATTCAAAGCAAAACCTCTGCTTGGCCTGATCTCCCTTGCACCCTCCGCCCTACGCTGCAATCCGATACGCTAGCTGTTGGTTGCCTGAGATCTCAATCACTGCCCAGGGTTCAAATCATAAAGACTTTTCATAACAACGAACACAATATGCCCATGAAACAGCTATCTGGCTCATTGCAGCTGCATATATGTTGCCTGGTGGCTCGGCAAAAGTTGCAGTGCAAGGCTCTCTACTGCGAAGAGAGGTGTTGAAATGAATCTTGCCCTTACAAGTACTACAAGACAACATCAACATTGTTGTGCAGAGTGTAGTGGAGGAGGACTACAACATTTATTGTTACCCCATCAATGATTATTATAACGAGACAATCTACTCCCCTACTTTCACTGCCACCTACAGTCAAAAGTTTGATTTTACAGGCAAGTTTTGCTGCCTTAATGCTGTCAACTTTCCCAGTCATATTGACACATGATAGTATGCATTTATGGGTTGATCACCATAGTGTCATATGATGCATCCTCAGCATGTCACTGCTGATATTGTTGCATGCTGCTTGACATGCATTCATGAAAGACTGGTTCAAAACAGATTACATCCGACATGCACGTTGTACGACAACAGCACGCACAGCTCAAGCTTGCAACACAGCAGCTGCAGTTGCAATGCTCTGTGTGGTGTTGTCATTTGCAAAACAGTGTGTGAGCAACTTACTTTGCCTGTGCAGCGTACCCTTTTGACCAGCATGCACTTGGTGTGCGTGTGGAGTGTGTAGATTGCCGTATGGCCACGCTCAACTACAATACGCCTGTGAATGTGACCTCTGGAGGGTGGCTTTGGGTTGCACCTGATGACAGCAATACAGCTGTAGCCTCAGCAGGGTTTTTGACAACCACTCTCAAGAGTGACGCTAGCACAACAGGTGGGAGTAAACCTAAGTCATTTGGGGGAAAAACAAACATAGTCATTAGCATTTGGCTCATGGCAGGAGGCGCTTATGGCACAAAGCAAAGCATGGAACGACCTTACTGTGTTCCGGTGCTTCACTAAGTGTTTACAGCATGTACAAGCATGTCAACAACATGTTACTGCAAGTATCTCAACATAAGTGCATGTCCTGGCAAGGCATCACATGCCACCAAGCATTGCCATATGGTCACTGCAAGTTGTTACACCACATGACATGTGGCACATTGTGTATGTTGAGGCACTCACAGCATATCACGTTGTGTGTACAGCATTTTCATCCTTTGGCTGAGGATGCAACATTGAGTTTTGGCAAGCACTGAGCTTCACGACGTTGACCATATAATCTGTTGTGTGACACAGGTATCAGCACCGCAACCTACCCAGAGTCATCTGGATGGAGACTGACGACTGATGATGTGGTACCCATCAACATCACGCGGGTCCCATACACCTTTCTGCAGACGCATGTCACTTCTGACGCTTCTGACACGACCTACGGAGTTTTATTCCTCATCCGCACACAGCGTGTTACAAGGTACAAAGTATCCCACAAAGCCTTATGCAAGGCATCTGGATGCAACTGTGCATTGTCAGTGTCACCACAGGACACAGAACATGTGTTTGTGTCGGTATGTGTATAACGTGCTTGCTCTACGGCATACGCTACTTGACTGCTTGGCATCATTTGAGCCATGCACAGTAGCTGTCTGAGCATTGAGGAGCGACTCAAACAATGTCCTTGGCTCTATGTTGTACTTCCATATTCTGCTGCGTCTGACTTCAGCACTTCAGCACGAGGAGCCGACCATTGCTGCCACAGGCAT
>JAABUK010007886.1_pt1 | contig 15168 bp, 16 predicted proteins | sample 5559141 | NCBI WGS metagenome assembly JAABUK01 (sample SAMN10711869, study PRJNA513367) | rock metagenome | isolation source: Antarctica rocks | place: Antarctica: Victoria Land, Pudding Butte nord | collected 2016-01-03
GCGCTGGCTCTGGTCGGGCTCCGCCCTTCCGCCGCCAGCGCGCCGACCGCTCATCCTAGTTGTCGCGCACCGCTCATCGTAATTGTCGCTGGGCAGCGCGCCGTTCGCGGTATCGATGTCGACGAAATACGGGTCGGCCCGGGTGTCCCGTGAGATGGTCGGGTAGGTCGTGTGGCAGGAGCTCACGCCGGCCGTGCCGCAAACCTGCTGCGGTTTCGACAGGTCGGCGCAGAGATTGCCTTCGGGATCGTGGGTCTGCGCCTGGCCATTGATCGCCTGCACGGGCGAAGCCTGCGCGAGGCCCGGCCCGGCAATGCCGAGTGGCGTTGCAAGCGTCGGGGAGAACCCGGCCGGGCAGGGCAGGTAGGGATCGTAGCCGACGCCGCTTGCATGACCTTCCGGGCAGACCGGCCAGCCACCGCCGTGAGCAAGGTCCCGGAACAGCTGCTGCATGACCGGGACGCAGTAGGGGATGCCCGACCAGGCCGGGGCGGTCGCGGTGGCGCAGAGCAGGACCTTGCAGCCGAACGACGCGTCCTGGGCCTGCGCGCCAGGACCGATCACACAGACCGCAACGGCGATGATCGCCGCCACGGCTCGCGCGAGGCAAGTGCGCCGACGTCGAGCAAGGAGCAGAAAAGGGGTAGACAGGATCATGAGTTCACTTTATCAACATCTATTATAGTGTCTACCGCAAATCACGTGCGGAGGTGTCGTGAAACGACGAATCGCTACCGTCAGCTTGAGCCTGCTGGCATGGCAGGCCTCGCCAGCCCTGCAGGCATCCACGGCCGAGAGGGCCGTTCCCACGACCGCCGTCGTCGACGAATCAGGCCGCGTGGTGCCGGTTCGGCCGGAGGCTGCAACTCCGCAGATGATCAGACGGCCGGCGGCATCGCCCTGCGCCGAGGCGGCAGCTTTACCTGAGGGCGCCGCAAAGGACCTCGTCGCGCGAATCGCGGCGGAGGAGAGGTTCTATCCCGATTTCGTGCTCTCGGTCGCCAAGATCGAGAGCCGGTACGTCTCGACGGCGCTCTCGGAAAAGGGCGCCTACGGCCTGATGCAGCTCAAGCCCGATACGGCGAAGCGCTTCAACGTCGACCTTTGCAAGCCCGAAGACAACGTCCGGGGCGGCATCCGCTACCTGCGGGGTCTGCACGCGCGCTACCGGAATCCCTTCTTCATCCTGTCTGCCTACAACGCCGGCGAGGACGCCGTGCGTCGAAGCCGTGGCGTTCCGCCGTTCCCCGAGACCGTGCGCTTCGTCGCCGACGTCATGAATGACTTCTACACCTGGCCCGACCCGGCCGAGGGTCCGGAGGGCCCAGCCGTCGTGGCCGCCGCGACCACGCCCGGCATCGTCGAGGTTGTTCCCGGTTCAGCCATGCCGGCCGCCGAAGGCGAAGCTACATCGCCCGCACCAACGCCCCGAACCAACGCGCCCGCAACCCCGCCCGCATGGAGCGGGGGCTTCGTCCTGCATGTCGACTGAAAGGACACGACCCATGCCGAGCTTGACCCACCGCGCGCTACCACTGACCGGCGCCCTCCTGGCCTTGAGCGTGAGTGCGGCGAATGCCCAGTCGAGCAGCTCCCTGCAGCCGGTTCAGTCGACCCTGACCACGCTCGTCTCGACCCTCACGGGCTCGATAGCCACCGCCCTGGCGACCCTCGCGGTCATCGCCTGCGGGTTCTTCGCCTGGACGGGACGCCTCACCTGGGGCATCGCCGGCAGCGTCATCTTCGGCATCGTGCTGGTGTTCGGCTCGGCCCAGATCGTCCAGTTCTTCCAGTCGGCGGTCGGGCAATGAACGGGGATGATCTCGAGGAGCCGCTGATCACGCCGCTGGTGAAAGCGCTCACCCGTGCGCCGACCCTGATGGGCGTGCCGTACATGTACTTCATGTTCAACGGCGTCGTCTCTTCCGTCTGTTTCCTCGTCTCGCACAATCTTTTCATGCTGCTGGTGGCGATCCCGCTGCATCTCTTCGGCTACGTCATGACGCTCCGGGACGACCGCATCTTCGAGATCCTGTTCGTGAAGACGACACGCTGCCCGCCGCGCTCGCGCGCCTTCTGGGCCGCCGACAGCTACGCCGCCTGAGGACGCCATGGTCGCGCGAGCCCTCCTCGACGAGCTGACTTTCGGCGCCGTGTCCCGGCGCGAGCGACCGGTCGCCTCGCATATCCCGTATACGCGCCACGTCGACGACCACATCGTGCGGACGCGCGACGGCCTCGTCATGACCTTCCTTAAACTCGAGGGCTATTCCTTCGAGACCGCCGACGTCAGCGAGATCAACGCCCGGCTGCTGGCCCGCAACGACATCGTGCGGACGCTCGCCAACTCCCGCTTCGCGCTCGTCAGCCACATCATCCGGCGCGAGGTGACGCCCCACATCGCCTCGACCTTCGACAATGCGCTCTGCCGCGAGATCGACGCCCGCTACGACGCGGCGCTGTCGAACCGCCGCATGTTCGTCAACGACATCTATGTGACGATCGTGCGCCGGCCTCTTCAGGGGCAGGCCGGCACGTTCGACGTGATGCTGACGAAGCTGCTCGGCCGCAAGGACCAGGCGGGCGAGTCCGTCGCGGTCCAGGCGGCGTTGACGGAGCTGCGCGACGCGGCGACCCCCGTGCGCGAGAGCCTCGCGGCCTATGGGGCGCGCCAGCTCGGCGTCGTGCGGCGCGACGGCGTCTGGTTCTCCGAACCGCTCGAGTTCCTGATCCAGCTCGTCAATGGCGGGCTGCCCCGGCCGATGCACCTGCCACGCATGGCGCTTGCCGACGCGCTCTCCACGAAGCGAATCTTCTTCGGCAGGAACGCGGTCGAGATCCGGGGCGCGGGGCCGGCCGACACCCGCTTCGGCGCGATGGTGTCGATCCGCGAATACCCGGCCCAGACCGGACCCGGCTCGTTCGACAGTCTTTTGCGCGTTCCGCACGAGTTCATCGCGACCCAGAGCTTCGCCATCGTCGATCGGCCCGAGGCGGCGCGGCAGATCGACCGCGTCACCCGGCAGGTCGACATGTCGGACGAGGCGGGCTCCGTCGTCGCCGAGCACCTCGACGAGGCGCGCGACGATCTTCTGGCTTCGGAGGCGATCTACGGCGAACACCACATGACGGTCATGTGCCTCGGTTGCGATCTCATCGAGGTCGGCGCGGCCGTGACCGCGGTCGGCGCCGCCCTGACCGATCGATCGGTGATCTGGACGCGCGAGGACCTCAACTGCGAGCCGGCCTTCTGGGCGCAGCTTCCGGGCAACTTCGCCTACATCGCCCGCAAGTCGATCATCTCGTCCAAGAATTTTGCCGGCTTCACCTCGCTCCACAATTACCCGAGCGGCCGTCCGGCCGGGAACCATTGGGGGCCGGCCATCTCGGTGTTCGAGACGACTTCGCAGACGGCCTATTACTACAACCATCACGTCCGCGACCTCGGCAATTTTACGGTGGTCGGACCCTCGGGCAGCGGAAAGACCGTGTTCCTGTCCTTCATCTCGGCGCAGTCGCAGCGCGTCGAGCCGCGCCCGAAACTACTTTTCGTCGACAAGGACCGCGGCGCCGAGATTTTTATTCGCGCGATGGGCGGCCAATACGAGATCCTGATGCCGGGCGAGCCGACCGGCTTCAACCCGCTCTCGCTGCCCGATACGGCCAGAACCCGCGAGTTCCTGTTCCAGCTCCTCGGCTTCATGCTCCGCCCGGCCAACGGCGGAGAGCTCGCGGCCTCCGAGGAGCAGGTCATCCGCAACGCCATTGCTGCGGCGCTCTCGGCGGGGCCGGAGGGCCGCACGCTGAAGGCCTTCTCGACGCTGCTGCGCGGCCGCATCCGGGCCGGGGCAGGGGACCTGCTCGCCCGGCTCGAGAGCTGGATGCGGCCCGACCAGCGCGGCTGGCTCTTCAACAACGAGGTGGACCAGTTCTCGCTGTCGAGCATCTTCGGCTTCGACATGACGCGCGTACTCGACGACCCAATCATCCGCACGGCTGCGCTTATGTACATCTTCCACCGCACGGAGGAACTCCTGACCGGCGACCCCGTCATGATCTTCCTCGACGAAGGCTGGCGGCTTCTCGACGACCCGGTCTTCGCCTTCTTCATCAAGGACAAGCTCAAGACCATCCGGAAGCAGAACGGGATCATCGGCTTCGGGACACAGTCGGCGGCCGACATCGTGCGCTCGAGCTCGGCCTCGACGCTGATCGAGCAGACCGCCACCAACGTGTTCTTCCCGAACCCGAAGGCCGATGACGAGAGCTACGCCCGCGCCTTCAGGCTCTCGGCGCGAGAAGTCGCCTGGATCCGTTCGACCGTGCCGGAGAGCCGATCCTTCCTGATCAAGCACGGGCGGGACAGCGTCATCGCGCGGCTCAACCTCGCCGGCATGCCGGACATCATCAAGGTCCTGTCAGGCCGCACCGAGACCGTCGCCGAGCTCGAGGCGCTCCGGGCGCGCGTCGGCGAGGATCCCGCCGTCTGGCTGCCGATTTTTTTGGGGAGGGCGGCCGCTTGAGGTGCATTAGCGCACTCGCAGTGGGGCTCGCGCCGCTCCTGTGGAGCGCTGACGCGTTCGCCGACATCCCGACGACCGACGCGGCCCAGCTGACGCAGCATTCGCAAACGTCGTCCGCCACCGTGAAGCTCGTACCCGTCACCACGCAGCGCCAGGCCGCGAACGGGGGCGTGCATTGCGCGGTAACCACCGGCAGGAAGGCCAGCGTCACCGACCCGACCGTGAAGCCGAACCCGGGCGCGGGCAGCCAGGCGATCCAGTCCTATGCGCCCGACATGCCGGCAGCGCCGGACCCGACCGCCCAAGGTGCGGCACTGAACTCGCAGACGCTGTTCAAGTCGACCGGCGACGTGGCGGCGGGCCTCGATGCCAGCCAATCCACTCTCGGCGCGGCCGGGTCCGCGTTCACCACGGCCGGCCAGCAGGTCGGGACGGCGCCGACCCTGATGGCGGCGGTCGACATGAACTCGGCCGCCCGGGCGCAGAACAACCTCGCGTGGAACAGCGCGATCGGTTCCGCAAACCTCTGGGTCACGGCGCTCAACACGTTCAACCTCGCATCGGGCAGCGATGCGAGCCGTGCCGCGATCGGCATGCGCACGACGACGACACCTGCGCCGATCGCGTCGATTCCATCGGCCTGCCCGGCCGGTGCCGTGGGGTCCGGCACTATCGCCGATCCCTGCCGTCCGGCCTCGGGCACCTGCTCGGCCATGCTCGTCGGCAGTTCCTCCTGCGCCGCGAGCGGTTTCGTCGACGCGAATGGGGACGTCCTTTTCGTCCTCCTGCCGGCCGGAAACGTCCCGATCGGCCCGGCGCAAAGCGCGCAGCCGCTCTCCTGGGCCGAGGTCGCCGCGGCACTCGCGGCGCTTCAGTCAAACACCCAATAGGAGACCGAAATGCCGCTCATCCGGAGATCCAGCCTGTTGATCGCCACCCTGGTCAGTGTCGCGCCGGTTTTGGTTCACGCCCAGGTCCCGGTGATCGACAGCGCGAACCTCAGCCAAGCCCAGGCGATCGCCACCAGCACGCAGCAGATCCTCGCCGCCGACCAGCAGATCATGCAGTACACGCAGCGGACGCTGCAGGCCGTGACCGGTGACCGAAGCTCGCAGGCGCAGGGTAGCCTCGCCCAGATGGCGCTCGGGGGCGGCTTCTCCATGGCGCAGGCGCCCTCGCTCGGCTCGGTGATCTCGGGCGGGGCACTATCCTTCGCCGGCATGGGATCGGGATCGCAGAATGTCGTCTCGACCCTGATCAACGGTCTGCAGCTGGTGAAGAGCATCACCGGGCTCACCACCGGCCAGCTCAATCCGGTCGACACGGCTTATCAGAACTCGGTCAACGTGGCCGCGACCCTGTCGGGCCTGATCGATTCGACCCAGAGCGCCGTCCAGCAGCGCTCGTCCGCCTTCACGGCGGGCGGGCAGCAGATCGGCCAGGCGCCGGACCTCAAGGGCAGCGTCGACCAGAACACCCAGGTCCAGATCCAAACCGGCATGACCATCAACGAGCTGAACGGCGTCGTGAACAACGCTGCCGCCGCCGCCAACCAGGCCAACCTCGATCGCATCGCGGCCCAGTCGGCGGTGACGCGCGCCATGAAGTTCACGCAATGAGCGGGACCCGACCGCGCGTGTCGCGGACGCGGCTCGCCATCATCATGGTCCTGACCTTCGCCATCCTCGGCGCTCGCGGCCTGTACCTGTTCGCCCAGTCACGGACAATGGCGGCCGTCCGATCGACCGATCGTGATCCGCCAAGCGGCCTGTCGCGGGCCATGACGTTCACTCGAAGCTCCGAGCCGAAGCGATGACGGTTCGACTGACGATCCTCTCGATCGCGGCGCTCGCATTGGCGGGCTGCGCCTACAAGCCCCTGAAGGCGCCGTGCGCGCCCGACGAGGGCGGCGCGCCGCTGGCCTATGCGGAGCCGAATGTCTCGGCCGTCGAGCCGTTCCGCGCGCTCGACCACTGCGGCCCGATGAAGCCGATCTGAGAGCGCGACATGTCGAGTTTCAGCATCACCGCGCTCCTGCAATCGGTCGATCAGATCGGGCAGAACTACGTTTCGACCGCCTACCAGGCGCTCTCGAGCGCCCTGACCTCAGGCGGGGCGACGGGCGTCGGCGGTCTGCTCCTCACCCTCTACGTCATCGTATGGGGCATCGGCATCTGGCAGGGCACCGCCAGCGGCGGGCCGGCCGACCATGCCTTTCGCCTGTTTCGGGCCTTCCTGATCTACGCGCTCGCCACGGGCTGGAGCGATTTTCAGACCTTCGCCTACAATGGCATGAACCAGGGTCCCTCGGCGATCGGCAACGCGCTGCTGAGCGCCGTCACCTCGACGAACAGCACCGGCACGTCCGCGAACCTCACATCGGTCGACGGCGTGCAATCGGCCCTGCAGAACATGTGGGATACGACGAATAGCGCCACGGAGGCCTTCCTCCAGAACGCCGGGATCACGAACTGGGGACCCTACATCTTCGCAGCGGTCTTCTACGTCGTCATGGCGCTGCTCATCGGCTTCGCGATTTTCCTGATTATCCTCTCGAAATTGTTCATGTGGCTGCTGCTCGCGCTGGCGCCTGTGTTCATCATCCTCCTCTTGTTCGGCGTCACGTCGCGCTTCTTCTCGGGCTGGCTCGGCGCTCTGGTGCAGTATTTCCTGGTGCAGGTGCTGGTCTATGCCTTCCTGGCCTTCTACGTGTCGCTCGTCCAGCAATCGATCGACGCGCTGAACGGCGTCGCCAGCTCGAAAAGCGCGAGTTGGGCCACGATCGGGCCGGTCGTGCTGCTCGCCATCATCGGCACTCTCCTGCTCGCCCAGATCAACAACGTCGCCGCGGCGATCGCCGGCGGCGTGCCGATCTCGAGCGCCCGCATCGGCTCGGTTCTGGCGAGTGTCAGCGGTTATCGCCTGGGCCGCGCGGCCAACCAGGTGAGGCTCGCGGTCCGCAACCCGCTGAACCCCGCCTCCATCTCCCGGCGCGAGGAGCTGGCCGCGCGGCAGCGCGCCCGTGTCGGCCTGCGCTCGGCATCGTGGTCGCGGTCGGCGGAATTCCAGCGGCTGGCCGAGCAGATCAAGAACCCTGGCGCGCCGCGGCCGAGGGGCAGGGGAGGGCAGACATGACCGATGTCCGAATCGATGAGCCTCGCGTCGACCCGCACTATTACGCCGACGGCGTCACCTGGGAGCACGACCTCGCGCGGCGGAACCGGAACTCGCGGGCGCTCGCCTGGATCGTCGCGGCCGTCATGACATTGGTCGCGGTCGCTTCTCTTTCTGCGCTGGTGCTCCTCGTGCCGCTCAAGACCTACGAGCCCTACATGGTCGTCGTCGACAAGACGACCGGCTTCGTCGAGGTGAAGCGGCCGATGGCCGAAGGCCCGCTCACCCAGGACGAGGCGGTCACGACGTTCAACGTCGTCCGCTACATCAAAGCGCGCGAAACCTACGATTCCAAGGCACTGAAGGACAATTTCGATCTCGCGCAATTGCTCGCCACCGGCCAGGCAGCCCGCGACCTCGTCGACCTTTACTCGCCGACGAACCCCCAAAACCCCGTCAAACTCTTCGGCACCGGCACCGAGGTCGCGGTTTCGGTCAAGTCGGTGACCTTCCCGAACAACCGCACGGCACTCGTGCGCTTCGCGACGGACGAAAAAACCCAGACCGGCACGACGACGCACGATTGGGTCTCGCTCGTGCGCTTCCGCTACACCGCGGCGCCGATGCGCAACGCGTGGCGCTTCGACAACCCCCTCGGCTTCCAGGTGGTCGAGTATCGGCGCGACCAGGAGACCGCGCCCTCGCCCGGCACGGTCGGAGGCCAGAGGTCGTGACGGCACGGCTGGCCGCGGCCATGGCCCTGTTTCTGCTCGGGGCGACCTCGGCCTACCCCGAGGCGCTGCCCCGGCCAGGCCGGACCGACGCCCGGGTGCGCGACGTCACCTACAACCGCGACAACGTCACGGCGATCGACGCCACCTACGGAACGTCGACCATGATCGAACTGCAACCCGACGAGAAGATCGAGACGCTGGCGCTCGGCGACAGCCTCGCCTGGAAGGTCGAGCCGAACCACAAGGGCGACATCATCTTCGTCAAGCCGGTCGACAAACAAGCGCTCTCGAACCTCAACGTGGTGACCGACAAGCGCATCTACTCCTTCCTGCTGCGATCGAACACGCGTCCGCCGGTCCAGCAGATCTACGCCGTCCGCTTCCGCTTCCCCGATGACGATGCGAGCGCGAAGCTGCTCGCGGCCGCCAAGGAGCGCGCCGCCTACCCCAATCTCAAAGGCCTCAACATCGCCAACGCCAACAGCGATTACGGCTACAAGGGCGCATCGGCCAACAAACCCGTCGCCGTCTTCGACGACGGCACCAAGACCTGGTTCCGCTTCGAAGGCGAGACCCCGGCGATCTACATCGTCGACGGCGACCGCAACGAGAGCCTCGTCAATTTCCGGACCGAGGGCCCCTTCGTCGTCGTCGACAAGGTGTCGCCGCAGTGGACCCTGCGCAACGGCCAGGACTCGACCTGCATCTTCAACCGCCGTCTGACCAACGTCCACGAGCCGACCGGCCTCGAGCCCTACGCGCCGCAACGCGTCGGCGCGTCGACGCAGAACCCGGGAGGCTGATCGAATGCCGTCCCCAGAAACCTACCGAAACCTCGAACTCGAGGCGGCCGCCGCGACGGCGGTCGGACGCGGGTCGACCGCCGTCGGCAACCTGCTCAAGATCGGCGTGCCCCTCGGCGCGGTCGCGATCGCGGGTTTCATGATCTACGGCTCGACCCAGCGCGGGCCAAAAAACATGATTTCGCCCGAGAAGGAGGAGTTCACCACGACGCAGTTCCCGGCGCCGTCGCTCAAGGCGCCGCGGCTGCAGGACGTGACTGGTACGATCGTGGTCCCGCCGGCCCCCGTCGCGCCGCCAGAGCCGGCGCCACCTCCGCCGCCGGTCGCGGTCGCGGCACCGCCCCCACCCGAGCCGCCGCTCGCTATGATTCCCGAGAACGACGACGAGACCCGGCGTCTCGCGGAGCTCGAGCGACAGCGCCAGGAGGAGCGCCGCCGTTGGGAACGCTTCCGCGCCCCGCAGGTCGTCACCGACGGCTCGAGTTCCTCGGGTGAGCAGGGGACTGGTGGCGCCGGCAGCGGAGCGGGGGCAGGCCCCGAGGAGGATTCGAACCGCCGCTTCCTGGCCTCGGTCTCGGGCGCGGGCGTCGAGGTCGCGAAAGCCACGAAGAACGACCGCATCGACGCGCTCGTGGCCCAGGGCACTATGGTGCGCGGCGTGCTCGAAACGGCGGTGCAGAGCGACCTGCCCGGCATGGTGCGGGCGGTCACGGCCGAGAACGTGTGGTCTTTCGACGGGCGCCGCGTGCTGATCCCGGCGGGCAGCCGCCTCGTCGGCGAATACAAATCCGGCATCGCGCAAGGCCAGACCCGCGTTTTCGTGGTCTGGACGCGCCTGCTGCGCTCGGATGGGGTCTCGGTGCAGCTCGGCTCCAACGGGGCCGACGATCTCGGGCGGGCCGGCAACGCCGGCTTCGTCGACAGCCACTATCTCGAGCGCTTCGGTGCCGCCATCATGCTGTCGATCGTCGGCGGCGGTGCGCAGCTCTTGAGCGGCGCCGGGAGCTACGGCACCGGCACCCTGACCACGACGACCGACCCCTTCACGGGCCTCGTCACGACCTCGCAGAATGGTGTGGGCCAGAGCGGGCTGAGCCTCCAGGCACGCCAGATCGCAGCCCAGAACTCGTCCCAGACGCTGACCACCATCTCGCAAGACGCGCTGAAGAACTCGATCAACATTCCGCCGACCATCTACCTCGACCAGGGGACTCGCATCATCGTCTTCGTGCGGCGGGACCTCGACTTTTCGGCTTTCTATCCCGACCCTGTGAAAGAGGCCCTGAAAGAGCTGAAGCTCGAGCGCGCCGGTTTGCCCCGTGACGATCTTCCTCGATAGAGCCCTCGCCCCGATCCGGCCCTGGCTCCTCGACGATCAGGTCGTCGAAATCTGCGCCAACGGGCCCGGACAGGTCTGGGTCGAGCGCTTCGGGCAATCGGCCATGGAGCACCACGATGTCCCCGAGCTGACGGAAAGCGCCATCCGGCACCTGGCGGAGCGCGTCGCCGGGCATTCCGGGCAGAGCGTCAACGAGGAACACCCGCTCCTGTCCGCGGCGCTTCCGACCGGCGAGCGCTTTCAGGGCGTGATGCCGCCGGCCACCACCGGGGGAGGGGCCTTCGCGATACGCAAGCAGGTCATCAAGGAGATGCGCCTCGAAGATTATCGCGGACTCGGCTCATTCGCGAGGGTGACGGTCGTCCCCGACGGCGCCCTGTCCGAGACCGACCGGCGGCTCTGCGAGCACCTCGATGCCGGACGCATCGAGGATTTCATCCGGCTCGCTGTCGTCAGCAGCTACTCGATCCTGCTGTCCGGCGGTACGTCGTCAGGCAAGACCACCTTCCTCAATGCGATCCTGAAGGAGGTGCCGACCGGCGAACGGATCATCACCATCGAGGACACCCGCGAGGTGAACCCGATCCAGAAGAACCACTTGGCCCTCGTCGCCTCGAAAGGCGACCAGGGCGAAGCGCGCGTCACGGTCGAGACGCTGCTGCAGGCCTCGATGCGGCTGAGGCCCGACCGCATCTTCTTGGGCGAGATCCGCGGCGCAGAGGCCTATTCGTTCCTGCGCGCCATCAACATCGGCCATCCCGGCAGCATCACGACGGTCCACGCCGACAGCCCCTCGGGCGCCTTCGAACAGCTCGCCCTCATGGTGATGCAGGCGGGGCTCGGGCTGCGGCGCGACGAGATCATCAGCTACATCCGTTCCGTCCTGCCGATCGTCCTCCAGCAGACCAAGCGCGGCGGCTGGCGCGGCACCTCGGCGATCTACTTTTCCAAAATGGCGGAGTGGCAGGCCGCTCTGCGTGGCGGACGGAGAAAGCTCTCTCCGGCGAAGCTCGATAGCGTGGCGACGAATGGGCGGGGAGCCGGCCGTGGCCCGTGTCACCGTCCATAGGATCGGCATCGCGCTCCTTGCCCTCGTCGCCTTCGGCCTGCTGTGGAGCCTGGCCTATGAGGTCGTCGTGGGCCTGCGCTGGGCGCCCACCCGCTTCCCGAGCGAGGGCGCGTCCCGGTGGGTCCTGCTGCGCATGCAGAACGCCGATCGATCGCCCGCTTTCTTCCTGGTCGCCTGGGATCATTTTTGGGCCCGGCTGTTCTTCCCGGCGACCCGCACCGAGGCCCTGGCCCGCGCCGGGATCGCGGCCGGTGCCGTCCTGGCGCTCGGCTTCGGCGGCGCGCTGTTCGCCTTCATCAACCGGCGGCAGATGCCATTCGGGGCGGCGCGTTTCGGCACGCTGATCGAGGCCGCGAAGCAGGGGCTGACGGGCAAGCGGGGCATCGTACTCGGCACGATGAACGGAACGACCATTCGCTCGGACGAGCCAGCCCACATCTTGGTAGTCGGCCCCTCGCGATCCGGTAAGGGCACCGGCTTCGTGCTGCCGAACGGCTATCTTTGGCAGGGCTCGGCCGTGTTCTTCGACCCCAAGCGCGAGAATTTTCATGCGCTCGCGAACCATCGCCGGGCGATGGGCAACCAGGTTTTCCTGTTCTCGCCGGGCTCGAACGACACCCATCGCTACAACCCGCTCGACTTCGTGCGGCGCGACGAACGCATGGCGACCGACTGCCTGGTCGTGGCCTCCTTCGTGATCCCGGAAAAAGCTGACGACACCTGGGCCGGCGCCGGCCGCCTGCTCCTGTCGGCCCTGATCGGCTACGTGCTGTCTTCGCCCATGGTCGCCGGCGCGCAGCACATGCGTACCGTTGCCCGCATGACGACCACGGGGCGGGACATCTCCACCGTGCTGCGCGCCATCGTCAAGACCGAGCGTCAGCACCTCCCGGCGTGGGTCACAGACGGATTCAACCAGTACATTGCGCTCGAGCCCGAAACCCGAAACTCGGCCATGTTCAACATCAACATGGCGATGTCGCTCTGGAACAACGGCCTGATCTCGGCCGCGACCGAGACCTCGGATTTCGACATCCGGAAGCTGCGCCGCCGGCCGATGACAATCTTCATCGGCTGCACTATCGCCGAGCTGGCCATCTTCCGGCCGCTGATCCGCATCCTGTTCCAGCAGATCCACGATCTCATGATGGTGAAGATCCCGGGCTCGGACGAGCCGCACCAGGTCCTGCTCATGCTCGACGAGTTCTACCACGTGGGGCGCATGGACTCGCTCATCTCCAAGATCACGATCAGCGCCGGCTATGGCTTCCGCATGGCCATTGTCATGCAGGACATCGCCCAGCTCGACGAGCTTTACGGCAAGAACACCCGCGTCACCACGGTGTCAGGCTCGCAGATCAAGCTGTTTATCCAGATAAACGACCTCGACACGGCGGAATTCGTGTCGGAAATGCTGGGCGAGACCACGCAGGTCTACAAGACGCCGGTGGCACGGCCGGGGCTGGGGATCTTCTCGGCCCGCGCCTGGTCGCCGCACTACACGCCGCGTCCGCTGAAAAGCCCGCTCGAGCTGCGGGAGATGTCGGCGCGGGTGGCGATCCTGATGGTCAAGAACTCGCGCTCCTTCCAGCTCACCAAGATCCGTCACTACGAGGATCAGCCGTACCGCAAGTTGTTCGAGGCTGCGAAGGGCCGCCCGCCCGCACTTCCAACCTTGCGGGCGTGGGAGGATGGGACGCTCGGTGGCGCGCTTGCCCCGGTGCCGGCCGGGAAGAAAGCGGATGATGCCGGCGAGGGCCAGGCTCCGATCCCGACCTCGCCCCGGAGGTCCACTCGGCGAGATCGAGCGGAGCCTCTTACAGGCTCGGCCAGGAGCAGCAATGCCACAGGTTCTCGAAACTCAGCCGCGGAGGAAAAGGCATCGCGGAAGCGCCAGCCATCGGAGGACCAAGCAGGGTCCGTTGCAGCTGAGAGCGCGCTTCGAAAGCCAGGGGCCGCCTTACCGAAGCCGAAAAAGGCCCTGTCGCTCGGGGCCGAGCCGATCGCTCCTCGGGGCGAGAGCTGCAACATCCGTGACGTGCTGGACGCGTCCGAGCAGGCGCAAAATGGTGAGTTCGCGGCGATGGCGGCGGTCGTATCCGCGCAGGATGCCGGACCCGATCTTCGCGGCGTAGCCGATACTCTGCGTCGCCTTCAGGTGCAGTTCGGAGATGACGAGAGGTGACGAGCCCTTTGGGCCCAAGAGCACCTTCGGCAAGCCTCAACGGGCTCAAGGGAGTGGCCTGAGCGTGCAGATACCCTCGAGACTCACGTCGAGGACGTGGTTGACAGCCGCATCTTCTGGCCGCTGCGGGTTTCTGGCTTCCAAATGCGAGATCGCCGTTTGGAGAAGGCGCCAGCTCGTTTCCCGATCGACGCAGGGCATCAGGACGAAACCGGGATGGAGTGTCTGGTGGGCGGCCAGCTTGCGGAAGTCGCGGGCGTTCTCCGTGACGATAATGCGATCCTCGGCGAGGCACCGAGCGAACACCGCCGCGTCGTCCTCGCCGCGTCGCCCGACGTGAAGGGGGTGGATCGCCTCGTGCCTGCCGCTCTCGTTCAGTCGGATCGCGATCTGCGGTGAGAGGCACTCGTCGATGAAGAACCTCACACGGCCGAGCGTTCCCAGGGCCGGCCACCGGGACGGCCGACCAAGGGGTGCGTGCGAGCGTAGACGAGCGCTGCTTCGAGGGCCTCGGGCGGAATGTCGGGATTGTCTTCGGCGAGGTCGTCAAGCGTGTCGCCATGCTCGACGCGTCCGAGGACCGCATAGACCGTCATGCGAGTCCCCCGGATGACGGGCGTTCCGCCCTTAATCGCGTCGCTCTCCTGAACGTGCTCGTCGCGGCGGCGCGCGTAGGACTCGGCGCGATCGACCGCATCACCGACGAGACGGCCAACATCGAGATCGACAGCCGGCGACAGCTCGACGTGCGCTGAGCGAAGCGAGACGGCGGGGAGCCGCGCGAGCGCGGCAGCGAGACGCTTCTTTTGCGTGACTGGGAGCGGAAATCCGAGCTTGGCGAGCACCGCCGCATACGCGACCGCATGCGGCGGCAGCAGGCGCTCTGGCCTCCGTCCAAGCCCGCGTGGGACCAGGCGTGGCGCCAAGACCCGCTCCTCCACGGCCTTTTCGACGAGACGCTTCGGCACACCTGCGAGGTCAGCAACCTCCCGAGTCGACAGGCTTGCGACAGCAGACATAATTTGCCCTCCTAAGGGACGAATATACGTCTTGACGCGCGAAGGCAATGAAGATTGCGTGGGTCACCGTCGATGTCCCCTGGCCCGGTCCGCATGACGGACACTCAGCGCGGCACTCGAAGAACTGGGCCGTGCCGCTCTGATTCCGGATATTTTCGGCGACGTTCTTGCCCTTGCCTGGATGCGGGCCATGTGGTCCCTAGCCCGGAATGAACCTGTCGTTGCTGATAAGAGGGCTATGTTCCATAATCATTATTGGACTAAACGGATCGGTCTGACCGTTTGATTGGAATGTCATAGACGGGCCGAGCGCGTTCGGTCTCGTTCGGCTTTTGTTCACTTGCCTATCTTCTGACGGCCTCGATTGCGGGACTATGGAGCG
>JAABUK010007887.1_pt1 | contig 15165 bp, 23 predicted proteins | sample 5559141 | NCBI WGS metagenome assembly JAABUK01 (sample SAMN10711869, study PRJNA513367) | rock metagenome | isolation source: Antarctica rocks | place: Antarctica: Victoria Land, Pudding Butte nord | collected 2016-01-03
GACGCTATCGCCGGATGCACGATATACGCAGCCAGAGCCGCGCGCTGCTGCCGGAAATAGGCTTCGTTTGCAGGGTTGGAGAAGAAGGCGGAGGAGAGGGGGCGGTCGAGGCCGGTGTAATGGTCGCATAGGGGTTTTGAGGGGGCGGGGAGGTGGATGCAGGGGATGGTGAAGGGGGGGGTGTCTTGTGGGAAGGGGAGGCGGGGTGGGGGGCCGTAGAATTCGCCGTAGGTGCAGATGTGGATGCAGGGTTCGTTAGGGGGTGCGTGGGGGGGCATGGTTGTGGAGTGGGTTTGATGCAGGCAGTGTTTTATTCATGGACGAGCTGAGGGTGTTATAGATTCTGATCTATCTATTTACCTGTCGTTACACATGGTTCAAACCGGCGAGGCGGTCACTTGTACCCAGCCGTGTGGTTTCACAAATCTGTATGCTGCAGCATTCTCCGGTGCCGGTTTGCCGTGGTATTGGATCGGTTCTGCAGCCACCGGCTCTTGCACCACTTGCTGTATCTTCGACTGAAGACGAGGCGCAGCACCTTTCTCCTCTCTTCCCGTATTCTGCTCAACCATCCACTCCCTCGTCCTCCGCTCTTTCTCCCTCGCAAGCGCCACATTCTCCCTCTCCAAACTCCCATTCTCCTTCGTCAGTCTCAGATTCTCCCTCACCAATCTACTCTTCGAATCTTTCTCTCTCGCCACCCTCTGCTTCTCCTTCAATCGATCCTCCGAAGCTTTCGCCCTAGCCACCCCCTCCGCATCCTTCCTCAGCTTCCGCTGCTGCAGGCTCTTCGATTGGGCTAGGTCCAAATGGTTGCAGGAGGTTTGGTAACCCATTCCTGCCACGCTCCTTGATAGTCTCTCCGCCATGGCAACGCTACGGTGCATGCCCATTTGACAGGAGACTGTCACTGCATAGCAGCCTCCTGAATTTCTGAGGCGATTGAGCTCCCCTCGGAGAAAAGCGATACTGTCTTGATATATGGCTTCGTTTGTGCGGTGGGAGAAGAAATCGTTGCTGAGGATGGCGTCTTGGCCTGTGTAGCGTGAGCAGAGGGAGGCGGGGGGTGCGATGAGTCTTTTGCATTCGACGTGCATTATGCGAGGGTGGGGAGGCGTGCGGGTGCGGGCGTAGTAGTGGCCGAAGGTGTAGAAGTGGATGAAGAGGCCGGCGGAGGGGGGGTGGTGGTGAGGCATGGTGCGAGGGAGGTGGTATGTGGTGCGGGTGTATGTGATTTGGTAAGTTGTGGTTGGCATTTGGAAGGAAGGGCGGGTTTTATGGGGTGTCGAGGAGTGAAGGAGGGGTGAATGGTGAAGTGAGGCGACCACTGTAGTTATAAGCCGAAGCTGGAGAAGCCGATGTGTTGATCCCATTGACTCGAAATACATCTTGTGGCCGGAAGTTGGGTCTGCTGACCGCGGCTTCTAATTTCGTGCTTCTCGGTTCAGAATAGGTGTAAGGCCAGCGGGGAAATCTATTGATGTTATCAGGTTGTACAAGATAGAGTGTTTCGTAAGTCACGCGATCATAGTGAAGCCAGTTTTTGTCTTTAGTATTGAGCATCCCGCTTGGTTTTGGTTTACTAGCTATTGAGCCTGATACAATCGAGACTGTTTGCGTTTCAGACTCCTGTTCTAGCCGTAAGTTCGGCAAGTACAGTAAACGGCTGCTTTCCAATGTGACTTACTCCGTTTTGGCGGCTGCTGCTCTCTGCGGACTGTCATACCATGGCATGACTATGAACGTTTCCATTGCAATTTGAACTCAACTTGACCATTCGTGTTTGCACGCTAGATCTCTAAAATATTCCACAGTAGCTCGGCAGATCATCCTGAAACAGTCCGCACCTTGTCTCCAAATCGACGATCCAGACGTCGCCTCATACGGCCGAACAGCCTTTGGACAGTTGGCCCAACAGCGGCGTTTTCTAGCGCCTCCTATCATTACTGTGATCCCGTGCATCGAAGTGGAAATGCTCACATGTAGCGTGGAATTGTGGTCTCCGGTGGCCAAGATCTAAGGCAATCCTATCCGCCATGGCAACGGACCGGTGCCTACCGTACCGGTTGCCGACGTAGATACCTACCCGTTCATGTACGGGCTGCCTGTCCCTCAGGGAGTCCTTCACCTCGTCTAATCTCTGTCAAAGGAAAGCATTATCGAAAGAATTACCAAAGGGTCTACTCACATACTTGAGATCTTTTCCTGTCAACTTGCTCGCCGATCTAGAGACTAATAACAAGTCTGGTTTCAACTTTGCTTCAATGAGCTGACTACAATCAATATTCTCAAGGGTCCAGATATCGAAGGAATTGGTTGGGGAGACCCATTACTTGGCTGGTAGCTGACGATATGTAGGTATAGCTCACCAGAAGCGTGGGTCTGGGACGAGATCATTGGTGTCGGCGGCAACTCTGAAAGCGGTCTTTGGTATATACCTGGTCCGGGTCGCGTGATAGGAGGATCACGCTCGAGCTGGCGTGGCGCCGCTTTGAGGATTGCGCCGGAGAGGTCTAATGAGCCAGGGGCCGCTTCATTCCCATGGTTTGGACGTGACGCCGGCTCTCAAAATCGTCCTCACGTTCGATCATGGCTGGTCCTGACCATGAATCCGCCTTGACTGCTGGGAAGCTGACATGTCCCTGGGATTCCAAGGCGGCGCGAGCGACGATGCTCTGAGCCCAAGGTCCGCTTCGTCACCATTGTGGGCCAGCTGTGGTGTGCGTATGTTTGGGAGTTTCTCCGAGGTTCCATCTTTTTTTCGCTTTCCAGGTGCGAGTATCGAAGGCCTATTCGTATGGGTGTTTTTGTTGTTGTTGTTGTTGTTGTTGTTGTTGTTGTTGTTGCTGATATTAATGGCAGTGTCTCTGCTGGTTCCTATTAACCTATTCGATGGGCCATGATCAGGACTTCGACGCGAGAGTGGACTGGGTGTCTTTTTGGCAAATTCGATGAGATATGTCCCGGTTACGAATATTGGTTGGTTGTCTGTGAAATGCATTCTGGGAGAGCGGGTACACTGCGTCGGAGTAGTAAGTACCCCCATATTCGTCATCACCGAAAGCCGAGTCCTCTGTCTCCGAACGAACTGCTTTTGATTTGCTTATAGCATCCTGCCTCTCTTAAGAATATTAGAATGTGGATAGCATGGGGGAGTATTGGCAAAGAAGATGTCGTCCAAGATGTCGTATTGACGATGTTGACCCAATTGCTTCACGATGCTCCGAAGCTACTTGCAAAAACCCTCATATGGTGTTGTTTACAAAGTCGAGATAGAGATGAAGATTTAGAGTGTAAAGAAGAGGAAGACCAAGTGAAACAAAGAATCCAGGTCAACCAGGGTTCCCAGACTGATGTCGTGCGCTGGACCACTACAACAGGAACCTCACCAAAGAAACCCATAAAGGTCTGAACACGACCTAGGAGGCCATAATAAGCAATATGTAGAGCGCAAGTGCTGTGTGTTATATTGACATCGACGTGATGAAATGTCGCCCAATGTATCGTATGAAAAGGGTTCCAATACGCAAGCACGGTCAATGTATTCATCGCAACATTGATGTTAGCTCGATAGCCCTCAGATCTAGATACACGCGCGGAAATCGAGTCTATAGAAGAAAATTCGAAGCTAGGAATGCCCACCAGCACATCTCCACACTTTTAGTCGCACACAGATCTGATAATCAATTAAGGAAAGAAGGCGCAGCGTATTCAAGCAGCAGGATCAAGACCAACCGCAAATCCTTCATTATATCTTTGCTTGCTCCACTATCCCGAACAGACCTCATCAATCAACACGTGCGGACCTTTCAAAGGCGGTATCTACAACGGCTCACTCTCGCGGATTCCCATGTATGATAATGTTTAGCGTTACCTCCTGTACGGTCAAAGTATTTAACCACTGCGGGTCCGATGAAGAAGAGCTTTGAGTAAGTATACAGACTCCTCTTAATTGTAGTCTTTAGCTTTGTTACCCTCGGGCAAGGACATTAATGGGCATGCTTGAGATAGCTGATAGTCGCCTGACATGAAGAATTCGATATCGGTGATACGTTTGACTTTGTTGAAGAAATAGCTTTGTTACGTGACCAGTGGCGTTTCCCACTCTGGCAAAGTCCCCAACGCAGTGAGCGAGATGGACACAATCCTTTGCATTATCACTACAAACTCATCAATTAACCCATTCAAAAGTTTGAATAGACTTTGTTGAACTGGACTCAATCAACGCAAACATCTATACCGACAGGCTATGGCTTGCGCGTCTTGTGTCCCGCCTCAATTGTCACGCTTCCGAGCAATATATTACTCGCTTTTCTCTTCTTCATGAGACCGTCCACCAAATGCAACGGTGAGGGTCCTAAGATGAGTCTCTTCATTTCTTGCTCCTAAACGGAGTGGTTGCAAGCCCTTTCCAAATTGTTTGTTTTGACACAATCAGAGGCAATGGAAATGCAAAGGGCGGATTGCGAATCAAGCAAAGTTGTGATCGGTAACTTTGGTCTAGCAACTGGCGTCGAGGTCAACCGTCTACGGGTCTCGGGCTTTATTGATGAGGAGTCGATGGCGATGGCAAGTGATGTCCGCCCGTGTTTGGCAGATACATGGCGTTTGGAAACGGCGAGCGTTGCTTTTGTGGACGCATTGGAGGGCTAGGCCGCATATGTCTTTCAAAACGAAGCGATGAGAGGGATGTACCAGAGTTGAGTGAATTATGAGTGAAGGAATCATAGAGCCGGTAGCCAATCGATAAGTTGTTTGCTCGAAGCGCTTGCGGTCACTGCCGATGTGCGCGAAATGGCGCCTCTTATAAATCTGTTCGCACACTCAGAGCACGATATGTCCTGGGTCATGTCCTTCGCAAAGCCGGACACAAAATGGCCATAACATACTCAGCAATGATCCCAGCAACCCTTCCACCATTCTCGACAGCTGTGCAGCCAATACCATCAATGTCCCCCTCATGGTCGTCGAATGAGATACTTCATTGCGACAGCGGCTTCAGTGGCTCTGGAATCGATCCTCATGACTGTCGCAGAGCATACGCGCAGTTGCCTTTTGGGAGCACGCCCGTCCGGTGGAGCAATAGGGCCACTGGAAGAGATCCTCGGGGGTTACCGGTAGTTAGAACATATGGTCAGTGCAACAAGTTCTGACTAGGCATTGATGGTGTTTGTTGTTCCCTACACAGCTGACCGAGAAGCGCGAGGTAGGTTCCTGTTCGATCAAATTTGAAACCTCAGGCCGCTCGCCTTGGGATAACGGTTTCTTCGTGCCTGATCAGATCCGCGAGATGGCGAGGTTTGTGAGTGAGCAGTGTGTGTTTCATAAATCAGAGGGTGGATATGTGACACGGCAATACAATAACACTGAGGCCTTTTTGACGGACGCATATCAAGGGGTGGACTTTAGGGCCGGATTTCGTTCGTCACTTTTCTTCGAGTGTCTGCAAATGATTAGCTGGGGTAGTACATTAACCCAACTTTCCAGCTTCAACGACGACATTCTTCAGCCTCTTGATATGGAACCCATCGGTAGACTTTGGCATGTACAACCCAGGGAATCAAGATCCTACAATCGGCTTGAGCTTGTACGAGAGCCTCTACAAGGCGGCGGCTCAAGAACGACCGCACGGCACGAAGCGACATGTTTTCGAAGATCGCGGCCGGCATATTGAGAGTGCGTGGAAGCATATGCAGCGTACGGGTAGCAGTATAGTGAACTGGTGGGATTATCACCTCGGTGTCGCAGTAGGCTTGACGTTGCCAGTAGATGATAAGGTGATTTGAGATCGATGAGGAGAGTAACAATAGTGCGAATCATGGAGCTTCATAGACATAATCAAGGCGATGCATCAAGGCATTATTGGAAACATCCATACTCGCAGGTTCATAGCGACTTACGGATCGTGATCGATGTTGATTCTGAAGGAAATGGGAACTCGCATTTGGCCGATCCTGAGGAGACCGCTGGCCAAGGGCCAAAGATATAATACTGTCGATTACCAACCTATCACTCTCAAATTTTTTAAGTCAGTTCATGATGGCGCGCGGACTGCGATTGACTCGACACCAAGGCTCGGAGCGCAGCATTTTCGGGAGCACGCTCGTTCAACCATCCCGCCATCCTGGTGTATTCCTGAGGCAGCGCCATGGCTGAGATGAAGTATTGAGCCAGAGCCTCAGAACGGTGTCTTCTCTGATTACTGCTGACAGTCTTTGGATGGAGGCAAATTTCTCATCGCTACACATCATCTTGAGACCTCATCATTACAATAGTACTGGATGCAATATGCCAGAAGTGGCGATGACCACGAGGGGCATTGTATAGTGGCTTCCATCACCAACGAGGAGACCGGACGTCAGTCATACGGCTTTTTGTAACCGAAACGGATATTGGCGTTCGATCCTCGCCACATGGAGTCTGCTGACTTCTAATGATGACAGAGACGCCATGAGTTGCCATTGGCGGAAGGTTAGATGCTACGAACAGCCAATTGGCGATGGTGACGTGACTTCGCGTGGCTTTACAGTTTCATTGGAGAGTCGCATGGCGCGCATGGCATCTTTTGTCCGTCCAGAATTGGTCAGCCTTGCGAATGTTCCGCACGGAGCCTCGACCGCTTGTGGGAGGAGCTACATTAGCCGGGGTCTGCGCCAAGAGCGGCTAGGCGACCCCAGACTGCGGAGATGGCCGCGAGCGGCCGCTAATTTAGGAAGCTGGGGTCTGGAATGATGCACCGTGATTTGTGAGATTGGCTGCAGGGTCCTCAGCTGCATTCCAGTTGACACTGACCTGCACCTCTTTGTCGCAGGATGTCTGTCGCTGTCACCTGTTCACCCTTCCCTACTTAGCTGCGTGCGACATGCTTGGGTAGATGAAAAAACTTTGACATCGAGATCCTGCTCGAAAGCATAAAGGGATGGCGTTGCACAAAGAGGATGAATGCATCATGTGTCGGGCGAGTGTGTCGAAGCGTTGGATGTGACGCTCAAAGGAGGCGGCTCGGCTGCTTTCCCACCACTCACGGCCTTATTCGCGACTCGATGGCGGGTACGCTAGTGGCAAGATACAAAGCTTAGTCCGCATGCACTAGTGACCCACCCACTAGGTACTAGACCAGTAGTAGTAGTAGTGACCCAAGAGCGGGGAAATCGGGGACAGCGTAGCAGGTCTCGTGTCCTTGCAATTTCCGCCCACCTCGAATATAATACCGTATCAATGGTAACTGGAACGCTTCCGGGCGCCATTATAACACTGCTTGCTCACCTAAATCCAAGGGTCTCCATATCCGGGTCTGTGAAAGTTACTCGTATTGAAGCCCTGATACCACTGTTACATCGCTACCGACATCTTGGTCATGCCCTTTCGATTGGATCGCCATGCGTGCAACACATGATCACGGCCGAGGTAACCTCGTGAAGGTCAGCTCCGGCCTATTATCCCTGCTCTGCGCGCGGCGTCCAATCAATTGGTGGGGACCCGGGACTTGCATGAGGTAGCTGAACATGCCCCATTCACTCCCGCGAGTGTCGGGGGAGGGGGTCCTTGTTTAAAAGGCATCGTGATCCCCTCCGACACCATCTCTCCTTGTTCTTCTTCCTGCAGGTCCACCTTCTCCTTCCCAACCTCACCTCTGCCGCGCCAATTATCTGCAACAACAGCGACGACAACTTCATCACCTCGTATCTGGACAACAACCACAGTCATGCCTGGAGGAGGAGTTGCCCCCGTCGTCATCACCGGCACCACCGATACCTCACGTCTCGAAGCCCCCATCACCCTCAAGGCCTACCTGATATGCGCTTTCGCCGCCTTTGGCGGAATCTTCTTCGGATATGACACCGGCTGGATGGGTGGCGTCTTGGCCATGCCCTACTTCATCAACCAATACACCGGTCTTCCATACCCCAACCCAAGCAGCCCCACCTATAAAGACGACAAGACCGCTTTCGCGCTTCCGGCAAGCAACCAATCCCTGCTCACCTCAATTCTGTCCCTTGGTACCTTCTTGGGCGCTTTGATTGCAGGCGATTGTGCCGATTTCACGGGTCGTCGGACGACAATCATTATAGGATGCGGCATATTCACCATTGGTTGCATTCTGGAGACCGCCTCGACAGGCCTTGGTGTCATGGTGGCTGGCCGTGTCATCTGTGGTCTCGGTGTTGGCTTCATCTCCGCCATCGTCATCCTGTATATGTCTGTAAGTACAAGCAGCTCAGAACTTATCTAGCGAATCAATGATCCTAACAGCGTTTAGGAAATTGCACCCAAAAAGGTCCGTGGAGCCGTCGTGTCAGGATATCAATTCTGTATCACAATCGGAATTCTCTTGGCCAATTGCGTGGTATACGCTACGCAAAATCGTCTCGACACCGGATCCTACCGTATCCCCGTGGCAGTGCAATTCTTGTGGGCCATAATTTTAGCCGCCGGTCTTGCGGTCCTCCCAGAGTCACCTCGTTACTTCGTGAAGAAAGGGAAGCTCGAGAAAGCTGCCAAGGCACTCGCTTCGGTCCGTGGACAGCCAATCGATTCCGACTATATTCAGGACGAGCTGGCTGAGATCATTGCCAACCACGAGTATGAGCTTCAGGTTGTGCCACAGACGAGCTGGCTCGGTAGCTGGACCAATTGCTTCAAGGGGTCAATCATGCGCGGCAGCAGCAATAGCCGTCGTACTGTCGTTGGTGAGCATCGTTCACGTCTTCTCTCTGGTCTCGTAACTGACGGGCGTGCTATAGGTATCCTCATGCAAATGATGCAGCAACTGACCGGAATCAACTTCATCTTCTACTTCGGTACCGTCTTCTTCACCTCCCTCGGCACGATCAAGAATCCCTTCTTGATCTCTCTGGTCACCACCCTCGTCAATGTATGCTCCACACCCATCTCCTTCTATACCATCGAGAGATTCGGCCGTCGCAAGCTCCTCATCATCGGTGCCACCGGTATGGTTGTCATGCAATTCATCGTGGGAATCCTCGGTGTCACCGCGGGCAAGGAATCCAAACACAACACCGCGGCCGTCTCGGCCATGATTGCCTTCATCTGCTTCAACATCTCCTTCTTCGCTGCCACATGGGGACCATGCGCATGGGTTGTGATTGGCGAGATCTTCCCTCTGCCCATCCGCTCTCGTGGTGTAGCCCTGTCCACCGCTTCCAATTGGTTCTGGAACTGCGTAAGTCACCCATCCCCCTCTGCAAATTGAGAGCTCCAGCTGATGTTATGGCCCACAGATCATCGCAGTCATCACCCCATACCTCGTCGGCACCAAGAAGGGCGACGCCAACCTCGGCGCCAAAGTCTTCTTCCTCTGGGGCTCCCTCTGCTGCCTCTCCCTCACCTTCGCATACTTCCTCGTGCCCGAGACCAAGGGCCTCTCGCTCGAACAGGTCGACAAAATGTTGGAAGAGGTCACACCCCGCAAGTCGGCGGCGTGGAAGCCACACTCCACTTTCGCGCAAGAGATGGGTCTCACACAGAAGGGCATGTCCATCTCCGTTGCGCCCGAGGATATCCCTCAGCATCTGGAGGCTGTGGGGAAGCGTGAGGTTTGAGCTTCATGATGGAGTGGATGAGCGTGTGCTTGATCTGATGCGGAACATGCGGATGTGATGTAAATAGTCCAGTAGCTATGATATCGATGCAGACATACTCTGTCTTGCCACGTCCTTTCACGTTGCTTCTACTGCTGATCTCCTCGACTGCTTCTGTCTGGACCGAGTGCCTCCTTCAAATTTACAGCGCCAAGGAACGCTATTCTATCCTAGAGTAAATCTGGTTAGGCGGGAGGTTGACGAAACATCTCAACACTCCCGTCCTGTCGGCTCGTCTACGAAGAAAAAGACAAGTCCTCCACCATTGAACCATCGCCAATAGGAATCGTACCTCATCAGAAATATCTTAGAGCGGCGAACATACGATCCCGATTGACGCTCAGCAACAATATCGGGCAATCAGCGACAATTTTCGCTACACCTGCCACGGTGGAATGATACAAGATGCACACACTGCGGGTTCATGAAGGAGTTGATGTGCATTCATAGTGACTGTTGCGATGAATAGGTTCCAATCTGTCACCTGTTACCACCAGGAACTGAATGAGGGTCTATTATCTGGGGTATCATATCTATCGTACCACATCCCCGACTCCAATGCTACGCCATCACACGCACGGCTTTCCTTTGACGTGCCAGTACTGCTCATCCCTCTTTATCGACGGTCTAGGACCTCGTTCAGAAACGCAACTACATCGTCGAGACCCTTTGTCTCTAGAAAGCCCAAATGCCCGCCCTCTGCATGTTCCCTCCAAGTGACCGCCATCCCCATCTTCTCAAGCACAGATTGGGTTTGGCGGCCTAATTCGATGGTGATTATTTCGTCGTCTGAGGTGTGACCGAGGAATATGGGTGTGTGCAGAGGGTGGTGAGGCGGAGGGCTGTGGATCTGGAGATTGAGTTTTGTGGCCAAGAATGTGGTGAGATTGAGTGGTTGTTGGGTTGATATTTGGGATGCGAATGGCAGCCAGCCGCTGAGGCCGATGTAGGCTCCTAGTTGCAGTTGGCTAGCGAGGAGTGTGAGGAGGGCTGTGGGGGTGCGGTGTTAGCTTTTCTTTGTGTGGGTAGTTGTGTCTAGAGTATGTAGCGGATAGGCAGAGTATGGAAGCGACTGAAAAGACGTACCCGTCGCACTACCTTGGCTAAGGCCTAGTAGGATTATATGTGCTGGGGTCACGGCTCTGGCCTCTGCGATGATAATTTCTTGGATGAAGGTGATTGAGTCTCGTAGGCCATCAATCTGCAATTCTTCTCTCTGGCTTGGATCGGTCACTGACATGGTTTGGTGTTAGTGTCCATAATCTAACAGTACTAGCCCAAGAACGCGGAGAGCTTCGATTCTGGGCTCAAAGCGTATACTCATAGCTATGTAATATCATCATGCCAGGAGTAAGTACTCCTTGAGGAGCATTTGTCACACACCGCTCGGCCCTCAGTCCAGAAAAAGAAGAAGAAGGAGGTAGAAATGTGCCTTACGGGAGTAAATATCAAACCACTCATCCAGTTCCTCCTGGAACACAGTCGAGTGGCGTTCTTGCGAGGACGGAAACACCCATTTCCAGCTCGGAAAGCTCTCCTGGAAGCTCAAGCCTGAGGACGTCTTCCCTTCGAAAAGCTCCTCCGCAAACTGTTCAAGACTCTGATTAGTATCCGCCATCGCTGGAAGGATTTGTATCGAGCCATGAGACAGCAAATGTGCATACCTCGGGTCCTTGGCTACCGCGGTCGTGTAAAGCGATGATGGTGTGGGTGTGAGGAGTTGTGGGTGGTATGATGTGGACGGGATCGAATGCGGAGGGAGGTCTCATGGCTGAGGGCGCGATGTGGTGACTATAAGTAGGCCGTGGTTAGTGGCCTTTCCGACTGTCAGGCCTCATTCTAGATTGTGCAGAGAATTGGACGCCAGGCTTTTCGGGGCTGAGAGGTCAAGGACCAAGCACTTGCGGTGTCGGTTGCTGACTTAGGGAGTTTATATTGCGAGCTCTGTGAGTGGAACCTTGCTGTGTGAGCGTAAATGAAAAGTTGGTAAAGGTTTTGAAGGAATGGCTGAGATGATGGTGCGCCTTGGAATTTCAAGCTTTTCTCATCGAATGTGAGTCAGAGATATAAAGCTTACCAATTTCCCCGGAGTATTCTCATATCACAGAGATGTGATAGAGAGCCAAGCGACTACCACATACATGGAAGCATCGTGGAGTATGATGGGGTTATCATCAGTCATCGTTAGGCAAAGATGTGGTATGATGGCCGCTGGACCAGCGAGGCCTCCTCCTGGCTACAAACTCTGTGGAATCCAACGTCCCTCATCACTGACTATGCAGCCCAGCTTTGTGGTCACATACTTGATAAATCCAGCAGCGCCTGGTCTGATTTTTCTCTTTTCCGAGATAGATATACCTGATTGGTGGAAAGGGTATTATATAACTAGCGTCTTGGCAGATTGATATTCGACGCTTTTTTCCTGAATAGCTTCGTAGCACCCTTCGCATACTCGACCACTGGCCAATTCAGTAAGCTAGTAGTGTCTGAAAGGCTCACACTACCTCGTAGAGTACACGTACTTCGGTAGCTTTTGTTCTACTGTTCTAGCAATTTCGTCGCAATGGCTTTCACTTCAATCTCCACCGCCATCACCGTTCAAGACCGTGCAAAGGCCAACTTTATGTCTTTGCCACGAGAGCTTCGAGACAGTATATACGAGCAACTTGTCGTCACGTTGCAACCAATACGTTTCGACCAGTTGTTTGGGCCTCTAGCGTACGGAATTACGGGACTCAACCTGCTCTACGGCTGGGACGTCCTGCGGCAAATCACCCAAGAAGCCTGTGAGATCTTCTACCAAAGGAACGTGTTCGAGGTCTTCTGTGACGACCTTACGTTACTACTGAGCGCAAACATACATCAGTGGGCCTTACATGAGTACCCGAACTGCAGGGACTGGTTGGAAGATTCGCCTCCTCACCATTTCGATACCAAGCTCCACGTGATGAATCTCAAAATCATGGTACCAGAACATCGACGCTCTTTGAGCCTGGCGGAAGATTTTGGTTGTCTGTTATGCTGCGAACGGCCACAAAATGTAACCATGGAGTTCCGTTGGTTTACTTGGCAAGATCTGGATGACGAGGCTAAGTCGGTGTTGGAAGGGCTTCAGAGGAAGTTAGGCGACAGATTGGACGTTCATGTAGAAGGTATGCCGCGCGACAGGACGATTGAATACTGGCTTTGACAGCATACGTTTCTTCTGTATGTGAAAGTGGACGAAGGTCGCTCGAGCATGATGGTTGTGGAGCCAAGGTGCATTGGCTGTCAGTGTGAGACGGAAAGTCGATCTTTATTGAAACGACTATAGGAGGGACAAAAGCCCATTGCTGTTCAATAGCAGGCCAAAATCCAGACCATTCTCTACTAATCTACCAAAAATGTCTCCTCATCAGGAGCCACAATGTCAATAAAGGAAGCGACTACAGCGTTACAATTATTGATGACTTCGGACACCAAAGCACCCAGAACCAGAATATCGGAACAAGGGGACTTGGGTGTCTGTCCATCTTTGCGGCAACAAGCAAACTATGCAGATTTTGAAAGCCCATGGTCTCGGGCAAATTACCATCAACGCCACCTCTGTTCAGGCAGGACTTCCATCTAGGCCCACTCCAAGGAAAATCTCGAGAAACCTCTATTAAGATTGTTCGAAAGCAGCCAGCAAAATACACCTCCATTACCGCCACTGCCCCCTCCCCCACTCGTTCCAACAAATCAGAACATGGCGATAGGGTTTGTCGCATTCCTCGGCGTCTCCTGTGTCACATCCCAATGCTCAACAATACATGTCCCATTCATACGATAAATGTCTGCCAATGCGATCGGCAAATGCCCCTCCTCGTCAACCCTTACATGAATGAGCCCAATGTCATTGTTGAAGCTGTGCCTTAAGACGGTGCTTGGCACGAAGGGGATGATGTTCGACAACTTCCCGGCATTGGCATCGCGGCCCTGCTCGTCGAAGGGATCGTGCTCGATCAGGTCTACAGCAATGTACGTGTTGAAGGCGCCAAAGACGTCCTTGTTGATGTAGAGGGCGTTGATAAAGCCGTCGAATATCTCGCGCTGGACGGGCTCTGGTGCGTAGCGAGGTGGGCAGTAAGGTTTCGTGACGTTGGTACGCGCGACGGGGTGGGATTTTTTGTGGTCTCGCTCTGAGAGAGATTTGCTGTTGAACCATTTGAGTGGGGATGGTGTGGCGAGGAGGATGGCGAGCGACGATAGGGCAGCGAGAAGGATTGAAGTACGCATTTTGGCTGGAGAAAGGTGGTGGGTCAACGAATTGTGGGTAGTGGTCAGGTGTGTATGGTTTTGATATCGGGAGCGCAGGAGCTACATATATGTCCGGATGCCCTCTTCCAGCCGCATCGACGCGCAATCAACTCTGCAGTCGCTCTGTATGCAACCATCGCTAACCGTGACTAGCTTCCGGGTGTCCAAAGAAACTCAGGGGAAGTCAGGCTTTCACCTGGCATCTTCTTAGCTTGCCGAGCCACTCGGCGACTTGGGCTCAACATGGCCGCGATGGCCGCAATCTGATTCGTGGTGTGACCTAGGAATATGCTTCTCGTGGACTGCGTCTTCTGGAACTTCTCAAACCGAAGTGCTTCAATAAGGCTAGTACATTGTCCGCGAACGGGCGGATGTTTGAGACCTTGCAGCGGGAGATGGCGGCAATGCAGGGTTCGGTCTCATGCAGGACGTCGATCACCAAATCGAGCGATGCTATGTCGTATACCGACCCTTCTTCCGCTTGAGGGAACTACATACTCTTCATGTTTGGGAAAGCTGCAAAAACTTGAGGCTCAAAGCCCTAGGTTGGACAAGGTCTTCTGAGGCAGACTTGCAATGAACTTGCGCAACGCAATGGTGGAAATTGCACTTCGAATTTGCTCGTGCCTAAAGCTGCTTCCCAGAGGGATTGCAATCAGCCTCGAACAGCATCTGAATTTGATCATGGCTCTTGATCGCTCCTCGCCATTCCGTGCCGTGGGAAGTGCGCTCTTCGGGCTTGGCCCCATTGAGATTTTTCGTTCAAGCTTCTGAACAAGATTTCTGGCTCGTTCACCGAAACGCGCATAACCGAATATGAAAGCCACAACATCAAAATTCGCAAAATCCCAACAACAAATGCCTTCAGGGTTCATTGTATACGTCTCGTTCGGGAGTGGACTGTAGAAAGACGACATCAGCCCAGCGTACCTGCATAATCGCGACTCCACAGACGCCCAGCCGGTCAACTCGCCGGACGCCGATGATGTATATAACTGGTCATGCGAGGCGCTGCGGAGCTTCCCAATACCTTCATATACTCAACCATTGACAGAAGCTGTGTTGTGCGTCGCTCTTCTCTCCAACTCCTCCAGCCAATATGCTCTCCCTACTCGTCGCGGCAGCATGCCTCATAGGCAGCGTCTTCACGCAGCTACCACCCAGCTACACCCTCGCATCCACAAACACCACCCTCGGCGTAAAATACGGCAGCATTGACGTCCTCCCCGGACAAACCCTCAACTACAAAGGTCCGCACACCCCATCGCCACAACATCCAAACTTA
>JAABUK010007888.1_pt1 | contig 15164 bp, 9 predicted proteins | sample 5559141 | NCBI WGS metagenome assembly JAABUK01 (sample SAMN10711869, study PRJNA513367) | rock metagenome | isolation source: Antarctica rocks | place: Antarctica: Victoria Land, Pudding Butte nord | collected 2016-01-03
ACTGCGGGGTGCTCGCGGACCGCTTCTCGAAACGGCGCATCCTCACCTGGACGCAGTTCGGGATGGCGATCACCGGCCTCCTGCTCGCGGTTCTGACGGCCACCGGCGAAGTCCACCTCTGGCACGTGTACGCCATCGCGTTCGTGTTCGGCTGCATCACCGCGATCGACAACCCGGTCCGCCAGTCGTTCGTCTCCGAACTGGTGCCAGAAGACGACATCCCGAACGCGGTCGGGCTCAACTCCGCGTCGTTCAACTTCGCCCGGCTGCTCGGCCCCGGCACCGCCGGCCTGCTCATCGCCTTCGTCGGCATCGCGCCCGCCTTCTTCATCAACACGGCCTCGTTCGCCGCGGTGATGATCGCGCTGCGGTTGATGAAACCAGGGCTGCTGAGTCCGGCGAAACCGGTCGTACGGGCACGCGGGCAGTTGCGCGCCGGGCTGCGCTACGTGCGCAGCGAGCGGCGGATCCTGCTGTTGCTGGTGATCGTGTTCTTCTTCGGCACGTTCTGCATGAACTTCCAGATCACCAACGCACTGATGGCTGTTCAGATATTCCACAAGGGTGCCGGCGAGTATGGGCTGCTCGGCTCGATCATGGCGATCGGCTCGTTGTCCGCGGCACTGCTGGCAGCGCGCCGCAAGGTGCCGTCGCTGCGCATCGTGATCATCGCGCTGTTCGGCTTCGCCGTGACCTCGACGATCGCCGGGCTGGCGCCGAACTATGTGGTCTTCGCCATCGCCCTGATACCGCTCGGGCTGTCCGCGCTGACCGTGATGACGACGGCCAACGCCTCGGTCCAGCTTGCCGCCGACCCGCAGATGCGCGGCCGGGTGATGGCTCTTTACATGGCGGTGTTCATGGGCGGGACGCCGATCGGGTCGCCATCATCGGTTGGGTCGGTGAGGCGTTCGGCGCCCGCTGGACGATCCTCATCGGATCGATCGTCGCGCTGCTGGTCGCGGTCGCCGCCACGCTGACGCTGATGCACCGGCGCAAGGTGTCGATGAGTGACCTCCCGGCCCTCGTGCACATGCCCGCACGCACACACTGACCGCCGCTGGCCCGGCCGGCCGGCTGGCGTGCTGTCCGCTACTCGCTTTCGAGCTCGCCGTAGGCGGGTGCCTGGCCCGAGACGGCATCTCCGATGACGTGCACGCGGAGCGCGTTGGTCGAGCCGGGGATTCCGGGCGGGCTGCCGGCGACGATGACGACCTGATCGCCGGGTTTGCACCAGTGCCGTTCGAGAAGCAGCCGGTCGACCTGCAGCACCATCTCGTCGGTGTGCGAGACCACCGGCGATAGGATCGGCTGGATGCCCCAGTAGAGGGCCATCTGGTGCTGCGTGGCGACGTCGGGGGTGAACGCCAGCATCGGGACGCGTGACCGGTAACGCGCCAGCCGGCGCGCGGAGTCACCCGATTTGGTGAAGGCGACCAGGTAGTCGGCGTCCAGGCGCTCGGCCACCTCGGCGGCGGCCTTGCAGATGACGCCGGATCTGGTGTGCGGCGTCCAGTCGATCGCCGCCATCCGCTCGAGGCCGTGGTCCTCGACCGCCTCGATGATGCGGGCCATCGTGCGGACCGACTCGACCGGATAGAGCCCGACGCTGGTCTCGCCCGACAGCATCACCGCGTCGGCGCCGTCGAGGACGGCGTTGGCGACGTCGGACGCTTCCGCGCGGGTGGGCCGGGGTGCGGAGATCATCGACTCGAGCATCTGGGTCGCGACGATCACCGGCTTCGCGTTGATACGGGCCGCTTCGATGATGCGCTTCTGGACGAGCGGGACCTCCTCGAGCGGGAGTTCCACTCCGAGGTCGCCGCGGGCCACCATGAAGGCGTCGAACGAGCTGATGATGTCGTCGAGGTTCTCGATCGCCTGCGGCTTCTCGATCTTCGCCACGATCGGCAGGTGCACGTCGACCTCGTCCATCACCTTGCGGACGTCATCGGCGTCGGCGCCCGAGCGCACGAAGGAGAGCGCGATCATGTCGACTCCCTTCGCGAGCGCCCAGCGCAGGTCGTCGATGTCCTTCTCCGACATGGCCGGCACGTTCACCGCCACACCGGGGAGGTTGATGCCCTTGTGGTTCGACACGGGACCGCCGACAACGACCGTGGTGGTCACGTCGTTGCCGCTCACACCGACCACCTGCAAGGCGATCCGGCCATCGTCGATGAGGATCGAATCACCGGCGTGCACGTCGCCGGTCAGACCCCCGTAGGTGGTCGAGCAGCGCTCGACGGTGCCGAGGCAGGACTCGTCGGTGGTGATCACGAAGGTGTCACCGGGAGCGAGCGAGACGGGCCCGTCGGCGAAGTTGCCGAGCCGGATCTTCGGGCCCTGGAGATCGGCCATGATCGCGATCGGTGTTCCCGCCGCGGCCGCGGCCGCGCGAATCAGCTGGAAACTGTGGTCGTGATCGGCGTGACTGCCGTGACTCATGTTGAGACGCGCGACGTTCAGGCCGGCCTCAACGAGTTCGGCGATCCGCTCGGGAGTCGACACTGCGGGGCCCATGGTTGCAACGATCTTCGCTCTACGCACGTCGTAGGACTCTAGCCCCTGCCCATATCGGCTGGCCCCCGGCCCGCTCAGACCATGAGCGGGCGCGTCGTCGGCGCAATGGGCACCGGCAGGATCGAGCCGCCGCCTTCGCGCAGGAACGTGTCGACCGCGGCTGCGGCTGCCCGGCCTTCGGCGATCGCCCAGACGATGAGCGACTGTCCACGGCCCGCGTCACCGGCGACGTAGACGCCGGGGACGTTGGTGCCGAAGTCCGCGTCGCGCGCGATCGCACCACGCGGTTCGAACTCGAGCCCGAGCTCCTCGGTTAGCCGCCCACGGTCGGGGCCGAGGAATCCCATGGCCAGTAAGACGAGTTCGGCCTCGAGCTCGATCTCACTGCCCTCGACCTCGTTGAACGAGCCGCCGACGAATTCGACCTCGACGAGGCGCAGCGCACGCAAGTTGCCGTCGTCGTCGGCCAGGAACTCCTTGGTCGACATGGCGTACTTGCGGTCGCCGCCCTCCTCGTGGGCCGAGGCGACCCGAAAGGTCATCGGGTAGGTCGGCCAGGGCTGCGAGGGGACCCGGTCGGTACCCGGCTGCGGCATGATCTCCAGCTGGGTAACCGTCTTCGCGCCCTGACGATGCGCGGTCCCGAGACAGTCCGCGCCGGTGTCGCCGCCGCCGATGATGACGACGTTCTTGCCGGTGGCGGTGATCTGTCCGGGCACCTCTTCACCGTTGACGACGCGGTTGGACTGCGGCAGGTATTCCATCGCCTGGTACACGCCGCGGACCTCGCGCCCCGTTGCCGGCAGATCGCGCCAGGTGGTGGCACCGACCGCGAGCAGGACCGCGTCGAACCGCTCACGCAACTGCTCGCCGGTGATGTCGGTGCCGATGTCCACGCCGGTCCGGAAGATCGTCCCCTCGGCCGACATCTGGTCGATCCGGCGGTCGAGGAAACGCTTCTCCATCTTGAACTCGGGGATTCCGTAACGCAGCAGGCCGCCGATCCGGTCGGCCCGCTCGTAGACGGCGACGGTGTGCCCGGCGCGGGTCAGCTGCTGGGCCGCGGCCAGCCCGGCCGGGCCTGATCCGACGACGGCGACGGTGCGCCCGGACAGCCACTCGGGCGGCTGCGGGATCACCCAGTCCTCGTCCCAGGCCTTGTCGATGATCGACACCTCGACGTTCTTGATGGTGACTGCGCCGCCGGAGACCTTCTCGTCGATGGCGAGCACGCAGGCGGTCTCGCACGGCGCCGGGCAGAGTCGGCCGGTGAACTCGGGAAAGTTGTTCGTCGCGTGCAGGCGTTCGATCGCGGCGAACCAGTCGTCGCGCCAGACGAGGTCGTTCCACTCCGGGATCAGGTTGCCCAGCGGGCAGCCCTGATGACAGAACGGGATCCCGCAGTCCATGCAGCGGCCGGCCTGATCGGAGATGATCGGCAGCAGCGAGCGGCCAATGGAATCACCCGGGTAGACCTCTTTCCAGTCGCGACGGCGTTCATCGACGTCGCGGCGGGTGGCGCCCACACGGGGGGTGGTGATGAATCCTCGGGGATCAGCCATGTGCGGCCTCCATGATCGCCTGCATTGGGTCCTGGCCCGCGGCTTCCGCGGCGGCCCGTGCGCTGACGACCCGCTTGTAGTCGGTGGGCATGACGAGTGAGAACCGCGCGCAGGCGGCGGGCCAGTCGGCGAGCAGAGCTTCCGCTACCGGCGACCCCGTCTCCTCCATGTGCAGTTTCACCAGTGCGGCAAGGGCATGCGCGCCATCGCTGTCGAGCTCGACGGGTGCCAGCTCGACCATGTCGGTGTTCACCCGGCCGGGGTCGACGTCGAGGATGTAGGCCACTCCCCCGGACATGCCGGCGGCGAGGTTGCGGCCGGTCTGACCGAGCACCACGATCGTGCCGCCGGTCATGTATTCGCAGCCGTGGTCACCGACGCCTTCGACCACCAGCGACGCGCCGGAGTTGCGGACGCCGAAGCGCTCGCCGGCCAAGCCGCGGACGAAGATGTGCCCGGCGGTGGCGCCGTAGCCGACGACGTTGCCGGCGATGACGTTCTCCTGTGCCGGCAGCGTCGACCTGCGGTCGGGCCGGATGACGAGCCGGCCACCGGACAATCCCTTGCCCAGATAGTCGTTCGTATCACCCTCGAGGCGCAGGGTGATACCGCGCGGCAGGAACGCGCCGAAGGACTGACCGCCGGAACCGGTGAACGTGATGTCGATCGTCTCGTCGGGGAGGCCGTCGCCGCCGTAGCGCTTGGTGACCTCGTGCCCGAGCATGGTGCCGACGGTCCGGTTGACGTTGCGGACGGGCAGTGCCGCACGGACGAGTTCTCCGGAGTCCAACGCCGGCTGGGCCAACGCGATGAGCTCGTTGTCGAGCGCCTTCGCCAGGCCGTGGTCCTGCTTGCGGGTGTTGTGCAGCGCCGCGCCCTCGGGCAGTGTCGGCTGGGCGAGGATCGGTGAGAGGTCGAGACCGTAGGCCTTGTAGTGCTCGACCGCGCGCTCGACCTCGAGCAGTTCGACGTGCCCGATCGCCTCGGCGATCGTGCGGAAGCCCAGCTGGGCCAGGAGTTCGCGAACCTCCTCGGCGATGTACTGGAAGAACGTGACGACGAACTCGGGCTTACCGGTGAAGCGCTTGCGCAGCTCGGGGTTCTGCGTCGCGACGCCCACCGGGCAGGTGTCGAGGTGGCACACGCGCATCATCACGCAGCCCGACACCACCAGCGGGGCGGTCGCGAAACCGAACTCCTCAGCGCCCAGCAGCATCGCGACGACGACGTCGCGACCGGTCTTGAGCTGGCCGTCGGTCTGCACGACGATCCGGTCGCGCAGGCCGTTGAGCAGCAGGGTCTGCTGGGTCTCGGCGAGGCCGAGCTCCCAGGGGCCGCCGGCGTGCTTGAGGGAAGTCAGCGGCGCCGCGCCGGTGCCACCGTCGTGACCGGAGATGAGGACGACGTCGGCGTGGGCCTTGCTGACTCCCGCGGCCACTGTCCCGACGCCGGCCTCGGCGACCAGCTTCACGTGCACCCGGGCGTCCGGGTTCGCGTTCTTCAGGTCGTAGATGAGCTGGGCGAGGTCCTCGATCGAGTAGATGTCGTGGTGCGGCGGCGGGCTGATCAGGCCGACGCCCGGGGTCGAGTGCCGCGTCTTCGCGACCCACGGGTAGACCTTGTGCCCGGGCAGCTGACCGCCTTCGCCCGGCTTCGCACCCTGGGCCATCTTGATCTGGATGTCGGTGGCCTGCGTCAGGTACTCACTCGTCACGCCGAACCGGCCGGACGCGACCTGCTTGATCGAGCTGCGGCGGGCCGGGTCGCGGAGTCGTTCGACGTCCTCACCACCCTCACCGGTGTTCGACTTGGCACCGATGCTGTTCATCGCGATCGCCAGCGTCTCGTGGGCCTCCTGGCTGATCGAGCCGTAGCTCATCGCACCGGTGGAGAACCGCTTCACGATCTCGCTGACCGGTTCGACCTCGTCGATCGGGATCGGTTCGCGCTCGTCGGTGAACGCGAACAACCCGCGCAGCGTCATGTGCCGCTTCGACTGGTCGTTCACACCCGCCGTGTACTGCTTGAAGACGTCGTATCGCCCGGCCCGGGTGGCGTGCTGGAGCCGGAAGACGGTCTCGGGATCGAAGAGGTGCTCCTCACCCTCGCGGCGCCACTGGTACTCACCGCCCACGTCGAGCTGACGGTGCGCCGGGCGGATGCCGTCGGCCGGGTACGCCAGCGAGTGCCGGCGTTCGACGTCGGCCGCGATCTGCGCCAGGCCGATGCCACCGAGCCGTGACGTCGCGCCGGTGAAGTACTTGTCAACCAGCTCCTGGGACAGTCCGATCGCTTCGAAGATCTGCGCGCCGGTGTAGGACGCGACGGTGGAGACACCCATCTTCGACATCACCTTCAGGACACCCTTGTAGAGCGCCTTGGTGAGGTTCGCGGCCGCCTTCTCGGGCGCGATGTCGAGGTAGACGCCCTCCCGGGCCATGTCCTCGACACTCTCGCCGGCGAGGTAGGGGTTGACCGCGGCCGCGCCGAAGCCGATCAGCAGCGCGACATGATGGACCTCGCGGACGTCGCCGCACTCCACGACCAGACCGACCTGGGTGCGGGAGCGCTCTCGGATCAGGTGGTGATGGACGGCCGAGGTGAGCAGCAGCGACGGGATCGGCGCCTTGTCGCGGTTGGAGTGCCGGTCGGTGAGCAGGATGACCCGCGAGCCGCCGCCGGCGATGGCCTCGCTGACCTCGGCGCAGATGGCGTCGATCCGCTCGGCCATCGCGTCCGCGCCGCCCGCGACGTCGTAGAGACCCGAGACGACATGGGTGGCGTAACCGGGCAGGTTGCCGTCACGGTTGAGGTGGACGATCTTCGCCAGCTCGTCGTTCGTCAGCACCGGGAACGGCAGGACGACCTGGCGGCAGGACGCCGGACCGGGGTCGAGCAGGTTGCCTTCCGGACCGATCGTTCCGCCCAGCGAGGTCACCAGCTCCTCGCGGATGGAGTCGAGCGGCGGGTTGGTCACCTGGGCGAAGAGCTGGGCGAAGTAGTCGAAGATCAGCCGCGGCTTGTCCGACAGCACCGCGAGCGGGGTGTCGGAGCCCATCGAGCCGATCGGCTCGGCACCCGCGCGCGCCATCGGGGCGAGCAGGACACGGAGCTCCTCCTGGCTGTACCCGAACACCTGCTGGCGGCGGACGACGGACGAGTGCGTATGCATGACGTGCTCGCGCGGCGGTAGCTCGGGCAGGTCGATCAGCCCGGCGTGCAGCCACTCCGCGTACGGGTGTTCGGCGGCCAGCGCGCTCTTGATCTCGTCGTCCTCGAGCAGGCGGTGCTCGTCGAGGTCGACCAGGAACATCCGGCCCGGCTGTAGCCGGCCCTTGCGCACGATCGTCGTCGGGTCGAGGTCGAGCACGCCGGCTTCGCTGGCGAGGACGACGAGTCCGTCGTCGGTCACCCAGTAGCGGCCGGGGCGCAGGCCGTTGCGGTCGAGGACGGCACCGACCTGGGTGCCGTCGGTGAACACGACCGCGGCCGGACCGTCCCACGGCTCGGTCACGGTGGAGTGGAACTCATAGAACGCCTTGCGGGCGGCGTCCATCTCGGTGTGGTTTTGCCACGCCTCGGGAATCATCATCAGCACGGCGTGTGGCAGCGTCCGACCGGCCAGGTGCAGGAGCTCGAGCACCTCGTCGAAGGAGGCGGAGTCGCTGGCGCCGGGTGTGCAGATCGGGAACAGCCGCTCGAGGTCGCCCCGGATGAGGGGGCTCTTGAGTGCTGCCTCGCGGGCAAACATCCAGTTGCGGTTGCCGCGGACGGTGTTGATCTCGCCGTTGTGCGCGATGTAACGGTAGGGATGGCTCAGCGGCCAACTCGGGAAGGTGTTGGTGGAGAACCGGGAGTGCACGACGGCAAGCGCGGACGCCATCGCCGGGTCGAGCAGGTCGGGGTAGAACTCCTCGAGCTGATTGGTCGTCAACATGCCCTTGTAGACCAGCGTCCGTGCCGACAGCGACGAGAAGTAGACGTCGAGATCGCGCTCGGCGCGCCGGCGCAGGCAGAAGACGAGGCGGTCGAGCGCGATGCCCGACACGACACCGCCGTCGGCGTCGGGTGCGGTTGCCCGGAGCACCAGGTGCTCGAGCCGGGGCAGGCAGGAGCGTGAGGTGTTGCCGAGGATGTCGGGGTCGGTCGGGACGCCGCGCCAGCCCAGGACCGTCAGGCCCTCCTCGTCGGCGAGCGCTTCGATGCCCTTGACGACGGCGGTCGAGGCCTCGTCGGAATCGGGCAGGAAGGCCATGCCGACGGCGTACTCACCGGCCGGCGGCAGCTCGAACCCGAGCACGGAGCGCAGGAACGCATCCGGCACCTGCATGAGGATGCCGGCGCCGTCGCCGGAGTTCGGTTCGGCGCCGGAGGCCCCGCGGTGGTCGAGGTTGCGCAGCGCGGTCAGACCGTTCAGCACGATCTCGTGCGAGGCGATGCCCGTCAGCGTCGCGACGAAGGCGACGCCGCACGCATCATGCTCGTAGGACGGGTCGTAGAGACCCGTCGCCGGCCAGCCGGTACCCCGGGTCTGGACGGTCGTGTCGGTGGTCGGCGGGGTCGTGCCGGTGATGTCAGTCGTGCTGGGAGCCGGTTCGATGGTGGCTCCGGTGCGGCGTTCGTCAGCCATGGTGGCACTCCAATCAGCCTGGGGAGTGTCGGCCGTCATGCTCGCTGTGAGCGAGAAACGACGAGCGGATTCGTGTCACGGTGGAGTGGTGCACTGTCGACCTGCGCTCGGCGGACGAGGTGTAGACGACCCCGCTCCGAGTGCGAGGGGCAGCTCTGGCCCTCCGGCACCGCGCGACAGCCTAGCCGACGACGGGGACGCTTCCACGCGGTTACCGGGCGAGGGCAGAGCCCGCACCGACGCAGGTGTCGACACCCGCGCCGGCACCGGCGCCGGGAGTGCACGAATGCACCACTAACTGACGATCTAGAGGGCATTCCGAACAGCGGACGATGCCTCACGGCCTCGGCACCGACGAGCGGCGTCAGTCGGCGACGATGATGTCGAGCTTGGCCGGGGGGGTCGCGTCCAACCTGTCCGACTCGTACCGATAAACGTTGGTCTCCCGGCCCGGATGCCGTCGGGCGGACACCACGAAGGCCACCGCGGCCCCGACGCACACGATGATCGAAACCCACACGTTGAGCCGGAACGGCCCGATGTGGTGGGCGGGGTCGATCCGGAGGTCCTCGATCCAGCCGCGCCCGACGGTGTAGGCGAACACGTACAACGCGAACACGCGTCCGTGCCCGAGGTTGAACCGACGGTCGGCCCAGATGCAGAGGATGGCGACGCCGACGCACCAGATCGACTCGTACAGGAAGGTCGGATGGTAGGTCGCCTGGTCGAGATACCCGGCCGGCCGGTGCACGGCATCGATCTCGAGACCCCACGGCAGCGACGTCGGCCGGCCGAAGAGTTCCTGGTTGAACCAGTTGCCCCAGCGGCCCATCGCCTGGGCGATGACGACGCCGGGGGCCAGTGAGTCCGCCATCGACGGCAGCTTGATGCCGTTGCGGCGGCAGCCGATCCAGGCACCCACCGCACCAAGGGCGACGGCCCCCCAGATGCCGAGCCCACCGTGCCAGATCTTCAGCGCGTCGACCGGGTGGCCGCCCTTGCCGAAGTAATCCTGGTAATCGGTGATCACGTGGTAGAGCCGCGCGCCCACGAGGCCGAACGGAACCGCCCAGCAGGCGATGTCGGCCGCCTGCCCGGGCTTGCCGCCGCGGGCCACCCATCGGCGGTTGCCCATCCAGATCCCGACGACGACGCCGGCGATGATGCAGAACGCGTACGCACGCAGCGGGAGCGGGCCCAGATGCCACACACCCTCCGAGGGACTCGGAATGGACGCGAGGACCATCGGGGCGACACCGGCACTGGACACAGCGGGGAGCCTACGTCCCGGCGCTCCCTACATCACTTCGCGAGCGCGGCGCCGGCCACGACCTGCATGATGCCGTCGCCGGTCATCGACTCGGCCGGGACGAGCTTGCCGTTGACGTAGGCGGTTGGCGTGCCGGTGACGCCGCGGGAGTCGCCGGTGTCGTCGATCGACTTCACCCATTCGTTGAACGTGTCACCGCGCACGCAGCGGCCGAAGTCGCTGCTGGTCAACCCGACACTCTTACCGATGTCGGCGAGCATCGAGTTGGTCCACTGCTGCGCGGCCGTGTCGTAGTTGGCGTAGAGCGCGTCGTGGTACTCCTCGGCCTTGCCTTCGTCGGCGGCACAGGCGAACGCGTTGGCGGCGAGTTCGGTGGGCCGGCCGAAGCCGGAGAGGGTCAGCGGGTAGTAGATGAGCTTGATCGAGCCTTCGGCGACCGCGGCCTTCACCTGAGCGCCGAGAGTGGTCTCGAGATCGGCGCAGTGCGGGCAGCTGAAGTCCTCGAACAACTCGAGGGTGACCGGGGCGGCCGCCTTGCCCGCGCCCACTCCCCAGCCCATGCCGGCCGCGGTCGAGGTGGACTGGCGTGGGGAGTTCGGATCGGTGGTCGACTTGCCGACCGCCGTCGTGGACGGTGATGGGGTCGCCGAGCCACTGGCGGTGGCCGCAGGGGACGCGGTTGCGCTGTAGGCGGCAACGACGTTGCGGGGGGCCGCGGCGTCTGGGTTGCTCTTGTTGCGTTGCCAAGCGACCAGGCCGCCGAGCGCGGCCACGATCGCCACGACGACGACGGCGACGACGACGGTGGTGACGGTTCGGCGGCGTTTCGCCGCGGCCAGCGCTGCCTCGCGCTCGACACGAGCCTTCTCGCGGGCCTTGCGTGCGGAGTTGCCGGATCCGGACCGGTTGCGTCCCGATCCCGGGGTGCCGTTAGCCATGCTCTCGCGAACTCGCTCTCTGTGTTGCGATCAGACCCTGTGCTGCGATCGGACCGCCTGCTATCAGACCGTGAGCCATTGTGACGGGTCCCGACCAACGATCGTGCGATGACACGGCCCGGCCTGGTTCAGCCGGCTGACCCGTCGCGGCGTCGCACACCCGCGGACAGGTCCTGCGCGAGTGCTCGCACGGCGCGCAGGCCGGAGTCCGTGTCAGGTGCATCGAGGACGGCCCGTACGAACGCCGAGCCGACGATCACGGCGTCGGCGAACGCGCCGACTTCGGCGGCCTGGTCGCCGTTACTGACTCCGAGACCGACGCCGACCGGCAGGTCGGTGGCGGCACGGACGCGGGCGACCAGTCCAGGCGCAGCCGAACTGGTGGCGGCACGCAACCCGGTGACGCCCATGATCGAGACGGCGTACAGGAAACCCCGGGTGACCGCGGCGGTGGAGGCGATGCGTTCCGGGCGTGACGACGGCGCGACCAGGAACACCCGGTCGAGTCCGTTCCCCTCGCTGGCGTCGATCCATTCGCCGGCCTCCTCCGGGATGAGGTCGGGGGTGATCAGTCCCGCTCCGCCGGCGGCGGCGAGGTCGGCGGCGAAGCGCGGAACGCCGTACCGCTCGATTGGGTTCCAGTACGTCATCACCAGCGTCGGCACGCCGAGCGCGGCGACGGCTTCGACGGTGGCCAGGACGTCGCGCGTCCGGGTCCCGTTGGCCAGCGCGATCTCAGCCGCGCGGGCGACGGTCGGCCCGTCCATCGTGGGATCGCTGTAGGGAAGGCCGATCTCGACGACGTCCACGCCGCCGTCGACCATCGCCGCGATGAAGTCAGCGGCACCGGGGATGGTCGGGAAGCCGGCCGGCAGGTAGCCGACGAGCACCGCCCGGTTCTCCGCACGCGCCGTCTCGAAAGCGCGCGTGACCCCCCGTCCCACCGTGTTCGCCGGCAGGACGGTGTCTGGTGCGGTCACAGCGTGGCCTCACCGTTCGCGTCCAGCGTCGGATTGTCCTGAGCGTCGAGCAGGCCGAACCAGCGGGCCGCGGTGTCGACGTCCTTGTCCCCGCGACCGGACAGGCACACGATGATCGTCGCGTCCGGGCCGAGTTCGGCGGCGACCAGTGCGGCGCCGGCGAGCGCGTGCGCGGACTCGATGGCGGGCAGGATCCCCTCGGCGCGGCAGAGCTGACGGAGGGCGTCCATCGCCTGAGCATCGGTGATCGGCCGGTAGGTGGCCCGACCGGTGTCGGCGAGCCATGCGTGTTCGGGACCGACGCCGGGGTAATCCAGGCCGGCGGAGATGCTGTGGCTCTCGATGGTCTGGCCGTCGTCGTCCTGCAGCAGGAACGAGCGGGTGCCGTGCAGCACGCCGACCTGTCCCGCCGAGATGGTGGCGGCGTGCCGCCCGGTCTCGATCCCGTCGCCGCCCGCCTCGAACCCGTACAGCTTCACGCCGGTGTCGGGGATGAACGCGCTGAAGATGCCGATGGCGTTGGATCCGCCGCCGACGCACGCACAGATCGCGTCGGGGAGCTTGCCGTCGCGGTCGAGGATCTGCCGCCGGGCCTCGTCGCCGATACCGCGGCAGAAATCACGGACCATCGCCGGGTACGGGTGCGGCCCGGCCGCGGTACCGAGCAGGTAGGCGGTCGTCTCGACCGTCGAAACCCAGTCGCGGAGTGCGTCGTTGATCGCGTCCTTCAGCGTCCGGCTGCCCGAGGTGACCGGGATGACGGTGGCACCGAGGAGTTCCATCCGGGCCACGTTGAGGGCCTGCCGCTTGGTGTCCTCCTCGCCCATGTAGACGACGCACTCGAGGTCGAGGTAAGCGCAGATGGACGCGGTGGCGACGCCGTGCTGACCGGCGCCGGTTTCGGCGATGACACGGGTCTTGCCCATCCGCTTGGCGAGCAGCCCTTGGCCGAGGACGTTGCGGACCTTGTGCGCGCCGGTGTGGTTGAGGTCTTCGCGCTTGAGCAGGATCCGGGCGCCGAGCTCGGCCGAGAGCCGCTCGGCCTCATAGAGCAGGCTCGGGACACCGGCATACTCGGCGAGCATCCGGTTGAGCTCGGCGTTGAAGCCGTCGTCGTCGCGGGCCTCGTGCCAGGCGTCCTCGAGTTCGTCGAGGGCGGCGACGAGCGCCTCGGGCATAAATCGACCGCCGAAGCGGCCGAAGTGCCCGGATGCGTCGGGAAGTCGAGGGGACGCATCGGAGGGAAGGCCGGATGCGACCGTCGCCGTTGCGTCGAGGAGTTCAGCCATGCTGCACCGCCGGGTGTTCGCCGGCGGCCACCAGATCGGCGACCGCCTGTCGTGGGTCCTTGCCGGTCACGAGCGTCTCGCCGACCAGGACGGCGTCCGCGCCGAGGCGGGCGAGGTCGATGACGTCGCGTGGGCCCCGGACCCCTGACTCGGCGACCTTGACCACCGAGTCGGGAATGCGCGAGGACAGTCGCGCGAAGGTCTCGCGGTCGACGTCGAGGGTCTTCAGGTTTCGTGCGTTCACGCCGACCACCTGGGCGCCCGCGTCGACGGCACGCTCCACCTCGAGCTCGTCGTGCACTTCGACGAGGGCGGTCATGCCGATCGAGCCGGCGCGCTCGACGAGGGAGACCAGCGCCTCCTGCTCGAGCGCGGCCACGATCAGCAGTACGACGTCGGCACCGTAAGCGCGCGCTTCCCACAGTTGATAGGAGCTGACGATGAAGTCCTTGCGCAGCACCGGGATGTCCACGACGGCGCGGGTGGCGGCCAGGTCGGCGAGGCTGCCACCGAACCGGCGGCCCTCGGTGAGAACGCTGATGATCGAGGCCCCGCCGGATTCGTAGGCCCGCGCGAGCGCGGCCGGGTCGGCGATGGTGGCGAGGTCGCCTTTGCTGGGACTGCGCCGCTTCACCTCGGCGATGACGTTGACGTTGCGGGCGCGCAGCCGGGTCATGGCGTCGACGACACCGGGCGCCCGGTTGGCGCGCTGCTTGAGGTCCTCGAGGCTGACACTCTCGGCCCGTACCGCGAGGTCCTCGCGCACACCCGCGACGATGTCGTCCAGCACACTCACAGCCGATGCGTCCCTTCGCTCGGACGTGTCCGACGAGGGGCCGGACACTGGACGGTCAAGAACTCAAGGGTAACGAGAATCCCGGCGCCGACCGAACGCGGCCCGTGACGAGCGCTCGGAAACACCCTGGAACGCGAGCCGGCGGCCGTCGCCTCGATGAGGTGGCGGCCGCCGGATTCAGCGGAGGGAGGCGCTCAGAAGAGCTTGTTGCTCTTCGGCGCACCCGGGTAGACGACCGTGCTGAGGATCTTGTCGGCGAGAGTCTGACGCTTCGCATCCCAGAGTGGGAACAGGTAACCGATGTAGCAGATCGCGCCGTCGACGACGTGGGCGAGGTCACGGACGAACGCCATGCCAGCACCGATCGGCTGACCATCCGCTTCGCGCTCCAGCTTGAGGCCCATCACGCGCTTGCCCCACGACTGCCCGGTCTTGCCGCCGTTGTACCAGCGGTTCCAGATGTCCACGGCGAGGGCGCCGACGATCCAGATGATGTAGCCGATCGCCGCCAGGGCGGTGTGCCCGCCGTTCACCGTGGTGCTCGGATAGCCGCTCGCGTCATAGGTGGTGGTCGTCGAGCCGCTGGCGCCGATGATGATGAGGACGACGCCGACCACGGCGAACGGCAGGGTGAGCACGTAGTCGAGCAGGAAGGCGCCGACACGCTGGCCCCAGCTCGCGTAGGCCTCCTTCGGTAGCAGGCCGGCGCCGTAGGGACCGGCCGGGCTCGCCGGGTAGCCCGCGGTCGGGGCCCACGGCTGCTGCTGGCCGTAGGGATCGGCGGGCGGTTGCTGACCATACGGCGAAGCCGGAGGCTGGCCATAAGGGCTGGGCGGCTGCTGGCCGTACGGGCCGGGTGGCGGCTGCTGCTGGCCGTAGGGATCCGGCGGCTGCTGCTGGCCGTACGCAGGCGGTGCGACCGGTGGTGCAACCGGCGGCGACGTCGGCTGGTCCGGCTGACTGGACGGGGCGGTCGGCGGCTGACTCCAGGGCGACTGCTCGGGAGCAGGTTGCTGGCCGGCGTCGTCGGGGCCGGAGCCGTCGGCGGGCGGGGTCGGGGTGCTCACGAACTGTCTCCTCGAAAGGGTCGGTATGGGCTGTCGTGCAACTCAGGGTAACGGTTGGGCGCCGTTTTCACTCGGAAACGTCCTGTGCACAAGGCCTATCCTTCAGATC
>JAABUK010007890.1_pt1 | contig 15158 bp, 7 predicted proteins | sample 5559141 | NCBI WGS metagenome assembly JAABUK01 (sample SAMN10711869, study PRJNA513367) | rock metagenome | isolation source: Antarctica rocks | place: Antarctica: Victoria Land, Pudding Butte nord | collected 2016-01-03
TACTTATTTAATAACTTCTTACTTATATATTACAGACGAATATTATGCGAAGATAATATTATATAATCGCTCATAATATAAATTCTTTATTAATACTTCTTATTATAATACTTCGCAGCTACTTTACTTATATATTATTATATATCTCTCGCTTCTAATTCTCTCTTTTATAGAATCTTAATATACTATCTCGCATTCTAATTCTCATCTTACTTTATTAATAAATCTTCTATATTATATCTGCGCATTATAAGTGTATAATATCTAGTCATCTTTATCGATATCTTATCGATAGCATTGTGAACGCTATTATTATACGCAAACTTAATAGCTAATAGAAATTACATTTAATCATTCTAATAATAATTAATATAATAGTATAAATAATATTCTAATATCTGATTTTAATACTTTATCATGTTATTATTTTACGGATAAAATATAGTCGAAAATCTTTGTTTAATTATTAGATTATAATAAAAGATGCTCTATCACTCTAATATAAATAATGTACTTTAATTGCTTATAATCAATCTTAGCATATTATAACGTTTTATCACTTCTTACTTAATAAGCGCAGTAAACTCGCTTATAATAATATTAATGATAATGAATATATAAATTACTTCACATAAATATTAATCTATTATATTAAGTATTAAATTACATGCGCGTTATATATAAAGTAAAGAGAGTAGATTAGTAATGAAATCTAAAGTAATATTCTATTAGAGCTCCTGCGGAATCAGTAAAGATATTAATAGATTATAGAATTTATATCTCAGTACTTTTATATATTAATAAATATCGCACGTATTATAGTAGTCTCACACGCTATCTACTAATTTTAGCTAATAATATAGTCTGTAAATCATGTTTAATATCTTCTTATATCTAAAATAGTCTCTTATCTAAGAATTATTATAATTCTAATATAATATTTCCGCATGAGTAATAGAATTATTTAGAATATATATTGCGCTATTATATCGCATGAGATTTATATAATCTTCGCGTTACTTACTTCTTATATTATCTTCTTTAATAATATCTTTAAAAGATATCTTTCAGCTCGCTTATATATATTAGACGTCTCTTAATTATAGGCTAAGTAGATAACTAGTAAGCGTATTTAGTACTTTACTATAAGATAATATTTCTTCTATTATTAATCTAGTCTCTTATTAAGAATTTATAACAGAAACTTCTTTTAAGACGGATATCACGCCTTACTACTAACTTATTTATGCCGGTAGAATAAGTTACTCGCGAATCTTCTATAAGTCTTAAAAGAAGCTTCTTAACTTTCTTAAAATCTCTAATTCTCTACTACTTCTAATCTTTAATTTAGTAAATGTTATTACTATTATATTCTGATTTATATATTTATCTAGCTCTTATCTCTATTTTACGCGATTTTCATCTGCGAGTAAGATCTTTAGCAGTAAGAATTCTTTCTTATTAAGAGACTCGACATTTTAGAATTCTAATCTTCTTAAGAGCTTATTTATAGGATTCTCTATCTCAGATCTATATATTATTTCAAGATTATAGATCGCTAAGTGTTTTATCTAGCGGGCTTATCTGCGATTTATCTGCGATAGAATATAGAAATACTGTAGATTTAAGTGATCTATAATTACTTAATTTCGTTATTATAATTATTTAAGATAATATCTTCATTTCTTACAGCTTTTTTTAATAGCTAGTATTTCTAAATCAGAAATATTATAATTAAGCTTAGCAGGAATTAACTTTCTTAAGAAGAATATTATAGATCGTTAGATTATTCATCCGTTACTTATATTTATCTCACAGAGCTGTAATAAAATCGCACTAATTCTAAATTCTAAGATATTCATTTTCAGATAATATAATTTCTGCGGATTATAATAACGCAGTATTATTCTCTTAATAAAGCATATCTTTAGCATATGAAACGTCTGCGCTATCTCTTTAATTTATTTAAAGGGTCTCTTTTTCTTATCTTTCTTTATATCTTTTAATAGATTGATTATGAGCGCAGTAATAATAGAGAACCCGCGAATAAAATGATAATAGAAATTAATAAACTTAATAAACATCTGAATATTATAAAAGCTCTTTAATTCAGCCCACTCTTTAATAGTGATCATCTTGCGAGAATCTATTAATATATCTGCAACTTTTATATAATAGTCTAGAAAGTTGACTTCTTATATATAAAATGCGCATTTCAGCAACTTTATATATACACGTGTGAGTTATAAGTGGCTCAGCATCTATCATACGTGAGTTATATGCTTTTCGCGAGTATTACTAAAGATTAATATATTATCTATATATATAACGTAGATATTATCTAACAGCCTCATTAATATCTTATTTATAAAGGTCTGAAACGTGATTAAAGTATTTATTAATCTAAATAATATAATATAATATTTAAAGTATTTATAACGCGTGTGAAACGCAGTCTTTTATTAATCTTTCTTTTAAATCTAGATTTAATAATATGTATTTTACAGATCTAGCGCAGTAAAATAGCGCGCGTTTAATAGGCGATTAAGAATTTCTCTAATTAAGAGTAATGAATAATAATTCTTACTTATTATCTAATTTAATTCTCAATAATTAATATATAATTATAGACTATTATTCTTCTTCTTTATAAAGAGAATAGAAGCACCTAATAATATTAACTTTTAAATTCATTCTTTTCGCAGATTATTCTTAAGATAGTCGCGTAGAATTTATAGCTTAAATTAAGATAAGAGATATAATGATTTATAAGATACTAGCTTTTCTTCTTTAGTCTTAATTAAGTATCACACGCTATTTATCTATAATAGATACTCATCTTCATTCTCGGTAAATATATTAAAGAAGTTCTAATACTTATCAGATAGAACTGACTCTTCTAGCTATAAACTCGCGAGTAAGACGCCTGCGTATTATAGTACGTTTTTAGATTATATGATTAATATTCCTACTTAAATAATATTATCTTAAGTTAAAAACTGCTTAGATGCGTCTATTATAATATTTATACGCGACTCATAATAGAATTACTTACGTTCCGTTCAGTTCACATCTGAATTAATAATCTTTAGTTATAATATCTTTAAAATCAGCTTAAATCTCTTTAAAATGATTATATAATAGAAATATTAATTTAATTAAAATATATCTTATATATTAATCGCATATGTTTTAATTAATTCTTAATCATATATAATTATAAGATAATCGCTTATATTACTTATATGAGTTATAGACTTCTATAGAATTACGCCCTCTTTTAGTATAATAGTTTAAGAAATGAAGTTTTCTTGCGCTCCGAAGTTTAATAGAGCGCGTAATACGCGCTTTCCCTGCGATATCTAAATCTCTATATTAAGAAAGATACATTTCTCAGATTTAGATTTAATCTTAATTAAGCTCAGCCCTAATAACTATAAGATATTAGTAATTAAGACTAGTCGTTTTTTATCTCTTTCTTATCTAAATAATTTATATTATAATAATCTTCTTTATCGCAGTTTCAGCAGATCGTTATAGATTAGGAATTAATTATAGCGTTTCACTCGCGAGTTATCTATATTTTATTATCTCCCGTATCTTATTCTCTATCTCTAAAACTATCTTATAAATCATGATTAAATTACTTATAAATTAAAAGAAAACTACTTCTTCTCAATTTACTTTTATTTATTATTAATGCGCGTGTGTTTCACGCTAAGATTCTCTCTAAAAGAGTTGACTTATTCTGACCTGCGTAAATAATTACCGCATTAATACTATTAATCATAAGTAAATCGCGCATAATTCAGTTATAAAGCTTAGATTATAGTATATTAATTAGAGTTTATACTCTTTACTACTTAATAATTATAGTGAGAATATTATTCTTTAACTCGCATATATAAATATATACATCTTTATAAGTTTAATTCTCTTACTATCTTATCTCTTTTATTATTAAAGTTAATTTAAGAACATATTAATTCAATATCTTAAGAGAATCTCTTAATTACTACTTAAATTCATCTTATATCTTAATAAAACTTATATTTAATTAAATCCTTTAATCTTATAATTTTATAAGCGTGTTATAAAGATATCTAGCTATAATACACACGCGAGTTACTTATAACTTATTTAGCTCGATCTTCTAATAAATAATCTAGAATATTAAGAACTCTTTTAGTTCTTTAATATTCTTATTATAATAATATATAGACTTAATAGATCGCACATATTCTTTTATTTATTAAGTACTGTTATTCTTTAACAGTCTCACTCTCTTTAACGCTCGCTTAAATAACGCAATTATCTTATTTACATCTTATAAATTAGTTATAAGTTCTCCTCGTAATTCTTTACGCAGCTATATTAACTCACGCTTTTTTTACTTACATATTATATGCGACTTAACTCTCTAAATACGCTCTTTAAGTTCTTTTTATATCAACTTAATATAATATATTAATTTATCTTCTTTCGCAGTATATTCTATATTAGAGAATTCCTCTTTATTATTTCCAAGTTTAGTTTTAAGAGAACGCGGAATAGATATCTAAAGAAGCGCACTCTTCTTAGTACGTAATATAGTTATATCGTTTATAACACACGAGCGGGAATTTATATCTTTAATATAATCTTAATCTTTAATCTCTTTACGCTCTCTTTACTCTTATTAGACTATACTGCGAGTATTTAACATCATTACTAAGCGGCTTCTTTACTTAAAAGAGTAGAATCGTTCGAAATTATCAGGAGCGTTAAGAGATTAAGTGACGTGATAATATAGCGTATAAATAATATATATCTTATAGCGTAAAGCTCTATTAATAATAATAACAGAGAAGACACTTCTAATATTCTATAAGTTAAATGATGAAGAACTCAGAGTTTCAGACTGCAGAGTTTTTCATGTGTGTTCACAGGCTTGGCGCGTGCGTTACGCACGGGTTAGATCTTGGCGCAATATAATACTTCTAAACTTTATCTCTACTCTAAAATTCACTTCTACTTCTTCTATCTCTATATAATTAAACAGAATAGATCAGCTAAATAAGTTTCAAATATAGAAATATAGAAGGCTGTAGATAATAAAATCGCTTAAAGTGAAAGAATTAAAAGAATAATAGAAATAGAGCGAAAAAGAGCTCATTTTAAGAACAAGAAAAATCAGAATTTCATGTCAGAATCTCAAGAAGAGAAAAAACGCTCAGATACGAAGATATCTACGAAAATAACCGCTTTTACAGTAGATCAAAATAGCTATAAGCTACGAGATATCTGAATACTTAATTCAAACGCGAATTCTCATATTTATAATAATTCATTAAGATTTAAATTCGAGCGTATAACTACTGAGAATGATAAGTTAATAGCAGATAAAACAGTCTATTCTATTAAGGCATTTAGAAGTGTAGATATCTTCATTTAAATATCTACAGGCCCGGAAATGATAACCCTTCTTAAGATGACTCTCGCTCCTAATTTCTTTATGAATATAGTCTCTCTATACAGATTTACGTTAAAAGGGGTTTACTAGAATACAGGAAAATAGAGACTATATTATTAGAGTAATAAGAAGACCTTCTATACTATATAATGGATTAGATCTTATTAGATACTCGAATATAATCCTCTTAAGACCCCTATATTAAATTTCATATTAAGCACAACTTCTCGAGCAGATATAGAAGTATCAGCTACTTAATAGCACGCTATAATAAGTTATTCAGAGCAAGATATCATCTTCCATCTTTAAAATAATGTTACAGACGCTATTATTATAAATTCAATTCTATTAACAGTCTGCGAGATCTGTGCGTTAAATAAGATAACGGAAATAGTGTTAAGAAGATCTGATAAGGAAGATCCTATAAATAAGTCTCTTACTCGCGTCTTATATAACTTAATTCAGCTATTAATGATCTATAATAACGAAAAATGAGTCAGTCACTTTCATTACTATTTTACTGACATGGATTTCGTGTATATACACGCAAAAAAGTCGCAGAGTATTAAAATAGTTATCGATTTCCTTAATATAATAAAGATTTAATTCGGAAGAGAAATTTACTATTTTCGAACTAATAGAGAGATCTTCTTAGATCACAAATATAATAAATTGATCACAGAAAAAGGAATTACTATAGAACGCTTAGTGTCAGCTACTTAGACTTAAAATGACTCTATTAAGCGCTCTAAAGAGATGATTATATAGAAAGCTCGCTATATATAAATAATAAGCTCTCTATCAGATAATCTATGACCTGAAATTTTTAAAGCAGTAAGCTATCTTAATAATCATACGCCTAAATACTTTTTAAGCTGGAAAACGCCTATTAAGACTCTTATAAACGCAAAACCCGATTTATCTTATCTTTATATTTATAATTATTGAGTTTATCCTCTAAATAAGTATATTTCCCGTACTTAGAAGCTTAAGTTAAAAGCTTATATCGAGCATCTCATCAGTTACGATTCATTAAATATCTATAGGATTTAGATATTCAGTCAGAAGAAGATGATTAGAATAAGGGATGTTAAATTTAATAATTCTCTATTCTACAGCTTAGAAGATGTTGATTTAGACCATTTTCTACGTGAGAAGATTAAGCAGACTATTGAAATTCTTGATATACAGCTATTAAGCTCTTTCTCATCTAATTTAGCTGTTAATAATATCACTAACACTTAAAATAAGTAAATTAGCGCCTCTGAAAATATTAAATCTTTCACGCCCTTAAATAAGGCGTTAATATTCTCTTCTAAATTAAATTTAATATTAAATTTAATGTTAAATCAATTACTTACGCCTGATTTTATGTCTGAATCTTCTACTATCTCTAATCAGTTTAAATAAATTTATAAACGCCTGTTAAACGTCTATAAAGAGTCTGCGTTTAATAATAAGTAAAATACTTAATTAATAGCTAAATTTAACCCTCAAAATATACTTCTAGAAGACGTAAAACGCACTCGAAAATTCACACGTCACGTAATTTACGTAATGATTCTTAAATAGAGCTTCAACCTTATCTTCTTTCACTCTATCTTTATCTTCTTAATATAAAGCTAAATTAATAGAAGAGAAGATCTACATTAAGATATACTATCTGCTAAATTAAAAGCGTAGAGACAGCTTATCAAATATTAATTTGCGAGAGAATTTCAATAAGCAGCTTAAATTAAGATATAAGAACTTGAAAAAAGAGATATATATAAATAAATAAATAAAAATACTGATTTAAGAGTTAAACTCTTGCTCTTAATATAAGTATTTAAGTATAAATTCGATATAAATAATTATCTCAGTAAATTTAAGATCCGAATTTATATATAAGAAGATTTGCAATTAATTGAGCAAGATACTTACGCAGTTATATTAACTGCGCGCACTTTTCAAGCTCTAATAACTCTGATAATTGCTTTTAATCTAGAAATTCATTAATATAATATCGTTAACGCCTTTATTAATAGTGAGTTAAATAAGTAGATATATTACTATTCTTCTAAGAACTTTTAACGCCCAAATTCAGTATAACTTCTTTTCCGCGCTCTTTATAATCTCAAGCAATTTCCGCTCTTATAATATAATCATCTTAACGCAGTTCTTAAAGAGCTAGACCTATATTTAATATCAGACGTTAACTATCTATATATTAATAGCCGCCTTCTAGTATTTTTCTACGTTAATAATATTATTATTCTTTATAGTAAGGAGAATTTCAATCGTTTTCAGATCTTTAAAATAGCTCTTCTACGTAAATTTAAAATAAGATTTCTGAGCGAGCTAAAATGGTTTTTAAACATTTAAATTGAGTGAAATTAAGATACTTAAAAAATATAATTATATTAAGACTTATATATAGCTAAAATCATCTTAAAATTCAGTCTTCTTAATATTCTATAATCTTTAAAAAGCTCTATCTTCTTTATTAATATTTTTCTTTAAAATAGTAATACGCAGACTATTCCACAGTAAATTCTCATTTATTAATAATGCGTAAGCTCTCTGAATTTCGCAGCTGTTATTTCTTAGTTTAATATAACATTTTCTATCTCTAAATTATCTTAATTTCTTACTAATTCATCTACAGCTTATTTAGTTATCTTAAATCATGTTATTTCCTATCTCTACGTCTTCTAAAATCTAATAATTAAATACTCAGAACATAATAATAGCGAGCTCTTCAAATATTTAAGTAATACCGCCTTTGTAAATAATTTAATTACTTACCGCAGCTCCGATAAATACCTCTTTAAGTTATATTAGAGGGCCATTAATTAGAGAGCTGTTAGACAGAAAACAGTTACTATATTAAGCACAGAAGTCGAGTTTTTATTATTATTTCTGATCTCTCGAGAATTACTGTAATAAGAACGCTTTTTTCGAGCTATATAATTTGATATCGAGCAACAGATTATCATCAACTGCGATAATTAATAGATCATCTGAATTATTAAAAAAGAGGCTTTTAAGCTGAATATTAAGCTGCGCCATATTAATATACACCAGCACTGGCTCCGATAGGAGATTCAAGCTGATTGAATAGCTGTTAAATAAGTTCTAACAACTGAAATGCCCGCGAACGATCTTATTAAGACTCTACTCACTCAAAAACACGTCATATTCATCTAACAGCTAAATCTAATTAATATATCAGACAGACTAATCTGTATTAAAAAGGAGAATTAAGAGAATAGTAAATAACTCATAAATAATCTATTTCTCTATGTTATCACTCACGTCATCACTGACGTCATTAACGATAGTAGTATAAAAGCCTGCTCTATCTCTTATTCCTTCTTCTTTTTCTTTAACAGGGGGAACTTGACAGGACTGATGAGGAGTATAATAGCGCTGATATTGATTTTCAGCATAAAAGTAAATATCAGAAAGCATTTCTATGCGTTTCTAAGTCATTTAAGGCCTGATCCACTTATTTAACGCTATTTCGCGTTATTTCGGCCCATATCCAGCTTTAATTTCGCCCGAAATGGAAGCTGAGGAGGTGTGTCAAACAGCCTAGGTCTCAGGGCGTCCATTAGACAGGTTTCGGCTAGCCTGCGCCCTGTCCAACCGCCCTGTCCAACAAGGCTATTTCGAGCGTTTTCTTGAGTATATAACACTCATTCTACGCGCAATTCTACATAGATTTAGTCAGTCAATTCCATCAATTCAACAGACATTCTACTAGCTTTCAAAGCTGATTTGTCTGACACTTCCATAGAACCCGCCGTTGGGATAGAAAATCCGAGATAATGCTGTGTGCGCTTGACCTGCTGCCGCCACTGCTTGCGCTTGGAGAATCACTGCATTTTTTTCAGACGGAGTTGCTCTTCAGCCTTAAGGCGTTTGACCTCATCCTTGAGCTGCATCTCTTTGCACCACAGCCTGCGCCTCAGGCTCTTCATCGGCCAATTTGTGCCAATCTCCGGCCTCTTTTGGTCCCATTTCCCTCATATTTAGCTCTATCTTCAAGAGCGATTCTAGACAGATTCTAGGCAGTTGATTCTGTCAATTTTACTCAATTCAATTCGATTCTATAAGCATTTTCGCGCTATTCTAGTTATTTACTTGACAAAAGGTCATCATAGCCATTATGGCTTTGCCCATCAGAAGACATGTCTAACTGAACGGCCTCGGCTTGGCAGCACGGGCACAGCAAAACGGAGAAGAAAGGGCGGCGGATTCATGGGGCGGGACATTGCCTGACTGTGGATAGCAAAAGCCAAAGACTGTCAGCCTCTCTTTAAGATCAGCACCTCATCTCTCCGCGTTCAATCCGGCGCTTTGATGGAGATAGCGCGCACTGTCGGCACAACCCAGCGCCAGCGCCTAGATATCATTTAATAAGGCCACGCTGCTCTGTCTTCGAAAAGCTCCGAGATACAAACCGGACACATCCCGCCTACTGCAGAAGGACCATCTGTATTCTTTCTAGAATGAGCAGGAAGGACAGTCCGATCGCGGAAGTGCCTTCAGCTCGACGAAGACTTCATCCAAATCCTCAGAAGGCAAGTCAATCAGAATTCATCGGCTGGAAGGACGTCCCATCCAAGCCCGGCGAGACTGACGCCGAACGTGACATGCTCGCTCAGATCGAGGGCTGGAGCTGAGCGGATAATCAGGTTCAATTGGAAGGACTTGGATGCTTGCGGGACGAGCTCCGAAGCAGTCGGAACGAGAGAAGATGCCTGCGGAGAGGTCCGAGAGTGTTCGGGACATGATAAGAGTTCTCGAGGAACAGGAGGAAGAAGAAGAAGAGGCACGACAGCAAGCGAGGCTTCTTCCGAGTTTGCCTGTTAATCATTCTGTCGGTACAATGACTTGGTCCCTGACCATCAGGTGCTGCCGAATTTGGTGTCAGATCGGGGCTCGAGACATATTATGTACTTACAGTAGGGAATCAGCTCTAAGTGACTAGAGCAAGGAGCCATTGTGGACCCTGATATGGAATTAATTACCACACCATCATCAACAAGGCTACATTTCAGTTCCATCTACAAATCAATAATGGGATCTGTGTCAGAGCACGCCAAGACCTGGTCTTGGCACGCAGATATAAGCTGGCTGTAGAACAAACTCTGCAGGCCAGCGATCTGTCTTGCAAGCACAAGAGGGTCGTCATTGTACGTTTGCTATACATGCTCTCTTAGCATACCTTTCGCATACTACCCGCATGCTCATAAACTTCCATACCCCATATTCCTATATACACGTGAAGGACGTCTACTGCCCGCCTGACCCCGGTAGCCAGCTCTCTTGACAATCTGCAAAGTTAGCCAAGGCGTGAACCCGTCTCTAAGAGAAAAACTGCACATTTTTGATGTCAACATACGCTGAGGGTATTGTAAGGCAACAACTTATAAGAGCGAGTGCGCCTTACGTAGAGACATTTCATTATTACTTTCTAGTCTCTGAATTTGGCCGCTCTGATAATTTTTGTTCCGCAAGGCTGATCAGCTCTTGCCTTTGCTGCCTCAGCTCTTGATTCTGCTGCCTTGTCTCTTGCCTGTGCGTCTCCCATTCCTGCTTCCGGCTCTCGCGCTGCTTCTCCCATTCCTGCTTCTGCTTCTCCCATGCCTGCTTCTGGCTCTCGTCCTGCTGCCTCCGACGCTCGCGCTCCTCCTCCTATTTCTGCTCCTGGCTCCCGCCCTGCTGCTGTAAAACAGTAGTTGTCGTCACCCCTGTCTTTCTTGAGCCCACAGTGCTTTTCAATGGAGGCATCTCCTGTGAACTAGATGTCTGTGATTCCGCTTCTGTATCGACAGTGGACTGGATCACGGGTTCAGGCAAAAGCGTGATAGCGTCTCAAATTCTCTTTAAGTGGATTGGGCCAAAATGATCATACAGTTTTCAAATGAAGTTGTAGGTCAACCATCTATTCTCGCCATTCTTGTTAGTAAGAAAGATAGAGTGGATATGATGACGATAAAAAGTAGTTTTGTTGTTATTGATGAATGCGTAATGGTCGTAGATCCTGACTTGATGATGATTATGTGAGATTGAAAATGCAAGAATCTTACGATGAAGTTGGATAGCTCTAGATTCAAATCCAGTATTCTGGCAGGATCTGTCTACTTCCCTATAGAGTTGAAGGATGGCATTGACTGCCGTTGCAGCACTGCCAGCGTTTTGCAGGTCTGCCGATTCAAGTCCGCTTGTGTCCTAAAATTTTAGCATATTACATATAAGTCATGGCTGTATTGGGGGAGTCTTACTTTCACTTCGCTAATAAGAAAAGGAAAACACAAGCTCTCAATCACTTCCGTCAGCTTCTGAAACGTGGTTTACTGTCATAGTTTTCCAATTTTATTGGGGGTGAATGTATAAAAGTTGAGTCCAACTATCAAATTAGGTTTTGGCTTGAGACCGGCAATGGAGGCACATCTATCCCACTCCATTTAAATCTCTTCTCGCAAATACAGAGTTTTTGAAAGGCGACGTAAATTCAGATGTTCGGCTGATGGGGTGATGTATAACCAAAGATCCCTCACAATTCTGACTTTGTTTCTAACCCGAAGGCAACTTATAATCTGTATAAAGAGATCACCCTCAAAAAGAGAGTTCTCCGGTGGCTTATATATAGCATGGGTCAAAGTGGTATAGAGCTCTTCCCAATCAATCGCAGTCACAGTCTCATTAAATTAATCATTCAGTATGATACCGGCTAACACAAGAACCTTTCGCTCATATTCTAGATTACGGGCGGTCAGATTTGAACCCTCTCTCACGCTTTAGGCATATCTCATAGCAGAAGCCGAGCGCTCTTTATTTGATTACTTGCTCATATTGTGCCCACGTTCAAAGTATGTAGTTAGCCACCTTCCTGTTTCGGTCCAGCACTTAATATTAAAGGGTTGTTGTCAAACAGCCTACACCTCAAGGCGTCCATTGGCCAGGTTTCGACTAGCCTGCGCCCTGTCTAACCACCCTGTCCAACAGACTATTTCGAGCCATTCTATTGAGTATATAACTGTCAGACAAATTAGTCTAGAAAGCTAGTAGAATGTCTGTTGAATTGATGGAATTGACTGTCTAAAATCTATGTAGAATGGAGCATTGAATGAGTGTTATATACTCAAGAAAACGCTCAAAATAGCCTTATTGAATAGGGCGTTAGATAGGGCGCAGGCTAGCTGAAACCCTAATCAATGAACGCCCTAAGATATAAGCTGTTTAACACACCCTCTCAGCTTCCATTTCGGGAGAAATTGAAGCTGGATATGGGCCGAAATAACGCGAAATAGCGTCAAGTAGGTAGATCAGATCTTGAAGAACCGAAAAAACGCGTAGAAAACGCTCAAAATAAAGTAACAGTCTGGTAAACGCAGGCTATTCATCTTCTTCAGAATCTTTATCTCTTTATTTATATATTCTTTGCTCTATAAACAGTATTTCTTTATATAAATCTTCTCTTTTGTCGAATTATTCTTATATAGAGGTCGAGAAGATAAAGATCGAGGAGTTATAAATTAAGAAGGTAAAGACAGTGAGCTTTGAGCTCTGAGTGAGATCTATAACGCAGACTGTGTGTTAAGCGCAGACAGATTTATTCGCAGAATAAGTTGTTAAATTCGAGCTGTTTAAGAATGTTAAAGCTATTAATATTGAATTTGATTTAATTAAGAATATTAAGATTGTGTAAGATCGATTTAATGCTGAATCTGAATTAGTTGAGAATGTTAAGATTGTAAAAGATTGATTTGAAGCTGAGTTTAATATAATTATGAGTTTTAAGATTATAGAAGGTCGATTTAATATAGATTTTAAGTTAATTGAGAGAGAATTTATAGAATTAGATGTAGAATTCACTGTATTCGGCGCAAATAGCTTAGAATTCGGGAGAGGATTATATTTAAGTGTTCAATACATTCTAATTTACTGTATATTGCAGAAAATCTTCTCTTAATAATGAAGACACTGATTCTCGATATTTCAGTAGACGCCTTTAAACGTAAATTTATGTAGAGAGGTTATATTCATGAAAAAGTTAGACACGAAAATAATATTGAGGAGGATTATCTATTTTGAGTTATTAAACATCTGAATAGAGATATTCACGCTCTTAAACATCTTAATAGGGTGAATCGATTTACCTGCTTTAAGCATATCTTTTTTGATAGCTGGGCGATCGAATTTAAATCTAGATGGATCATTGCAGATATGATAATTCGCGTCTGAATTGAGAATCCATGTATCTTATAGATAATAGCTCTGTTAATTCATTATAAAAGAGATTATTTCTGTAAATTTCTCTTAATTTGAGTGTTTTTCTTCTTTTTAAGCTTCTAATATGAATTCTGACATGGAATTGTGATTTTTCTAATTCTTAAATTGAGCTCTTCTCTGTAAATATTCTATTTTTCTTCTAATTTTCTCATTCTGAGCGATTTTCTTCTTTACAGTCTTTTATATTTCTATATTTAAGATCTATTCAGCTGATCTTTTCTATTTAATTATGTAGGAATAGTCGGAGAAGAAGTGAATCTTAGAGTAGAGATATTCTTTAAAAGATAGAGGCGTTGATTTTGAAGAAGATTCTGTAGATAATTTGATTAATGATTGTTCATGAAGTATAGTAAAAGTAGTATGCGAAGAAGCTTTAGATACTACTTTATTAATTTAGATATGATTACGAAATATCTTAATTAGATTAAAAATAAACAGTATTTTAATATTTTTATTGATTTTCTCTTTTAAAGTCATCTTATAAGAGTCTATAAATATAAAGTTAAGATTCTTAACAGCTGTTATAAAATTATAGAGAGGATTCTCATTTTATACTTCTAGTAGAATCACTTTCAGCGCGGCTGTATATATTTTTTCCTATAATTATAATTAATTCTCAAGCTTTTAACTCTCTAAGATCTTTTTAAGTGTCTGATATTATTGAGATAATTTTAATTATTAAGCTCTGTCTGTTGATGTTAATCTCTTTTTAAGAGCGTGAAGAATTTTGTATATTATTTCGAGATCTATAATAAAGGCTAAATTCGTATAAGTAATGATTTCGATGATGAATCTTCGTAAGTTATTAAGAATAACGCGTTTTTTCTTGTATTTTATTTATTTAATCCGATATTTATCTTAAAGAAGTCTATATATCTCTTTCTTATCTTGATTTAAATTGATTATAGATGTAATAATGTTATTAACATCTTTTAGCTTTAGATCTAAGAGTTCTAAAAGAATTGAGGGTTCGTGAGTTAAATCTATATTAATATAGAGCAAAATGTTGTTTTCTCGAGCTCTGCTTTTAATGAGAAACAGTCATTTATCTCAATCTTTTAAAGAATTGAGGATAACTATTATTTTGAATATAAGAATAATAGTGGACGTCATTTTAGCTAATATTGATAGCTTGTGAGTCGATTTGTGAGTTAACTAAACAGAAAAAATGAATACTTAGTTTTAATTGCAGAATAGCTGCGCCGGACTTATAATTATCAGACAAATTAGTTTAGAAAGCTAGTAGAATGTCTGTTGAATTGATGGAATTGACTGTCTAAAATCTATGTAGAATGGGACATTAAATAAGTGTTATATACTTAAGAAAACGCTCAAAATAGTCTTATTGAATAGAGCGTTGAATAGAGCGCAGGCTAGCTGAAACTCTGATCAATGAACGCTTTAAGACATAAGCTGTTTG
>JAABUK010007891.1_pt1 | contig 15156 bp, 16 predicted proteins | sample 5559141 | NCBI WGS metagenome assembly JAABUK01 (sample SAMN10711869, study PRJNA513367) | rock metagenome | isolation source: Antarctica rocks | place: Antarctica: Victoria Land, Pudding Butte nord | collected 2016-01-03
CGCCCGGATGGCCCTTCTGACCACCGCTCTTCTTGCCCGATGGTTCCCGCAGGCTGCTGACCCGCAGCGGCTTCTTCAGCCCGTCGCTGGAGGGCGGCTTGCCGCTGTTGCTGCTGTTCAGCCCAAGACGACGCTCCAATTCCGCCAGCCGCCCCCTCAGCGCCGCATTCTCGGAGCGGAGCACCGCATTCTCCGCCTGCAATGCCGCCATGGCCGCTTCAATGCCAATCGCGGCCGATACGTCGTCTCCGGAGCCTGTGTCATCGAGCGGTGCCATTGACACGTTGATCCGTACTCAGCCGTGACCTGTCAATGCCCCCTCTAACGAGATGACCTGGGCTGTTACGAAATCGTAGTATTCCAGTGCCGATCCGATCCAGCCGCTGGCCGCGGCCTTCTTCGACTGGCACCTGCCGTGCGGCTCATGTTCCATGGCGGTGTCCATCGTGGTCTCCTCTCTTTTGTTTCTGATTGCTTGGCGATCCCGCCAAGACGGGGGTGGTCAGGCGCCTAGTATTGGTGAATGTGCCTCCCGCCATCCACTTGAATCATGGTCCTAGTCATGAACGGCAGGTCCCCCGCCGCAAGCGTGGCCACGATCTTTCCATGGCGACGGCAACCCGGCGCTCGGCATACGGATCGGCCAGCCGGCACGCGGCGGCACAAGGGCGTGGTCCAAACAGGGCTGGCGCGGCAGCAGGCATGGCACGATCCTCCACTCGGGCGCCGATTGCTGCTGGCGCGGCCTGGGTCGACTGGGTTATATATACCTACCGGTAGGTTTAACAACAAAAAACGTCACATCTTACGGCTTTCTGCGGACCTCCTCCGCCGCCGCGATAGAAGTGCCTGGATCCCTAATGGAGCGACCGATGCCGGACACCCCCACTCCGCCCCGCCTGCGCCCACATGACGGCGCACGCACGCGCCAAGGCATCCTGGACGCCGCGACCGCGCTGTTCGCGGAACGAGGGTTCAGCGGCGCGCACGTGAACGACATCGTGGCGAAGGCGGGCACGACCAAGCCGATGATCTACTACCACTTCGGCAGCAAGGAGGGCCTGTTCGCCGCCGTTCTGGAAGGGGTGTACGCCGGGATGCGCGAGATCGAGGGATCGTTGCAGCTTGGGGACCTGCCAGCCGCGGAGGCGATGCGCCGCCTGGTCCATGTCACGTTCGACTATCACGCGGCGCATCCGGACTGGGTGCGGCTGATCTCGGTGGCGAATATCCATGAAGCCCAGCACATCAAGAGTTCGCCGACTATCGCGTCCCGTAACCTCGCCGTGCTCGACATCCTGCGGGACCTGTTGGCGCGCGGCACGCGGGATGGGGTGTTCCGGCGCGGCGTGGACCCGCTGCGCCTGCACCTGATGATCGCCTCGATGTGCTTTTACCGCGTGTCGAACCGGCACACCTGGCGCGTCATCTTCGGGCGCGACCTGGATGCGCCGGAGGACGCGGCGCTGCAACGGGCGATGCTGGTCGAGGCGGTGCTGCGATACCTGCAGGCTGAAGCCGGCAGCCCCATTTAATCCAAGCCGCGTCCAAGCGTGAAGCGGATCGAGCTTCTCCGATAGCAGAAACTCAGGGCCATCGCGGTCCGTCTGGCCCAGGTCGGGCCATTAGCAGAGCGCTTTCAGCATCCCGCCCTTTCCGCATCGCGGCAAGATCGCCCTCTCATCCAAGCTAGTCCATGAACTTGCGATGAGCGTCACGCCAGCCAGTTGCCCCCGTCCACACCGAAGGTCTGTCCGGCGATATAGGCGCAGTCATCGGACGCCAGGAACACCGCAATGCCGCCGTAGTCCTCCGGGCGGCCCATGCGCCCCATCGGCACCGCCTGGCCCACCATGCGCTTGGTTTCGCCCACCGGCCGGTGCTCGTAGCGGGCGAACTCGCGGTCCACGAAGTCCCAGAACGGAGTGTCCACGACGCCGGGCGCGATCGCGTTGACGAGGATGCCGTGCTTCACCAGGCGCAAGGCCGCGGACTGGGTGATGCTGATGACGGCGGCCTTGGAGGCGCAATACGCCAGCACCAGCGCCTCGCCGCGGCGGCCCGCCTGGCTTGCCATGTTGATGATCCGCCCGCCCCGGCCCTGCTGCACCATCTGCTTCGCAACGGCCTGCATGGTGAACAGCTTGCCCTCCGTGTTGACGGCAAACAGCCGGTGCCACTGCTCCCGCGTCAGCTCGTCGATGGGCGCCATCGCAAAGATGCCGGCGTTGTTCACCAGGATGTCGATGCCGCCCGCGGTGCCCACCACCGCCGCCACCAGCGCATCGATGCTGTCCTGCTGCGTGCAGTCAAACGCCTGCGCGAAGGCCCCGCCGCCGATCTCCGCGGCCGTCGCCTTACCGGCGTCCTCGTTCACGTCGGCGATGCACACGCGGGCGCCCTCCTGCGCATAGCGCTGGGCGATGGCGCGCCCCATCCCGCTCGCGCCGCCCGTGACGATGGCGGTCTTGCCTTGCAGCTTCATCGTTGCCTTCCCCCTCAAACCCGTATGGCCGACAGGCCGTCCCAGTCGAACGCGATGCCATGGCCCGGCCCGTCGGGCGCGATGGCCACCCCGTCCTCGATCCGCAGCGGCGCGGCGATGTAGCGGTCCAACCCGAAGCCGTGCGCCTCCAGGTACGACCGGTTGGGGCACGCGGCCAGCAGGTGCACGGTCACGTCATGCGCGCCATGGCTGGTGACGGGCAGGCCAAAGGCCTCCGCCAGATGCGCAATCTTCATGAACGGCGTGACGCCGCCGCAATTGGTCACATCCGGCTCCGGATAGGTCACGCCGCCCGACGCGATCAGCGCCTTGAACTCCCACAGGGACCGCAAGTTCTCGCCCGCGGCGATGGCCAGGCCGCCTTGCGCCACCACGCGCGCATGCCCCGCCACGTCATCGGGCGGGATCGGCTCCTCCAGCCATGTCAGGTCGTACGGCTGGAACGCCCGCGCGGCGCGGATCGCGAGGTCCACGGTCCACTTCATGTTCGCGTCCACCATCAGCGGGAACCCGGCGCCCAGGTGCCCGCGCATCGCCGCGACCCGCTCCACGTCCTCGGCCAGGTGCTCCCGCCCGACCTTCATCTTGATGGCGCGGAAGCCCCGGCCGAGGTTCGCGTCGGTTTGCGCCAGCAGCGCATCCAGCGGCAGCTGCAGGTCGATGCCCCCCGCGTAGCACGGCACGCGCGGGTCGTGCCCGCCCAGCAGCTTCCACATCGGCAGCCCAGCCCGCCGGGCTTTCAAGTCCCACAGTGCCATGTCGAACGCGCTGAGCGCCAGCACCGTCGGCCCGCCCCGGCCGCCGTAGTGCAGCGCCCACCACACGCGCTGCCACAGATGCTCGATCCGGTCCGCGTCCTGTCCGGCCGCGACCTCCGCGATCTCGTCCCGCAAGGTCGCCAGCACCGCGGACCCATTGCGGCCCACGGTGAATGTGTAGCCCACGCCCTCCGCCCCGTCCGCGTCCCGCACCCGCGTTGTCACCAGCTCGAAGGCGCGCATCACGCCGTGCATGCTGTCGGTCAGCACCTCCGGCAACGGGATGCGGTATAGGTCGGCGCGGATCTCGGCGATGGCGGGCATGCGGGAACTTCCTATGCGTTCTGGGGAGTGGACCGGCCGGCGAGCCTCGCCTGCAGAACCACCACCACCAGGAGGAACAGGCCGCGGATCACGGACTGCCAATAGGCCGACAAGCTGAATGTGCCGCGCCCGTTCTCGAAATTGAGGACGTTGAAGATCAGCCCGAGCAGCAGCGCCCCCGCGAGGGTGGTGCCGACCGACCCCTCGCCGCCCGTGAGCAGCGTGCCGCCGACCACGACGGCCGCGATGGCGAACAGCTCCCACCCCACGCCCTCGATCGGCTGGCCCGCGCCGAACTGCGCCGCGAGGATGACGCCCGCAAGGCCCGCCAGCACGCCGCTCGCGCCATAGACCGTCCACTTGGCCCGGTCCACGCGGAGGCCCATGAGCCGGGCCGCGTCCTCATTGCCCCCGGTCGCGAGCACCGTGCGGCCCAGGCCCGTCATGTTCAGCACCACGGACCCCGCCGCGAACATCACCAGCGCGATCCATGCGGGCCAGGGCAGGCCGAGCCAGTCGCCCTGGCCGATCTCGGTGAACGACGTGTCGTAGCTGGCGGACACCGTTTGGTTGCCCGCCAGCAGCAGGGCGCAGCCGCTCGCGGCCTGCATGGTCGCGAGCGTCGCGATGAATGGCGCTATGCCGCCGCGCACCACCAGCGCCCCGTTGAGCAGCCCCGCGCCCAGCCCGGCGCCCAGTCCCGCCAGCAGCCCCAATTCCCAGCCCCACGGCGACGCCAGCGCGGACGCCACGCTGCCCAGCGCCGCCACAGACCCGACCGACAGGTCTATGCCCCCGGACATGATGACAAACGCCATGCCGAGCGACACCAGCGCAAACATGGCATTGTAGCGCAGGAAGCTCAGGATGTTGAACGCGCCGAGGAAGTTCTCGTAGCGCGCCGCGCCGAACAGGATCAGCAGCACGAGCGCTGCCACTACGCCGTAACGCCCCATGACGCGCCATGCGGTCACGACGCGCGTCCCCGCCGCTGCAGCCACACGGCGCCCACGATCAGCCCGGCCTTCGCCACCAGCGCCGCCGCATCCGCGACGCCCAGGGCCAGCAGCACGTAGCGCACCATCTGGATGATCAGCGCGCCCAGCACCGTGCCGCCGATCCGCGCCTGCCCGCCCGATAGCGCCGTCCCGCCCACCGCGACGGCGGCAATGGCGTCCAGCTCCATCCCCAACCCCACCAGGTTCGCGTCGGACGCCGAGTTGATGGCGATGACCACGAGCCCCGCGACCCCGGCGCACAGGCCGCTGATAACATAGACCCGGCGCTTCACCCGCGCGACCGGCACGCCCGCCAGCCGCGCCGCACGCTCGTTGCCGCCAGCCGCGAGGATCTGCCGCCCGAACAGCGTCCGCCGCACCATCCACGCGAACAGCAGCGCCAGCGCCAGCATCAGCCACACCTGCACCGGCAACCCGAGCACCCGGCCCAGCCCGATCACCTGAAACGATGTATTGCGGAACGTCTGGAGGTTGCCGTTGGTCATCACCTGCGCGATGCCGCGCCCGGCGATGAACAGCACGAGGGTCGCGACGATGGGCTGGATGCGGTAGCGCGTCACGAGCCACCCGTTGAACCAGCCGAGCGCCCCGGCCACCAGCACCGGCACCGTCAAAGCCAGCACCACGCCCAACCAGGGCGCCGGCAGGGACACGACCTGCCCCAGGAACAGCATCGGCGCCAGAGCCCCCGCGATGGCCATGAGCGACCCGACCGAAAGGTCGATCCCCCCGGTCGCGATCACGAGCGTCATGCCGAGCGCCACGATGACGATGCCCGCCACCCGCGTGAGGTTCACGTTGAGCGTCCGGAGCGACAGGAAGTTGGGCGTCGCAACCTGCGCGATCAGCACGAGGGCTGCAAGCGCGATCAGCGCGCCATGCCGGGCCAGCAGCGCGGGCAGGTCCACGCGCCGCATAGGGGGCGGGGCGACCGCGGCGTCAGGCATGCCCGGCTGCTGGACCATGCAGCGCGCCGTGCGCGCCGTGCGCCATGGCGTCCATGACCGCGTGCTCGTTCAGCGCCGCCCCGTCCAGCACCGCGGCGGTGCGGCCATCCCGCAGCACGTAGGCGCGGTCCGAGCCTTCCGTGACCTCCTCGATCTCCGACGAGATCATCAGCACTCCCAGTCCCGCCTCCGCCAGTGCGCGGATCAGCGCCTGGATCTCCCCCTTGGCTCCCACGTCAATGCCGCGCGTGGGCTCGTCCAGGATGAGCAGGCGCGGGTCCGTGCACAGCCAGCGCGCCAGCAGCACCTTCTGCTGGTTGCCGCCGCTCAGCTGCCCGACCGGCTGTTCCGGCCCAGCGCACTTGATGCCGAGCTGCGCGATGAACCGGGTGACGATGGCCGTCTGCCGCGTCTCGTCGATCACTCCGGCCCGCGTCAGGCGCGGCAGCAGCGCGAGCGTCAGGTTCTCCCGCACCGACAGCTCCGGGACAATACCCTCGGCCTTGCGGTCCTCCGTGCAGAAGCCGATGCCGGCGCGGATTGCGTCCTCTGGCTCCTGCGGCGCGGACGGCTCGCCGCCCAGCGTAACCAGGCCACCCTCCCATGCATCCGCCCCGAACAGCGCCCGCGCCGTTTCCGTCCGCCCCGCGCCGAGCAGCCCGGCCAGGCTCACGACCTCACCGGACGCGACCTCCAGGTCAACGTGCCGCACCCGCGGCCCGGCGCGTAGGCCCTGCACCGACAGGATCGCCGGTCCGCCGGCCCCGCGTTTCGCGCCGAACGCCGTGGCGCCCACGCGTGCGACGGAGGACAGGTCGCGCCCCAGCATGGTGGCGACCAAATCGAGCTTCGGCAGGTCCCGCATGTCGGCGACCTGCACGGTGTGCCCATCCCGCAGCACCGTCACCCGGTCGCACACGGCATACAGCTCATCCAACTTGTGGCTGACGAACACGACCGACACCCCATCGGCGCGGAGCTGCCGGATGACGCCGAACAGCACCTCCACCTCCGCATCGCTGAGCGACGACGTCGGCTCGTCCATCACAACCATCGCTGCCCGGAAGGCGATGGCGCGGGCGATGGCGACCATCTGCTGCACCGCCGTCGGGTAGGAGCCGAGCGGCCGGCGCACGTCCACGGCGATGCCGAAGCGGTCCAGCAGCGCCGCGGCCTCGTCGTGCATGCGGGACCAGTGCAGCATGCCAAAGCGCCGGGCCTCGCGGCCGAGGCAGATGTTCTCGGTGACGGAACGTTGCCCGACGAGGCTGATCTCCTGGTAGATCGTGCTGATGCCGCCCGCCTGCGCCGCCTGCGGGCTGGACGGGGCGAAGTCCGCGCCCCGGAACCGCACCTGCCCGGCATCGCGCGCGGTGTAGCCCGTCAGCACCTTGATCAGCGTGCTCTTGCCCGCGCCGTTCTGGCCGATCAGCGCATGCACCTCGCCTGCGCCGACCGAGAACGAAGCGCCGCGCAGGGCGGGCACGCCGCCATACGCCTTGTCGATGCCGTCCATCTCCAGCAACGGCGCAGTCACGGCCTGGCCCTTGCTTGGCTCAGTAGGAGTCCGCGATCAGCTGCTCCGCGTTGCTGCGGTCGAAAAAGCGGTCCTGGTTGATGACCCACGGCTCGACGGCCTCTCCACGGGCATAGCGCTCCATGGTCTCGAACGCCTTGGGACCGAACTTCGGGTTGCACTCGACGGTCGCGCCCATCGTGCCCGCGATGATGGCCTGCAGCGCGTCCCGCGTGCCGTCCACCGACACGATGATGACGTCTTTGCCGGGCGCCTTGCCTGCAGCCTCGACCGCGGCGATGGCGCCCACCGCCATCTCGTCGTTGTGGGCATAGATCGCCGTCGCGGACGGGTTCGCCTGCAGCAGCGTCTCGGCGACCTGGCGTCCCTTGTCCCGCACGAAGTCGCCGCTCTGGCTCGCGATGATCCGCATGCCCGGCGAACCCTTGATCGCCTCGGCGAAGCCCGCGTGGCGGTCGTTGGCGGGCGACGAGCCGGTCGTGCCCTGCAATTCGATGACCGCAGCCTGGCCCTTCGTCTCCCGGACCAGCCATTCGCCCGCGCGCCGCCCCTCCGCCACGAAGTCGGAGCCGATGAAGCACACGTAGTCCCGCCCGGGCTTCGCCTGCGCCTCATCGACGCGGCGGTCCAGCAGGATGACCGGGATGCCCGCGCGCTTGGCCGCCATGACGGCGGGCACCAGCGGCTTCTCCTCGCGCGGGGCCAGGAAGATCAGGTCCACGCGTTGCGCGATCATGCTGTTCACGTCCGACACCTGCTTCGCGGCGGATGCGGCGGCGTCGGTATAGACGAACTGGTGGCCGCGCTTGGCTGCCTCGCTCCGCATGCTCTCGGTTTGCGCGATGCGCCAGGGATTGTTGCTCTCGGTCTGCGCGAAACCGACCTTGTAGCTGCCCTTCTGCGCGAGCTTCGGCAGCCCGCCAGCCTGGGCCAGGACGCCGCGCCCGCCGAATGCCAGCAGCGCCGTCGCGACCGGGAACGAGAATAGGTCCCGTCGTTGCATGGTGTGTCCTCCCCAGGGTTCGCCTTGGCCAGTCCGCGGCTCATGCCGCTTTGATTTGACCCTGCCGGACGCTACGGGGCCGCTCACGGGCCTGTCAACAAGCTTGCAATGCCCGCCCAGCCTGCAACCGGGACACCCTTGGGCCAAACGCATCATTGACGGCGAGCGGGACTGGCGGGTGATTCGCTCAAGCGCACGGTGGTATGGGGCTTGTTGCTTCCGGTCACCGATCTGGTGGGGTCGGTCGACCCCGCGCGGCTGCGCAGGACCCTATGACGCTACCAAGGCACGCCTCATTGCCGAAGCCGCAAAGCAGGTTTCGCAACCTGATACTGCTGGAGGGACAAGGCATCATTGGTCGCTTCGCCACGTGCCGTGTTGTCGAAAATGCACCACGCCTCGGCACTTGCGGCGAGCCTAGCAATTCTCTTTGCGAGATCGGCGACGTATTCAGCTTTATAAGCGGAGTAATAGACCTCCGGCGAGCCATGGAGGCGGTGGTACACCAGGCCTGGCCAGCCGCCGGGTGCCGCAGCACGCGGAACGCACGCCGGGTCGGCTGCCACGCGGGCAACCTGAAAGCGGGATAGCAGGACGTCAACCTCGTCGGTGAACCAGGTTGCGTGCCGGGGCTCGCAAGCAAGCGGCCCACCGAAGCAACTGCGAAGCTGACGAAAGAACGTCACAACGGCCGCCTTCTCGAACGAGAGGCTGGGCGGCAGCTGCACCAGCAGCGGGCCGAGCTTGGCGCCAAGCATGCTTGCCTCTGACAGGAAATGCGCCAGCGGCTGCTCCACGGCGACGAGCCGCCGAACGTGTGTAATCTCCTTTGGCATCTTTACCGAGAACCGGAAAGTCTCTGGAACGGTTGCAGCCCACCGCTGGTAAGTTTTCGGCAAGTGCGGCCGGTAAAAGGACGAGTTGATCTCCACGGCGCCGAGCCGTTGCGCATACCGCTCCAAATGAGTACCGTCCTGCGAGAACTCAGCGGCGTATTGCGCCGGGATGCTCCAGCCCGCGGTTCCGATCTTCACGCTGCTCGTCATGCTGAATGCCCGCTCGACACTCCCGATGATGCTCCTCAGCGTCGTATGGGCCACCGCTGGAGATTTGCGTGGAACATAGTGGGGCAGCTGGCATAGGCAATGCTCGCCCGTATCACGTGGCAACCGCCGAAGATGGTCAGCCCAAGAGACCGCCGGCCTAAATCAGCCCCTGCCGTAGTGCATCGAGCACCAGCCGGGTCACCGTCTCCGGCTGTTCCTGCTGTACCCAGTGCCCAGCACCGTCCACCAAGTGGCATCCCAGCATGCGCGTGCAAGCGGTGCTTTGCATTTGCTGGGGCGCGCCGGGCACTTGGTGGATGCCCCAGTCGTTGGCACCGGCAATGAACCAGGACGGCACGTCGATCGTGCAGCCGGAGAACGTTTCGTGCTCGGCATCGAAGGCGCCGAGGGTCCGGCAGCGGTACCATTGCAGGCCGCCTTGGAAACCGGTCCGGTGGTACTCCGCGCTGTAGACGGCGAGTTCTGCCTCGGTCAGCCAAGTGCACGCTGCGATGGCCGCGGGGGAGGGCATCTCGGCTGCGACGGTCTCGGCCATGCCCAGGCCAGCGTCCATCACGTAATAGGTGGGCAGCTTTGCCAGTTCCGTGGCCGTCCAGGATTGCAAAGGGACGGGCTGGTTGCTGGGCCAGTCGGCGCTCTTGACGTGGTAATAGGCGCGGAGGAACGCATGCAGGCCCTGTGGCGCCCGCCACATGTCTTCGTTCGCCGCTGGGGCCGAGTAGTACTGCTGATAATGCTTGCGGGGCCGGTCCAGCGCCCGGAGGTCATCATGAATAGTCCGGGCCGAGCGCGGTGGAGGTGGATGCGTCTGCGTGTCGAAAGGCAGGCGCGGCGGCCCGGTGAACGGCGCGCTCATCAGCACCACGGACCGGAATACGTCGGGGCGGACCAACGCGCACCAGGCCGCGACGGACGCGCCGAAGTCATGGCCTACTACCGCCGCGACCGACCGGTGGCCAAGCGCCGACACCAGACCCAGCGCGTCCCGCACCAGGTTCAGCATGCGGAACTGCCGGATATCGCCATCATAGGCGGGGTCCCACCCCGTGGTGCGGCCGTAGCCCCGCTGATCCGGCGCCACTACGTGGAACCCGGCTTCCGCCAAGGGAAGCATAACCTTGCGCCAGCTATAGGCGAGCTCCGGGAAGCCGTGCAGCAGCAGCACGCAGGGGCGGCCCGGTTTTCCGGCCTCCAGCACGTGCATTCGGAGCCCATTAATATCACTTACGAACCGGCACTGGATGCCGGGCGGCAGACCTGCATTCCTTAGAGCGTCAAGCTCGACCATGGTGCCTCACTCTACTGCGACGCCGCCGTCAGTCATAGGCGGAATGCGTCGTCGCTGGGAGTCGTGACCTCAAGTCAATACAGGTTCCACTTGTTTTTATTGTTCTCAGACGTTTGGACACCTTAATAACGGATCGCACCCACGTTACATCGGCATCGCACAGCACCTTTAGGCGGTGTGCGATGGTTAACACGCCTTTATAACTGAGATACTCGCAGCATGTAGGCCGACCACATACGCCCTTAGCGTGTCTTTTCCCGAAAACCTGGAAGCCACCACTTTACTGGCTGCGGTTCGGGCGTTCTGGACACGCGTGGTGTCCGCGGTACCTTGCGTGTTCCAGACTTTGGCTTGGCAGAAGCGACTAAGGGCGGACTGGTCGCAGAGAATGCAGCTACGGGCACAGGCTCGAGCGCAAGGTGAGCCTGCAGGCTGTCCTCGGCCTCTTTGCGGGCACGGCGTTCTACGGCCAGGGCCTCGCCATGGGCGAACTCGGCATGGGCGAGCCGGGTTTGCAAGGCCTGAACGCTGGCCTGTGCCTCATGCAACGCGCGCCTGGTAGCGCCGTGGGCAACGCGCTCCGTCTCCAGGAAGGCATCCAGTTCGCTGACGCGTGCCTTGAATGGTGCCGTTGGATCGTTGTCGCTCCGGCTGTTCAGCACGACGACCGGAACGCCGCCATCCTGGACAAAACGGTGGCGTGGGCGGGCCTGATCGGCACGTTGCTGCGGCGCCTGCCGTGACGGACCCTGGAGTCCCAGGGCGCGACGCATGCGGTTTTCGGTCGATTGACTGTCGTTCGATGACAGGGGGAGGTTCTCGTCTGAGTCGGGCATCCGCTCTCATGTCGCTATTATGAAGGAGTCTTATATTTGGCATTTGCATCTTGCCCGAGCCCCGGGGAATGAACCCGCACGGGCTTAGTCGGACTAGTATTTTTCAGATAACGGCCGATTCGGCTTGGTCAAGTCTTAGCATGAACCGGTCACTGCGATTTGTCCACTATACCTTATAGCACCACAGTCGAGGGTTTCGCCTAGTTATCCAAAACCCTAGCTACCCGGAGATTGTCGCAGTTGGCTCAGCATCGGGTCCAAAGCAGCTAGAATGGCAGCCACGCGGCCGTGGTTGACGCCGAAGTCGTAATGTCCCTTCAGGCTGTAGGAATACAGCACCAGGTCGCTCTGGCCACCAGGTGCCCGAAGCACCTGGGCCAGCACGATATCCGGGAAGCCGAACAAACGGCTACGCACCAAGTGGTCAGCCCGCAGCCGGCCGGTATCCAATGCCAATGCCGTCGTCCGCGGCCGTGCCATGATTACGTCCCGCGCGGCCGTAAATAGCAGTTCGGGTGGCACGTCATAGCGGTGGGTCGGCAAGTCGGGTTTCGGGGTGAAGCCTGCCGGCCCCGCAAGGCAAGTATTGGGTGAGGTGGGGCGTCGAATATCCGCGATATCCCCCGGCGCAGGCGTTACAACTCCCCCACCCATGCCACACCCCGCAACCAACAGACCCATAGCCAGCCCTAATCGCCCCGCAATCCCCGGCGTAGCTTTCCTTATCGCGCCCGACCAGGCCAAGATCAGCATTCGGCGCGCACAATGACAGCATCGCTCAGCGCCACCGTGCCGGACCCGGCAAGCTGCAAGTATACACCCAGGTCCGCATGGCCGAACGTATCGCGCAACGCCTTGGGCACGTTCGTATCCCGCTGCGCCGTCACAGGGTCCACATTGGTGGCCGGGCAGCGCCGGGTGCGGCGGACCACCCGGCACGGCACGCCGCCGACCGTCACCTCCGCGTCGACCCAGCCCAGCTCTGTCCAAGCTGGCGGTCCGTCCATATAGATATTGGCACGGAAGCGCAGCGGGTCCAATCGGCGGCCCATAACGGCCTCCAGCGCGCGAAGGCTCGCGAGATTGATCAGCGATACGCAGTTCATGAACGCCGGCACGGGCGCGCCGACATCGGTAAAGCGGTGGCCCGGCGCGGATACCACCCGCACCCGGCCGCACGCCGCATCTCCCATGAACGTTGTGAAGAAGTCCTCAATGGCAGCGCGGCCTGCGGGATCGTTGAGCGCGCCCTCGGCCACGACACGCCCATACAACTGCACGGTTAGGCGCTGCGTGTCGGGATTGAACTGCGTTCGCAGCCTGGCCAGCGCCTCGTTCCTCGCAAGCATCAGGAAATTGGTCTTGGCCAGCGGCTGCGGCCGCGCCGGGTCGAACGGGTTGGTCCCCAGGGCGAGCGCGAAGCTGCGGTCATATGCGATGCCCCGGTCCTGCATAAGCTCCAGGCTTTCCATGGGTTCAGGGCTCAATCCCTTCACGGGATAGCGGAACAGCCGCACGACCGTGCCGTTCATGCCGCGGACCACCGGTGCATGGCGGCCGGGTGCGTGGACGGTAGCCGGTCGCCGGCGCCGAACAGCTTCGCCCGCAACGTGCCCGGCGTGTATGCCTCCTTATAGGCGCCGCGCCGCTGCAGTTCCGGCACCACCAGGTCGATAAAATCGGCGAAGCACTCCGGCGTCACGGTGCGGGACAGGATGAAGCCGTCCACGTCGGCCTCCTCGACCCAGGCGGCCAGCTCGTCCGCCACCCGGGCCGCCGAGCCCACAATCGGCGCCTGCCGGCTGCCCAGCACCATGCGGTCCAGCAGCTTGCGCTTCGTCATCACCGGCGCGCTGCGCGCCACCGCCTCGAGATTCGACACGATGGCCTGTGTTTCAACGACGCGGATCGGCTCGTCCATGCCATAGGCGTCGAGGTCGATCCCCATGGAGGCCGAGGCGTGCACCAGCGCGGCCTCGCCGGATACATAGCGCTGGTAATCCGCAAGTTTCGCCGCGGCCAATGCATCGGTCTCGGCCACGATGACGGTCGCGCCGACGAAGGCCCGGATGTCCGAGCCCTGCCGCCCCTGCTGCACCGCGCCGGCCCGGATGTCGTCCACGATGGCGCGCACGCCGGGCTTGGCCTGCCCATTCAGGAACACGCATTCCGCATGCGCCGACGCGAACCGCTTGCCGCGGCCCGATGAGCCGGCCTGGTACAGCACCGGGGTTCGCTGGGGAGAGGGCTCGCATAAATGCACCGCGTCCATCCGGTAATGCGGCCCGGCGTGGTGCACGGCCCGCACCCGGTCCGGGTCGGCATAGGTCCCGGACGCCCGGTTCGCCCGCACGGCGTCATCGGCCCAACTGCCCTCCCAAAGTTTATAGACGACCTGCATATAGTCGTCCGCCACGTCATACCGGTCATCATGCGCCACTTGCTTATCGAGCCCCATGGCCCTGGCCGCGCTGTCTAAGTAGCCGGTCACGACGTTCCAGCCGATCCGCCCACGGGTCAGATGGTCCAGCGTGGACATGCGCCGGGCAAAGGGGAACGGCGGATCGTAAGTGAGGTTGACCGTGACACCGAAGCCGAGGTGCTGCGTCGCTTGCGCCATGGCGGGGATCAGCAGGGTGGGATCGCCGACCGGGACCTGTACGGCGTGGCGGATGGCGGGGCCAGGCGAGCCGCCATATACGTCGTAAACCCCAAGGACATCCGCCAGGAACAGCCCGTCGAATAGGCCGCGCTCCAGCGTCTGCGCCAGGTCGACCCAACGATCGCAGCTGGAATACTCGGTGGAGCGGTCCCGTGGATGGGTCCATAGCCCCTGTTGGATGTGGCCGACGCAGTTCATGTCGAACGCGTTCAGGCATATTTGCTTCATAGGCTGTCCGGTCGCGGCTGTGTACCGCGACCGTTGCGTCAGTTCAGGCGTAGGTCAAGCCGGGGCAGCGACCCCGGCTTGATCGCCCCGGCCGATCGATCAACCGGCCTTGGTTACATCGTCCGCCGGCCGGCTATGGCGTGGTAGATCCACAGCACGACAACGGCGCCCACGATAGCGACGATCATGCTGTAAAGATTGAGGCCCGTCACTGGTGCGGCGCCGAACGTGGTGAACAAGAAGCCACCCACGAAGGCGCCGATGACGCCAAGGACGATATCGAGCACGACACCCTGACCGCTGCCGGCATAGAGCTTGCTGGCGATGAAGCCGGCGATAAGGCCAAGAACAAGCCACGCGATGATGGACATAGGTTGATTTCCTTTGCAGGCCGTTGATGAAGCGAACCCGGGGGCGTCCGGTGCGTGCAACCAACGCGCTCATGGGCCGGTTCGTTGCTGGCCCCGGTCAAAATACCTGTTAGAGGCACCGCTTTAGGCTGTGAAGGCAGGGACTGTCGCAAGATTGGGGGTCAGGCGGCGATTGCCACTGGCGGGTATGAATCGTGGGCGGGCTGGAACTTCTGTCCAAAGCCGGACCCGAGCGGGCCATTGTAGACGGCGCACCGAACCTGCAGCAGCAGATCGGCGCCGCGTCGCGACCAGCGCATCTGCTGTGACTTGGTCATCCGGCGGTTCACCAGGACGTTGGCCGTGCCTTCGGTGATCGCGGTGCCCACCCGCAAGCCCGCACGGTGCCGCTCGGCGTGGTTGACCAGCCAGGCGCTTTGGCCGGTCAGATCGCCGTCCAGCGCGCGCACAAGGCGGTCCACAGCTTGCGTGAGGGTGCTGTAGACCCTCGCTGATCCGGTTCGCCCCGAAAATGGTGCATGACCGCGCGGATGCGATCGATGCTGGTTTGGGCATCCCGGGCCTTGCCGTTCCAAATGCGCCAGTGCAGGCGCTCGACCTCGGCGGCGAT
>JAABUK010007892.1_pt1 | contig 15156 bp, 15 predicted proteins | sample 5559141 | NCBI WGS metagenome assembly JAABUK01 (sample SAMN10711869, study PRJNA513367) | rock metagenome | isolation source: Antarctica rocks | place: Antarctica: Victoria Land, Pudding Butte nord | collected 2016-01-03
CGAAAGCGGGGGATGCGACAACGACCGCATCCTCCGCTTTTTCTTGCTCTGCACAGGATAATTGTGGTGCCGCAGGTGGGACTTGAACCCACACGGTTATTCACCAGCGGAGTTTAAGTCGGACTTTGGCACTCCTCTTTCGTATCGGCCACTCCCGTTTCGTATTATCCCATAAGGCAATCGTAAAATTCCCATGCCCGTTGATCCCGTCTCTTTCCGATCATTCCCGGTACGTCCGTGAAGTAACCGTGAAGTGAAATATCCAAGCAATGGGGCGTTACGAGCAGCCTCGATCAATTGGCAGCCCTGAAGCATGTCATTTTTGTCATCTGCCAATCAGAACGCTTGTGTTTTCTTCGTGTATGTCGTATTCTGTGGATGAGTGTGTAGGTACATTCTGTACGTCCACCCGGACGATCGAAAGGCGACGAATGGAATCGAACGAAATTCTAACTATCGGGGATGTCGCTACGCGTTTCGGTGTTCACCCAGAGACGGTGCGACGATGGGAGCGCGCGGGAATTATAGAGCCTGCAATACGACGGCGCGGAAGGAGGGTGTATCGGGCATTGGACCTCGCGAAGATTGAACAAGCGATCTTCATTAAGAGCGACGACGAATGTGCAAAGGAGGTATCTGCGTGAGTTTGGTACTGCCACCGAAACCTCACATCAAAATCCCAGGATCAAAGGCCGTGATTCTCACAGACTTGTCGGGACTGGCGGTGGGTGAGTTCCCAATCGCAGACGCATTTCGATTCCACCGCATGGCGGATGTGCAATGCGGTCCGCAAGTGGGGTCGTTCTGTCACGTCGAGCGTAAGTGTCACCAATGCGGCCAATATAACCGTGTGCCTGTGACGACCCATAACGGCGTGCCAGTCGGTACAAGCGGCTGGTCAAGATGCGTGAACTGCGCTTATGAACTTCTCATGCTTGATGCGGTGACGGGTCGCGTCAACATCGTTGATCGGGGCGGTTCCACGCAAGTCACCGTCTTCATCCCGGATGCCGTTCGTGTGTGGCACGAATACCAAGCACACATTATGGCGCAAGCGCGCGAAGGCGCAGCCATGACACGCGCTGTACGGGCAACAAAGATACAGCACCGGGCGGGATAACAACCCGTATCATAATCACCGCCAACGAGCGGACCCCTCACGGCCACCGAGCCGAAACTACGCCCTTCGAGGCATATTCATAGCCACCGAGCAAACCGCTACCGCCGTATGAGCGGATAGATGGATCGCGTGTTGTGAACCTCGAAAGGGGCAAAATGTGTCTCAGAAAAACGTTCGAGACGTGGGTGATCTCCCACTTCTGCTAACTGTGCAGGACCTTGCGGACTTGCTGCAAATCGGGCGCAACGCCGCCTATGAGCAGTGCCATCGCTCAGGGTTTCCCGCCGTACGCATCGGCAAGCAACTGCGAATTCCTCGCGATGCCCTACTCCGCTGGTTAGACACGCAGACGGTGCCCAGTGCGTTGCAGCCTACATTGATGCGACGTATTGGATGAAGCCAGTCGAGAAGAAACGCCGATAACCCGGCGGGATGTCGGGTTGACGGCGGTATCTGTGACGGACTAATCACAGTGTACCATCGTCATGCCCCGGCGTCTTCTATGGAAGGGACGCTGATGAATACGCTCGATCCTCTTACGTGCGATATTTGTGACCTGAAACGATGTGCGGATCAGTATGCAATTACTTGCTACATCGGCACGACCGGGCAGTTAGTAATCCGGCCATATCGTGGCCCACGACCGGACATCCACGCGGCATGTGTGGCACGACATCACGAGTTGCGCGACCACTTGATTGCGACCCGCCCGACGCAATTTGATCCTGAGAAGGCGGCGGATGATGCGGCTTGGCGCGTGTGTCGGATGCCATACGCAGTGTTGGTTGCGCTCGCTATCTCCGAATTGAATAGGTGGCTTGCACGCGCCGATAGCGGGTTACTTACCTACGAGCCGCCGCTTCCGCCGCGATGGGATGACGGCCTTGTCCATGATGACCACGAACCGAGACCGAAGCGGCGTACGCGGCAGCAAAAGCAATCACCCCTGCCAGATCGGGTGGTGTTCGGATGAGCGGCTTGCGACTGATCCAACACAAGACGGTCATTCGCCGCGCCGTTGCCCTCAGCCCTGATCGCTCCGCATTCGTCGCGACTTGGGTGGATGTCGAGAAACAGGACGAAGAGGGCGGCAAGGCGAAGCGTTCCACGATGCCCGCACTGTTGATCCGCCACACAGGTGGTGCGGTGCGTCTCATCGAAGGCGGGGCAGCGGAAGCCTTCGACTGTCCGGCTACGACTGTCGCCATGCCGGACGGCATTTCGGTTGACCTCGCACGCACACCGCCGCCCACGTCGGCAGACGGCATGCTCATGAGTGTGCAGGCCGTGACGGATATGCTCGGCAATGCGCGACCGGACATCGCTCAACTCATTACCGACTTGACGGCGATCTTCCTTCGCTTCGTCGCGTTTCCCGCTGGTACAGACGTGACGGCGGAAGATTACGCGACCCTCTGTGCCGCGTACGTGGTGAGCACCTATCTCTTGCCCGCGTTTCCCGCCGTAGGCTACTTATGGCTGACGGGATTGCCGGGAAGCGGGAAGTCTACGGTGGCGCAAGTAATCGCTCGTACTGCGTGTTTACCGCTCATGGCGTCATCGAGCGGGACATTGGCATCGTTGCGCGGCCATGCCGATGCGGGCGGCACGCTGATTCTCGATAACTACGAAAGCGTCACCGGCAAGGATGACGTGGCCCGCAATCTTCGGTCATTCTGCGAACTCGGCTACATGCAGGGCGCGGTTGTCACGTTGCAGGTGCCGAGCAGCACGGGACGCGGCTGGGAGACGCAACGAGCGAACGTCTTTTGTAACCGGGCCTTCACCGCCGTTGCCGAACCGCCCGATGCGCTGGCGTCCCGGTGCATCACGATTCTGATGTTCCGCACGAACGATAGCAGCAAGGCGTCTGTGTCCCCGCAGGATACCGATACCTGGCCGATCGCGCCGCACGACCTGATACAGCAGTGTTGGATGGTCGCATTGCATTGCCTGAGCGATGCCGCAAGGATCGTGCGGACGATTACCACCGACAACACCGGCCTGACGAATCGTGACCTACAAGTGTGGAGGCCTGCGCTGACCGTCGCGCGACTGGCGGATGCCGCAAATGGCGATACGGCAGTTTGGGATGCGCTGCTACGACTGGCACGGCATCTGCTGACACAGCGCGCCGAAGATGACGGTTCGCGCGAGGCGACGTTGACTCGTGCGCTCGTTGCCATTGCCGAGGACGGAAATCGGACGACCACTACCGGGATGACACTCGACATGGTGAAGAAGCAGTACGCTGAAGCGCACGGCATCACAGGTGATGAGAAAGAAGACATGCCGTGGGGTCTAGAGAATGTCAAAAAGATTGGCACGGTCTTCAAGAAGATGGGCGTACCGAAGTTGCCGCGTACCAGTGCGGGCAACGTGTATGACATCTCCGAGCCAATTATCGCGCGATTGCGGGCGTTATACCTGCCAGCGATCACGAACCAATCCGAAACCTCTACATCCTCTGCACAAACAACACGCTCTACACCCCGCGCTGATGAATCGAGTGCAGACCGTGTAGAGGATGCGGAGGATGTAGAGGCTACGAACACCGATGCGCCTGATACCGCATGGGTCTACGATGTATGGGGCGACGAAAAGGCGGCGAGCGATGAGCAGTGAACAGGATGTGCTCGCGCTCGCTTGCCACGAACACGGCATCACCAGTCCGGCTGACTTCTCAAAGCGATTCGGCATCGTGCCCGCTACGATCACGTCGCACGCTGCACTCATCTTGGTGGAAACACCGCAATGGGTCACGGAGACGTGGCTACCGAACGCCGGTACGACACGAATCGTGTGGGTGCCGGAAGTCGTGCGCGCCTACGCTGCCGTGTATGGCGTTTGCCAGCGCGACGATGAGAGCGATCACGACTATGTACTGCGGATTCAGGCAACGGTCAAACAACGAATGGAGGAAATCTCATGCCCTACAAAGACCCGGAAGCGGCCCGTGCATACCAGCGTGACCGCAAGCGGATCGAACGCGCCGGGGGTGGTACAACCCACGTACAACCCGTCCCCCTGCCGTTCCGATTGAAGACGGCGGCGGATGTGATCGGCCTGATTGAAGAGCAGGTCGGCGCGGTGCGTGCTGCCGATGATGCGACCACGTTGGAGAAGGCCCGCGCCGTCGGCTTCCTTGCCGGTGTCGCACTTCGGGCAATCGAAGCGGGCGATATGGCGGCGCGGCTCGAAGCCCTCGAAGCGGTGTTGAAGACGCGTGGGGCAGCGTGATGACGACGCTCAATACCGTTGCCAAACTCTACGACCGGCTGACGCCGAACGAACGCTTGCGGTTGGTGATGGGTGCGTTCGCGCGGGACGACGATGCCGAAATAGAGCGGCTGGTTCGTGCGTGCCCCCGTTACACCTACACAATGTTGGATTGGGAATACACGCAACGCTACGACGTGTGGACCCGAAAGGCGACCGAATTTGCCTTGCTGTGGATCGAGGCGGTTGGGCGTTACCGGCATGTCGAAACTGCCATTTTGGGCATGAAACTTGTGCGGGAACACTACATCACCGGCCTCAATCGCGGCTGGCAGGCGGCGGGAATGGACGGCAACCTCATGGAACCGGAAGCGGCGTGCGCATCGCCCCTCCACATTGAGACGAAGCAGGGAGTGGAGCGGGAGCGACAGGCGCGGATCGGGGAGTTAAAGGGCATGGTGGCCGGTCTGCACACGTTCTGCGTGGCGGTGAAGGTGGACCCGGCGCATTTCATGGCCGCATGGACACCGCTACTCGAATCTATTGAAGAACATCGCTCGGTGCTGGACGATCCGACGATTCCCGTTGATGACGAGATCGCAACGCAGATCGAAGCGTTGTTGCGGCTGAATTGGCCGGGCTTGGATGCGGCGCGAGGGAAACGATGAACGATAAGACGCTGGCGAAATACTATGACCGGCTGACGGGTGATGAGCGGTTCCGGCTGTCGCTCGAAGCCAACGCGCGGGACGATACACGCGAGTTGCAGCGACTGAAGGATAGTTGCCCGATCAAGGACTACAGCGGCATGGATCGGGAGTATACCCGGCGGTGGAACGGAAGCATCATGCTCGTCAATCGTTTCGTGACGATGTGGTTGACCGCGCTGATGAAATCTGAGAGAGCGCGGATCAATCTCGCATGGGCGCGGGATGCGATGGATGTGTTCGATCAGGGGTACGTCGGCGGTGCAAATGTGGCATGGCGAGAAGCGGAACGGGACGGGGCGTATCTCACTCTCGAAGACGTACGCGCGCATCACGGTCGCGATGCGAGGGAGCGACACTCCTTCGGACGGCTCGAAGCGATCTATGAACAGCGGGCGGCGGAATTGAAGGGCGCGTATTTGGGATTCAGGCGGTTCTGCGAGCGGGCGAACCTGAACCCGGACACGTTGCTCGTCTGGTTCACGCCGACACGCGATCAGATCAATGCCTTGCGTGCCTTCCTCGACAGCGACGCGCCGCACTGCGAAGAGACGGCAGACGGCATCTGTGCGGTGCTATTGGCGTCATGGCCTCAATGCAATGACTGAGAGACGTTATGACGGGGAAGAGGATATGGCACGTCCTAACTTGTGGGGCGTCAATGGGTAGTGGGTCAGTTTGCATCCGGGGGGCCGGCGATTGCTTCGAGCGTCCAGCCGTGATCGGCTACGCCCGCAGCGACGCCGGGTGTGGTACCGTTCGGGGGTGGAGGATTCGAAGTAGATGGACGAACAAGGACGCAGGACACCGAGAAGGTTCTCCGCGAGCTTGCATCCCGGGGCGCATGGGGCTGTCTCGCGCGAGTTCACGTTCGTCGGGGGCTCGACAGGCTCCTGGCGGATCACCAAGCTGTCCGCGGTGCGCGGCGCGGGCTTGCCGACCGCTCGGCACGTCGCCGTGTTCGCGGGGGCTGCCCCCGTGCCCGGGTCCTCGGAGGCCGTTTGGGTTCTCCGCGGGGTGACGAGCAACGAGCGCTACACGACCAGGCCTGAGCACGAGGCGCTGGCCGCCTGCCAGCCCGAACTCGGGCGACCGGAGGCAACCGAGGCGGCGTTCATCCCTATCCGCAAGGCGGCTGCGTGGTGGGCGCTGTCCCAGGACGAGCGGCGGGCGCTCTTCGAAGAGCGCTCGAAGCACATCGCCACCAGCCTCGCGTACCTGCCCGCCGTCGCCCGCCGTCTGCACCATGGCCGGGATCTCGGTGAGCCGTTCGACTTCCTCACCTGGTTCGAATACGCGCCCGGAGACGCCGCAGCGTTCGAGGAGTTGGTAGGCCGCCTGCGGGCGACAGAGGAATGGTCCTACGTCGAGCGGGAGGTCGACATCCGGCTGATACGGGCGGACACCGCGGTTGTTCCTCCCCCAAACTGACCCACTCCCCGTCAATGACATGACCGATGCTATACTCCCTTGCGTTCGCTCCGTCAGTCTCAATCAGGAGGATCGTCTGCAATGGTCCAGCCCGCGCTCGCGGCCTTGCCCTTCCGCAATCAGCAACTCTTCTCCGATCACTACCTGACGACGGTCCTTGCCGAGCGGCACGAGTGGGGCGCGCTGAAGACGGATGCGGCCCTCGTCATGGCGCGCGTCGCCGCTCTCTTCGCGGCCTATGCTCCGAGTGATAATGAAGCGCAGATCGAACACGACTTGATCCGCCCGATCTTTGATCTCTTGGGGCATGAAGGCCATTTCGAGATTCAGCCTGCCTTACGGACGCCGGACGGCACGAAGAAGCCCGATTACGTCTTCTATCGCGACCGGGCCATGCTCACCGCCAACAAGGACAAGACGCTCACCGATGACCTGCTGCGAGGCCATGCCTACGCCGTGGCCGACGCGAAGTATTGGGGACGACCGCTCGATGTCGCGGTGAAGACGAAGGGCGGCGATCCGTTCACGAACAAGAACCCGTCCTATCAGATCGCCTTCTACATCCAGCACAGCGGCGTCGAATGGGGCATCCTCACGAACGGGCGGCTGTGGCGGCTCTATCACAAAGAGAGCGCGTATAAACTTGACCGCTATTACGAGGTGGACTTGAAGGACCTCGCGGACGCAGGTGACGTGTCGCGATTTCTCTCCTTCTACGGCTTTTTCCGGCGGGCCGCGTTCGAGGACAGCAACATCGGGCTTGACGCGATCGTGAAAGCGAGCGCGGATTACGCGCAAGCCGTAGGCGATTCCCTCAAAGTGCAGGTGTACGATGCCCTGCGGCACATCGCACAGGGCTTCCTCGACTACAGCCGCAATGGACTGACGGCGGATGATCCCGCGACGCTGAAAGAAATCTACGATAACTCGCTGATCCTGCTGTATCGGCTGCTTTTCGCCCTCTATGCCGAGGCGCGGAACCTCCTGCCACGCGACGATAGCCAGGAGTACCGGGACATCTACAGCCTCTATGCACTGACACACACGATTGAACGCGATCTGACGGCGGGGCGGATACCGCAACCCGGTACGGCGATCCTCTGGCCTCGACTGGCGACACTCTTCGACATCATCAATCGGGGCAACCCGCCGCTGAAGGTAGCGACATTCAACGGTGGCTTGTTCGACCCGGCGAAGCATCCCTTCCTTGAACACCATACAGTCGGTGATGCACGGCTCCAAGCGGCGGTAGACAAGTTAGCGCGCGTGAATGGGCACTTCGTGGATTACCGCGACCTTGCCGAGCGGCATCTTGGCACGATCTACGAGGTGTTGCTTGAGTTTCACCTGAAACCGAGCGACGCCGAAGAGGGATGGACGATCACCGTCGAAAACGATAAAGGCGAGCGTCACGCAACGGGGAGTTACTACACGCCGGATTACATCGTGAAATACATCGTTGAACAGACAGTCGGCCCGATACTGGATAATGCGTGCGAGGCTGCTTCGGATTCCGCCGCGAAGGTGGCGGCGGTGCTCGCGGTCAATGTGCTCGACCCGGCGATGGGCAGCGGACACTTCCTCGTGGAAGCGACAGAGTTCATCGCTCGTTACCTCACCGCCCTCGAACCGCCCGAAGGGGCGGAAGTGCCGGACGTGGCCTATTGGAAGCGGCGGGTGGTGCAGGCGTGCATCTACGGTGTGGACCTGAATCCACTGGCGGTGGAACTGGCGAAACTGTCGCTGTGGCTGGCAACGGTGGCGAATGATCGCCCGTTATCTTTCCTCGACCATCACCTGCGGTGCGGGAACGCGTTGCTTGGGGCACGGCTCGAAGACCTGAACACAGGTATCGGCGGTCAAAGGAAGGGCACAACGCAGGCGAAGAAAGGCGCGCAAGGCCAACAGCCGTCGCTCGCTGATGATACTTTCTTCCAGCAGAGTCTCACCGGGGCAATCGCCCGTATCGAGCAGATCGAGGCGAGTCCGGCGCAAACGGTAGGGGAAGTGAAGGAGCAGGAAAAACTCTACGCGGAACTGCGAACTGCCCTCACACAGAAATATGGTCAAGCGGCGGACGCGAAGATGGGGACGTACTTCGGCCTCGACTTCCCGCCGACGATATGGAACTCCTTCCGGGACTGGCTGACGAAGGGCGGCACGATCCCGCTGCCAGAGTTCCTGAAGTGGCAGGAAGCGGCGGCAGGAATCGCGACACAACGGCGGTTCTTCCATTGGGATTTAGAGTTTCCCGAAGTCTTCTTCGATGCACGCGGACAGACGAAGGGGCCGCAGGCGGGCTTCGATGCAGTGATCGGCAACCCGCCGTGGATACGGCAAGAATCGTTCGCTGCCGATAAACCCGCCTTGAAAGAGCGGTTCGCCGTCTTCACGAGCATTGCCGATCTTTCGTCCTACTTCGTGGAACTCGGCAATGTTCTCATTCGGCAAGGCGGGCGGTTTGGCTTTATCATTCCCAACAAGTTTGTCCGGGCCAATTATGGTCGTGCTGTGCGTGCATTCCTCACGTCGCATGTGCGGATCGAACGGCTGATAGACTTCAACGATCTGCCCATCTTCCCCGGCGCGGTTACGTATCCAATGATCGTGCTCACCGAGAAAGAGCCGCAAACGCAGTCCGATGTCCGATACACTTCCCTCCATACGATGCCCACGGCTGATCTCGCGGCATCAATCACGAAAAATGAAATCCTGCTTCCCCCTACCGCGTTCACGGCGGAAGGATGGCGACTAGGGACGGCGGAATTACAAACCGTGCTCGACAAACTCACAGCGAAGAGTGTTCGTCTCATTGACTACGAAAATATCACGATCTTTTACGGCATCAAGACAGGCTACAATAAAGCCTTCTACATTGATCGAGCAACCCGTGATCGGCTCGTCAAGGAAGACCCGAAGAGCGCAGAGATTATCAAGCCGAACCTCGTCGGCGCGGACGTGAAGCGATATGACGTGGCAGATACGCAACACTCCATCATCCTCACCAAGATCGGTGTGCCGATTGACCGGTATCCCGCTGTCTTCGCGCACCTTCAGCAGTATCAAGCGGAATTGGAGGCGCGATACGATAAGGGTAAGCACTGGTGGGAACTTCGCGCTTGCGACTATTACGACACGTTCGAGCAGCCTAAAATCGTGTATCCGAACATCTGCGTGCGTCCTGAGTTTGCCTACGATGAAGACGGCTTCTACTCGAATCAGAAGACCTTCATCATGCCAACGGACGATAAATATCTTCTCGCTATCCTCAATAGCCGCGTGATGCACTTCATCTTCGAGATGACGATGCCAAAGTTGCGCGGCGGCTTCTACGAGCCGGGGTACGTCTTCATGCGAAACGTACCGATTCGCCAGATCGCGTTCACCACGCCTGTCGAAAAACGAAGGCGATTACGGGAAGATGCAATCGCTCTCTGTGGAAGCGGTAACGAAGACGCACTACTCGCGTTTGTTGCGGCGCGGCTCGTTGACACGCCAGAGCAGAGCGATGTAGTCCATGACGTGCTCGCTCACCTTGCACAGCGAATGCTTGGTCTCCATACAGATCGAAGAGTCGCGCGTAATGCCTTCCGTGGCTGGTTGCGCGACACGCAGGGGCTTCGTCTCGACACGTTCAGCCCGAAGACCTTCCTCGATTCCTTCGACGAACGCACCTATGCGGAGTTCGCCGCGTGGATGAAGCGCAATCGGCACGAAATCAGTTATTCAGACGACCGGACATACCGGGAAGCCTTCACACGCGCCGGTACGGAAGTGCGGGAAGTCAAGACGCGCATTGCCAACACGGATCGCTTGATTGATCGTATCGTCTATGCGCTTTACGGTCTCACGGAAGATGAGATTGCCATTGTCGAAGGTCACGCGGGATCGGAAGAGGGATTGGATAGGTGCGACGAATGAACGCTGTTTCGTCTCAGCAACGCGATTTACGAGAAACGTTACAGAACATTCCGGCTGAACTGCCCGGCGTCGTCTGCGAGCAATCTGTCCAGCGTGGAAACAAGCGGCACGTCTACTACGCGCGATTCTGGCGTGAGGACGGTCGGCTCCGCAAGCAATATGTTCGCAAAGCGGATATCGAGGCGGTGCGCGCGTCGTGCGCGGCGCGGCAGGCGGCGGAACGGGAACGCCGGGAGCGGCACGGGAAGATTCCGCTCGGCATCAGCCGGTACGAGTGGGATGAACAGCGGCGTCAGATCAATCGGACGATCCGCGATGCCGTCGGGGAGAATATGACGCCGAAGCAACTGCGCAAATTGCTCTATCGGCGGTAGGACGGGAAGCCGGAAGGGTGCGTTCGCGGCATGTCCGGCCTCTTGGCGTTGACCCGCTTTCGTGGCGCTTCCGGTTTTGTGTGAAGCGTTTTTGCCGACGCGACTCAGTGTAGAAGAGAGAAACGGCGGCGAGAGCGAGACGCGCAGCGCGATCGAGACCGAAGGGCGTATGCCCTCACCACTCCGTTGCATGGCCGTTTCTTCCCATCACGCAAATCTCGGAAGAGCCACGAAACCGAGGTAACTCCGGAACGAGTCAAGAGGAGATGTAATGTTTGAAAGACTCGGTTTTGCACCTGCGCTTTTCGTGCGCGGACGTGAATCGATCGCTGACCTGTTCAAGCCAAAGCAACGTTGTGGCATCTACGTGCTGCACTTCACCGATGGTCACTTTTACGTCGGGAAAGCGGTGGACGTTACTCGCCGCTACGTTGAACATCGGAAGACCCACGCCGACATTGAGAAGATCAGTTTCAAAGTGATGGGGAGCGAGAAGCATGCTGCCGAGGAGCGCCGTATCATCGGCGTCCTCGAAACGGAAGGCTGGCCGTTGCGGAACATCACCTTTGCCAGCATGCCGAAGGGAGATTCCGATTTCGATTTGATTATGACGCCCGAAGATCAGGAACGGTGGCTCCATGATTTGGAATGGATTGATAGCGCGGGAAGTCGGTTGACGAACCCTGATCTTCGCCAGCGGTATCGCAAAAAGTTCGACCGCTTCAATGATATGCCCCATGCCGCTCAGGTTGTCGATGTACTGCGCGATTACGTTCGCCTCGGTATTCCCGCGATTTGTCGCGGCGAAGTGTCGTTCTGGGCTTGTTCGTGCCTGCCCATATTCGTCTCGCCGTTAGATTATGCGTACTCACGTATCAACATCAATTGGCAAGAAGTACTGACAGCATACAGCGATGGCAACGAACCGTGGTTCTCCGTGCATCTCGCTCGCTCGCCAGTTGAACACGCATTTGGCCAGTCATTGCGCCGGCTTCGACAACGATACCCGAACGTGGAACAAGGCGATGTTGAGTACGCACCGGGCGGTTCAGATCAAACACACTTCATAATGAATGCTGATAGCCTGCGAGCAATGATTCGTGATCCGCAAATCTTGCCTGCGATACGGCTGTTCAATCTACGTCTCATGAAGAAAGGGCCATGTACCTTTGGGCGTTATCACTGCCTCGATCTAGCAGATTGGTTGATTGAATGATGTCGTCTGGACGCTCACCGCAGGGTAAGCGGGCGATACGTTAGATTCACCGCCTGTTGCAATACATTCTCTTGTCCGTCGCGTCGTTCCCACAACCAGCCTCTTCCATCATTCCCCTTCCGAACTCTGATTCTTGCGCGGCGGTCGTGTGCCGTGGAAGGGATGGTCGGGCGATCGGAAACCGCGTTTACCGAGATGTTCGCGGCGGTATCTCTCCACCTCTTCTACCGTCACGATCAGCGTCCGGTTCCCGATCCGCTCAGTCTTGATGATGCCCCGTCGCACCGCCTTGCGCAGACTCTCGGCATTCTTCAAGCCGAGCGCGGCGGCCATTTCATTCAGCGTCATGTAGCCTTCCATCCTTCCATAATACAGGGTGTACGAAACACTTGACAAAAGACAGTCTATCATGTATTATGTTCTTAGTCAAGTGGATGGCTTGACAACGAAACGCCCCGCCGGTGCTTGCGACACCGACAGGGCAGCGAACAGAGGGAGTTAGCCCAATGTCCACGACGAATGGTACCACGGCCCGCACGATCATCACGAAGTCCGGCATGATCCTGCCCGCGACGATTGACCAGCAGACAGATTTCAACCTCATCACGACCGCGACGGCAATCTATTACAAGCGTTCCGGTTGCCTCGGCTCGTTCGCTACTGTCGTGGCCGTTGCCGATGCGATGCGCGATTCCTCGGCGGTCGTCGTGTTGTATGTCGGCTTGGATGGTGGACAGGATGCGCGGGTGCTGTGGCCGAACAGCATCACTTTCACCAAAGAGTACAAGATCGTCTGCAAGGCATATTGCACGATGCGCCGGGAGTGGAAGACGTTCCGCATTGACCGGATGCTGACGTGCCACGAGTTGACGACACCGGATGACATAGAGACGGCAGCATAACTATCGAGAGTCGTGGGGCCGGGATGTCCGGCCCCTTTTGTGAGAAGGGATACGACATGGCAGACAGGATTCAAAAGATTATCGGGCCGCGCGGCATATCGTACTTGGTTCGTGTCGAATTTCCGCCCGATCCTGTGACCGCGAAGCGGCGGCAACGGTCGAAAGCGTTTCCGACGAAGCGGGAAGCGGAGAAACATCTTGCTGAATGGCTGGTTGAAATTGAGCGCGGAACGGCCATTGATGGTGCCAAGATGACGGTTGGTGAATATCTCCTTCACTGGTTGGAAACGAGCGTCAAGCATACTGTCCGGCGGTCAACGTATGTCAGTTACCAGCATCTTATCCGCAATCATCTGATTCCCACGCTTGGGATGGTGCCGCTACAGAAGTTGCAGCCCGTACAGGTGCAAGCAATGTATTCGGAGAAGTTGAACGGCGGGCGTTCCGATGGGAAAGAGGGTGGATTGGCACCGCGCACCGTACGGTATCTGCACACCGTTCTGCGGGAAGCCTTACATCAAGGGATGAAATGGGGGATGGTCGCACGCAACGTCTGTGACGCGACGGATCCGCCCCGCGTCGTGCGACCGCAGGCGAGGACATGGACGCCGGAAGAAGCGCGGGATTTTCTGATTGCCGCCGCAGAGGATACGTACGCCGCTGCATGGCTCGTTGCCCTCACGACCGGATTGCGACGCGGTGAGTTGCTGGCGATCCGGTGGCAGGATGTGGACCTCACGAAAGGCGTGCTGCACGTCCGGCAAAGCCTGAATGCGGTCGGCGGAGAACGATATTTCGAGCAACCGAAGACAGCAGCGGGACGGCGGGTTGTCGCACTATCGAGCGAAACCGTCACGACGCTTCGGATGCACCGCGTACGTCAGAACGAGCAGCGGCTACAATGCGGCCCGGCATGGCGCGATCACGACCTGATCTTCACCGTACCGGACGGCGGGCCTGTTTGGCCTGATGATCTCACGCACCGCTTCAACGCGCTCGTGAAAATCGCAGGCGCCCCGCGTATCCGCTTGCATGATCTTCGGCATACGCACGCGACGCTGCTTTTGAAAGAGGGCATCCATCTGAAAATTGTCAGCGAGCGGCTTGGGCATGGCGGTATCCAGATCACCGCCGATGTGTACTCGCATGTCACACCAGACATGCAGCGACAGGCGGCGGATAGCATAGATTCCGCGCTCTTCGGTGAAGGTGTAAAAGCGTCCGTGAAGTAACCGTGAAGTAATCGCCCCGGCTGGCAATATGCGTCAGCCGGCACGATGTGATTTCGCTTGCGCTACAAGGAAAGTTGGATGGTGCCGCAGGTGGGGGTCGAACCCACACGGTTATTCACCAGCGGAGTTTAAGTCCGCCGCGTCTGCCGATTCCGCCACTGCGGCACAGGGGACGCGCTAAACGCTCCCAAAGCGGAATGTAGCACACCTGCGGCGCGGAAGAAAGGGCGGGCGTCCGTCATCTCGCGGTGTTCAGCGCGCGAGATTCGGGACGCGCGTCGTTGTCGTGCGCTCGGCATCGCGCAGTTGCTCGAAGACGGCCATCGCGTCCGATGTGTGCTCGGTCGGGAGGCGGTTGAGAATCGCGGGGAGCACGCCCTGGTCCGCGAATGCGCGCGTCGATCCTCCCCACGCGACGCTCGCGAACCGGCGCAGCGTCGGGCCTGTGGGTCGCAGCCGTTGCACCGTCGCCGCCTGCTGCGCCGTCGTCAATTCCAATTTGGTGAGGAGCATCGTCGGCGCGTCCACGCCGCCCCGCCGGAGATCGACGACGAGGGCGTGCTGGAAGCGCGGGAATGCGACGTAGATAACCTCGGCGTCGACGATGGAACGCATGATCTTGCGGCAGATCGGGTCAGGGACATCGCCGGTTGGGTGGCTCACCTTGATCGTCATTCGTTCACTCGCCGAGCCGTTCGAGCGTGTCGATGTGATCAACCGCCTCCTCCAGCGTCCCGAAGACCCCGGAGTAGCCGTCCGACACGCGGCGCAGGAGGTAGGCGGCGCGCGTCTCCGGCGTGAGGCGATACGCCTCGCCGAGGGACGTGGCGCTATAAATCGACCGACCGGCCATCGTCCCGAGCGAGACGAGTTCCCGCCCGTGCACCGTACGCAACTCCGTCGTCATCGTCTCTCCTTCATCGACCACCTCGATGGGGTCCGCCTCCATCGGGAGGCTTGACGTTGGTTCCTTTGTCATCGCGCGATCCCGCCGTGTCGTGCTCATTGCCCACCGCTTCGCGATGATGTGGATG
>JAABUK010007893.1_pt1 | contig 15154 bp, 18 predicted proteins | sample 5559141 | NCBI WGS metagenome assembly JAABUK01 (sample SAMN10711869, study PRJNA513367) | rock metagenome | isolation source: Antarctica rocks | place: Antarctica: Victoria Land, Pudding Butte nord | collected 2016-01-03
GTAGCCGCCGCCGCCGAGCGCGACCCAGCGCCCGCCGGCGACCTCGTGCGCCAGCCGGTGGAGAACGGCAGTAGGACTCCCGGTGCGCGTCGACGCTGACTTCCAAGTGGGCCAACAAATCGAGGTGAGTGTCGCAGCCGAGCTAGGTCAGCAGGATCTCCGATTCGAAGGCCCGGGCCAGCGGCGGAACGACGGCGTGGAATGCCCGTAGCCAGCCGGCGTCACCGGTGCCCGGCGGCAGCGCGACGTTGACCGAGGTGCCCTCGCCGGCGCCGCTGCCGGTGTTGTGCGGGAAGCCGGTGCCCGGAAAGGCGCTGTACCCGCTCGTGAAGAATGATGGTGAGCACTCAGGGATCGTGGTAGAAGGCCGCCTCGACGCCGTCACCGTGATGCGCGTCGAGATCCACGTACGCCACGCGGCGCACGCCGTCCGCCAGCAACCAGGAGATCACGACCGGCGGGTCGTTGTAGACGCAGAACCCGGACGCCCGCGACCGCATGGCGTGGTGGTGACCGCCGGCGAGGTTGACGGCGTGCTGCGCACTGCCGGTACGGACGGCCTGCGCGGCGTCCACGCTGCCGCCGACCACCAGCGCCGACGCCTCGTGCATCCGCTGGAAGATCGGGTTGTCCCCAGCGCCCAGCCCGAACCGGGCGAACAGCTCGGCGACATCCGGCAGCAGCACGCCGCGCACCGCGCACCGTATGCCGGATCGTGCACCAGTTCGAGCACCGGATCCGCAGCCAGCCGCGGTGCCTCCACCCGCACGTTCGGGCGGTTCAGGACCGCTAGGTCGCGGGCCAGCGCGATGGTGAGCGCCAGCCGGCCCGGAGCCATCGGATGGGCGGCACCTAGGTCGTAGGTAAGCAGCTCCTCGCTCCACACGACGAGCGTGGAGTCGCTCACCGACGGCCTCTCGGGCGCCCGAAGAGGTCCAGCGTCGCCTAGGCGGACTGGCCGCGCGCGGCTGCCTTCTCCTGCAGCACCTGGACCACCGTCGGGTCACCGAGCGTGCTGACGTCACCGAGCTCCCGGCCCTCTGCGATGTCCCGCAGCAGCCGGCGCATGATCTTGCCGGAGCGCGTCTTGGGCAGGTCCTCGGCCCAGATGATCGACTTCGGGCGGGCAAGCTTGCCGATCCGGGTCCCGACGTGCTCCCGGATCTCGGCGGCAACGGTGTCGTCGCCCTGGACGCCACCGTTGAGCGTCACGAAGGCGGTGATCGCCTGACCGGTCAGCGCGTCGGCTTCGGCCACGACGGCAGCCTCGGCCACCTTTTCGTGGGTGGTGATCGCGGACTCGACCTCGGCGGTGGACAGCCGGTGCCCCGAGACGTTGATGACGTCGTCGGTGCGACCGATGATCCAGAAGTACCCGTCGCTGTCGCGCCGGGCGGCGTCCCCGACGACATACGTCGTCGGCCCAAAGCGGCTGAAGTAGGTCGACACGTAGCGGTCGTCGTCGCCGTAGAGCGTCCGCAGCATGCTCGGCCAAGGGCGGGTGATGACGAGTATTCCGGTGCCCTCCTCGATCTCCTTGCCGTCCGGGTCGACAAGCGCCGCCGAGATCCCTGGGAGCGGACGGGTCGCCGATCCCGGTTTCGTCGTCGTCACGCCGGGCAGCGGCGCGATCATCAGCTGGCCGGTCTCGGTCTGCCACCAGGTATCCACCACGGGGCAGCGCTCCCGGCCGATCACCTTGTAGTACCAGAGCCACGCCTTGGGGTTGATCGGCTCGCCGACCGAGCCGAGCAGCCGCAACGAGGACAGATCGTGCTTGTTGGGGTACTCGATGCCCCACTTCATGCACGCGCGGATGGCGGTCGGTGCGGTGTAGAAGATCGTGACGCCGTAGCGCTCGATGATCTCCCACCAGATGTCTTTGGCTGGGTAGTCCGGCGCGCCTTCGAACATGACACTGGTGCATCCGTTCGCCAACGGTCCGTACACGATGAACGAGTGCCCCGTGATCCAGCCGACGTCGGCGGTGCACCAGTAGACGTCGGTATCCGGCCGGAGGTCGAAGACGTTCCGGTGGGTCGCCGTCACCCCGGTCAGATAACCGCCGCTGGTGTGCTGGATGCCCTTGGGCTTGGCCGTCGAGCCGGACGAGTACAGGATAAACAGCGGGTGGTCCGCAGGGACCGACTCGGGAGGACACTCCGGGGCGCTGCTGGCCAGCAGCTCGTCGTAAAAGACGTCCCGCCCCTCCTGCATCTCGCACTCGGTGTTGGTGTGACGCACCACCACGATGGTCTGCAGCGCAGCCAGGCCGGCCATCACCCGGTCGACCTCGCGTTTGATCGGGGCTGCCTTGCCCTTGCGCCGGGCACCGTCGACGGTGATCAGCGCCTTGGCGTCAGAGACCTCCATCCGCTCGGCGACCGAGTCCGGTGAGAAGCCGCCAAACACCACATTGTGCGGAGCACCGATCCGGGCGCAGGCCAGCATCGCCACGACCACCTCGGGAATCATCGGCATGAAGATGCCGACCACGTCCCCCTTGCCGATGCCCCGGTCCTTCAACCCGTTGGCCAGCCGCTGTACGTCGCGGAGCAAGTCCGCGTAGGTCATATCGCGCTCTTCGCCCTCTTCACCCCGCCAGTGGTAGGCGACCCGGTCGCCGCGGCCGGCTTCGACGTGCCGGTCAAGGCAGTTGTAGGACACGTTGAGCGTGCCGTCGCCGAACCAGGTGTAGAAGGGCGGGTTCGAGTCGTCCAGCACCGTGCTGAAGGGCTGGTCCCAGTGCAGCTGGCGGGCTTGCTCGGCCCAGTACCCCTCCGGGTCACGCTCGGCCGCCTCGTAAACCTCCGCATCCTTGATCCGTGCCCGTTCGCGGAAATCGGTCGGGGGCTCGAAGGTCTCGATTTGCTGTAGGTCCTCGAGAACCTGCTCGAGCTCGTCGGCAGACTGGACAAGCGTGGCGCTATCGGTCATGGCTCACTCCAACGACGATGTTGCGGGGCCCACTAAGTATCCGGCGCGTCCGGCGGCAGTCAAGGCGAACCGGGTCTGCGGTCGGGCTTGCGCTCCTCGCCGGGCATCCACGCTCTGCCTACTTGCGGTGTGCGCGGAAGAATCGGGCCATCTCGGCTGAGGCATCCGGCCCGAGCGGGTCGGTGTAGGAGCTCGAGGCGCCGCCACCGGACCAGGCATGACCGGCGCCATGGACCACCCACTGCTCCATCGCGAAATCGCCCCGCGCGTCGGGATAGGTCGACTGGGTGAAGGACCGACCGCCCGGGACATGGGCACGGTGTACGGTCGGCGCGCCGCCTGTCCTGCCGCCACCGGCTCCGTCGGCTGCCGCCGATCGCCATTGGTCCACGAGGCGGTCCCCGTTGACGTGGTCCACGGTCTGGTCTCGGTCGCCGTGGAAGACGATCAGGGGAATCGCCTTCCCCGGCAGGCGGACCTCGCGCGAGGGTCCCTGCTTCATCGCCGTGAACGCCGAAGCGACGTCGTGGGCCACGCCATAGGCGAGCCCGGAGTGCACACCGGCCGCGGCGTAGACATCGGGATACGTCGCCGCCATGACCGCTGCCATGGCCCCCCCGGCGGAGAAGCCGGCCACGTAGACCTGGCCCGCGTCGACGGCGTAGTCGCGGATCACGTCGCCCGTGATGCCGGCGATCACGGCCGGCTCTCCACCTCCCCGCCGCTGGTTGTCGGCCTGGAACCAGTTCCAGTACCTCATCGAGTTGGCGCTGGTGGACTGCTCGGGGTAGGCCACAAGAAAGGCAGCCTGGTCGGCCACGGTGTTCATCCGCGTGCCCGCCGCGAAGTCATCCGTACGCTGGGTGCCGCCGTGCAGCATGACGACCAAGGGCAACGGCGCTCCGGTGTAGCCCGAGGGGAGGTAGAGCTTGTAGCGGAGTCCACCTCGCGCTCGAGAGGCGGAGCCATCGAGGAACCGCCCCGCAGGGACCCGCGCGTACATGGGCTCGGCGACGCCCGTTTCGCCCACGCCCCCTGGCCATCCGCGCGACGGGTCCGCCTTGGCGCCAGTCCGCGTCGGCGCACCAGTCGGAAGGGCGCGCTGGCCGACCGGCGCCGTCCGCCTCGGCGCCGGGCCATTGGGAGCGTTGGCCAGCCTGCGCTGGAGCAGCTCCGTGGCTTCCGTCAACCGCCCGCTCCGGGTGAGCCGAGTTGCCTCCGCCATGGCGAGTCGCTGATCGTCGTCCATACGCTCCCTGTCTGGTTGTCTTTGCTGGGTTGTCTTCTGCGTGCCTGACTGGCACGGGCCCTACCGCCCGCCGCCTACTGTGCGCTGCGCCAGGGCCTCCTTCACTTCTCGGGAGGCGCGGAAGGCGCCGAGGACTTCGACGGAGTCGATCGTCGCGGCCGCTAGCTCCGCGGAGATGTCGGCGTCGACGGTTGCCAGACCGAGAACGCGGATAGAGAGGCTGGTACCCGCGGCTTGATGCCGCTCCAGCTCGGCACGCGTGACGCTCTGGACGCCGAGAATCAGGGTCTTGCGCGCGACCGTCTGACCCACGGCCTCGGCATGCATCGCCAGCTGTCGGCGCGTGGCAGTGCGCAGGAAGTCCGTCCGGTTGGCATAGAACCCTTCTTGCACCAGTAGGTCCATCTGACCGAGGTCGACCAGGCCCATATTGAGCGTGATCTTCTCGGTCTTGTCGCCTTCATTCATACCCGAGTATACCATCCGAGGACCATCCCGCCGGATGTTCTTTATATTGGCACAACTGACCTCCCCGATGTGAGCCATGGCTCGTTGCAGCGGCGCTGCGCTCAGCGCGCACTCCAGCCGCCGTCTACCGTCACAGCCGAGCCAGTGATGAAGCTGGCCGCCGGACCGCAGAGAAACGCGACCACCTCCGCCACTTCGATCGGCTCGACCAGTCTCTTGATCGCCGGCTCGGTGAGCAGAACGCGCTCGAGGACCTCCTCCTGCGGAATGCCATGGATCCTCGCCTGGTCGGCGACCTGACCCTCCACGAGCGGCGTGCGGACATAAGCGGGGCACACCGTGTTGGAGGTGACGCCGTGCGCCGCGCCTTCGAGGGCGGTGACCTTGGAAAGGCCCTCCAGGCCGTGCTTGGCGGCGACGTACGCCGACTTGTATGCAGAGGCGCGCAAGCCGTGCACGGAGGAGATGTTGACGATCCGCCCGTAGCCGCGCGCGTACATGCCGGGCAGCACCGCTCGGATCAGCAGGAACGGCGCCTCCAGCATCACCCGCAGGATGGCGGAAAACCGATCCGCCGGGAACTCGTGGATCGCCGCGACATGCTGGAAGCCGGCGTTGTTGACCAGCACGTCGACGTCGAGCGCCACCTCGGCGAGTGCTCCCGTGTCGCCGAGGTCGACCTGCCAGGGCTCGCCGCCTACCGCAGCCGCCACTGACCGGGCCCGCTCACCGTCGACGTCGGCGATCGTCACCAGCGCTCCAGCCTGGGCCAACCGGCGCGCACAAGCCGCTCCGATGCCGCTACCGCCGCCGGTCACCAGGGCACGTCTCCCAATCAGGTCCGTCTCCGCCACTGCATGCCTCCGTCGAAGTGAAGAGACTTAGGCCCCTAGAGCGTTCACGATAAGACGCCAAGGTGACATCGGCTCACGGGGCTCGCCGGTCGCGACCGGTCGCGAGGTGACGCGAACAGGCCGAGAGCCCACCGGCCAGGGCAGCCGGTGGGCTCTCGGATCCTTGCTCAGCTGAGCGGCTGCCGCGTGTCGTCGGCTCCGTTGCGCGCAGCCGGAACAGGCTCAGCTCTCGTCGTCGGCGATCAGGCGCTCGCGGAGTTCGTCGACGTTGCCCGTCTTACTCAGGTCGCGGCTGGCCAGCTCCTCCTGAAGCTCCGCCTTGGTCATCTGCTCGTACTTCTGCGCGGCCTGCTCGTGGGCGGCCTCGCGGCTCGACTCGGCCTGCTCACGTACGACCCGCTTGGTGGACTCGGCCTGCTCGCGGACGCCTTCGCGCACCGTCTCGGCCTGGGCCCGAACCCGCTCACCGACCGCGATGCTCGCGCCGGCCAGCTGCTTGGCGAAGTCGCGCTGCACTTCGAGCGTCTTCTCCCAGAAGTCGAAGACCTGGTCGATGGCCTCGCTGGGATCGATGGTCGTGAACGGGGTCGGCTGCGCGAACGCCTTCTGTACGTTGTCGGCAGCGGACTGCACCACGCCACTCCAGCTCTGCTGGGCCTGACGGACGGTGTCGGTGTACTGGTCCTGGATCGTCATCTGCTTTGTCTCCTTCAAACTGTTGGGTTTCTCGCTGTGGTTGAAATAGTACGCGAGATGCTAGATATGTCAAGCGGACGTCGTTGCCGCGGCGGTGACGGCAGCAGCCACAACAGCGGCGCCATGGGCCCCGAGCAGGATCGAGTAGTGGTCGGTATCCGGGACGGTGCATGCCTCGACGAACGGGGGGCCGTCGCGCCACCTGGCGACCGACGCCTCGGAGTACAACGGCGGCGGCACGCCCTGCAGCCCCCGCTCGGCGCGCAGGAAGGCCGCCGGCGTCCGCAGACTCCGCATGGCGGTCGTGGTGGCCGCATGGTCGATGACGGCGGCTCCGTCCACCCGCATGGCCTCTTCTCGACACGACGAGCGAAATTGGGGCGCCTCCCCGACGAGGTCGTAGTCGACGTAGGCCTGGACGACCGGACCCCAGATCGGCCCGAGCGCGGCATGACTTCGCCAGAACTCCCGGTAGGCCTCCCTGGTGGGGAATGTCATCCCGAGCCGGGCGGCGGCCGGGCCAAGCACGGCGTCGATACCCCCTGGCGGAGGCGGGTCCTCGGGCCGGCCCGTGGGCAGGCCGCCGTCGACCAGCACCAGCCGGGAGACACGCTCGGGGTGGGCGGCGGCGAGTGCCACGGCGACGAAGCCCCCCATCGAGTGAGCGACGAGGACTGCCCGCTCACATCCGGCCGCGTCGAGGACGGCCAGGAGATCGGCCACGTGTGCGTCGAAGCCGTACGGGCCGGGAAGCGTCGCGCTCCGACCGCGTCCGCGCAGGTCCGGAGCGAGCACGCTCAGGTCCGGAAGCAAGCGCGCCACTTCTACCCAGGCCAGATGAGTCGCCGTGATGCCGTGCACGGCCAGCACGGTCGTCGGGGCGACGCCCCATCGGACGGCGTAGAGCGCGCCGCCCGCCACGGGGACCTCGAGCGCTGCGCCGGGGAGAGCGGTCAACGGCACCGCCGGGTGCTACCTGCCCTGCCCGTTCGGCGGAGCGGTGCGCTGACCAGCCCAGCCGCAGTCACCCCTTGCGTGCCCTGCTCTGACGACGAGGCGTGTCGGCCTGCCTGCGCGCCGCCCCCGTCGCCGCGTCCGCCTGCTTGCGCGCCGCCCCCGTCACGGGGTCGGTCTGCTTGCGCACTGCCTCCGCTACCGACCCGGCAGTGGCGGTGAGCGTCTTGGCATACTCCCGTTGCACGTGCAACATCTGCTCGGCGAAGTCGAACACCTGGTCGATCACCTGATTCGGGTCGAAGGACTCCGGCGTCCCCGCTGACTCTGTGCCGAAAGCGGTCTGGGCACTCTTGGTCCACGAGTCGATGGCCTGAGCAACGGCTTCTTGGCCGGTCCTCAGCGACTCGGCGTACTGCTCCTGCGGAGACGACATGACTTGTCCTTTCTGATTGCTCGTTTTCACCGATGGCGCTGCCGGAAACTGCGGTAGACGCCGAGCAGGACCTGCTTCTCCTCCTCGGTCAGGTCCGTGTCGGCAAGAATTGCGACCTCCGTCGCACGGTCGGAGGTAGCCGCCGGCCGCTCGGGATCGACCAGACCGGCCTGATTCAGCAGGGCCTCACCGGAGAGATTGAGCGCGCTGGCGATCGAGCGCAACACCTTGACCGACGGTTGGTGCAGACCTCGTTCGATCTGGCTCAGGTAGGCGTTAGAGACGTTGCTCAGCCCGGCTAGCTGACGCAGGGAGAGCTCGGCCAGCTGGCGCTGAGCGCGAATATATGCGCCTAGCACGTCTACCGCCGCGCCGGTGGGCGTATCCGTCTCGGTATCGGTCGGCATCTGCACCTCCCTCTCCGTCGCGGTCACCGGTCAGGCGAAGTCGACGGTACTCGTATCCTCTCGCACGCGCCGTTCGGACTTCGTGCGCTTGACCAACAGTTCGCGCTCCGTCCGCGGAATGGCATCGCGGCCGTGCTGCGGCACGAGCCGATCAGCCAGCAGCTGCCGGTTCCTGGACTGCCACCGCATGGCCATCTGTTGCGCGGGCCGACCGTTTGTACCAGGCTGACAGAGCAGATTCTGCTGTAGTTCCTCTGGCGACGCGCGTAGACCGGCACTGCCGTTCGGGGCAGTCCTGCCTAGCTCCACACCGGCGTGCGTCGCCAGCTCATTAGCCCATGGAGGTCTGATGCCAGGCTCGGTCATCGTCAGCGGCGCTCGTACGCCGATCGGCAAGCTGTCCGGAGCGCTGAAGAGCTTTTCGGCCGTCGACCTCGGCGGATTCGCGATCTTGAGTGCGCTCGGCAAGGCCGGCATCACGGGCGACCAGGTGGACTACGTCATCATGGGCCACGTCGTCCAGGCGGGAGCCGGACAGATGACTGCACGACAGGCGGCCGTCAAGGGCGGCATCCCGATGAGGGTCAACAAGGTGTGTCTCTCGGGGCTCGACGCCATCGCCCTCGCCGACCAGCTCGTCAGCGTCGGAGAGTTCGACGTGGTGGTGGCCGGCGGGATGGAGTCCATGACCAACGGGCCATACCTGCTTCCGGGCGCCAGAGCTGGGTACCGCTACGGCGACAGCACCATCCTCGACTCCACCTCGCACGATGCGCTGTTCTGCGCGTTCGACCTAATCGGCATGGGGGCTGCCACGGACAAGTACAACGCAAAGCTCGGCATCTCTCGCGAGGAGCAGGACGCCTACTCCGCCGAGTCGCACCAGCGCGCCGTGCTGGCCGCCAAGAACGGCTTGTTCGACGACGAGATCGTGAACGTCGAGGTGCCGCAGCGCCGCGGCGACCCGATCGTGGTCTCGATCGACGAAGGCGTCCGGGCAGACACCACCGCCGAAACGCTCGCCAAGCTTCGCCCGGCCTTCGCCCCGGACGGCACGGTGACCGCGGGGTCGGCGTCGCAGATCTCGGACGGTGGCTGCGCGGTGGTGGTGATGAGCCGGGCTAAGGCCGAAGAGCTGGGGGTACCGGTGCTCGCCGAAATTGGTGCGCACGGAGTCGTCGCCGGTCCCGATCCGTCGCTGCAGTCGCAACCCTCCAACGCGATCAGCAAGGCACTCAAGCGAGAGTCTTTGACACCTGACGACGTCGACCTCTTCGAGATCAACGAGGCGTTCGCCTCGGTGGCGATTCAGTCCATGCGTGACCTTGGTCTGACGCCGGACAACGTCAACGTCAACGGCGGGGCGATCTCCATGGGGCATCCGGTGGGCATGTCCGGCGCCCGACTGGTCCTGCACCTGGCGCTCGAGCTGAAGCGTCGCGGCGGAGGGCTGGGGGCGGCTGGACTCTGCGGCGGTGGGGGGCAGGGCGACGCACTGCTGATCCGCGTCTCGGCCTGACCTGGCCGGGACGATAGCGAGCACGACAGCGACGAAGGGACTGCCATGGCCGACATGCAGGGGCAGGTGGCGCTGATCACCGGTGGAGTTCGAGGTATCGGACTGGCGATCTGTGAGCGGCTGGCCGCTCGCGGCGTCACGGTGGCGGCAGGCTACTCACGCGACAAGGACACTGCTGAGCGATTCCTGGAGGCCTTCGCTGAGCACAGCGCAAGCATCCACCAAGGCAACATCGGCTCCAACGACGACTGCGAACGGGTGATCCGCGAGATCACCGAACAGCACGGCCGACTCGACATCCTGGTCAACAACGCCGGGATAACGATCGACAAGACCGTACGGCGGATGACCGCCGAGGACTGGGACCGGGTCGTCCAGGTGAACCTCTCGGGCGCGTTCTACCTGTCCCGGGCGATCCTGCAACACATGCTCGACCGGGGAAGCGGCCGGATCGTCAACATCAGCTCCGTGATCGGCTCCTCGGGAAACATCGGACAGGCAAACTACGCCGCGGCCAAGTCCGGCATGTTCGGGCTGACGATGAGTCTCGCCCAGGAGACCGCCCGTAAGGGCATCACCGTCAACTCGGTGACCCCCGGCTTCATCACTACGGACATGACCGCCGCCGTGCCGGCGGACGCCATGGAGAAGGTAGTCGCCCGAATCCCCGTGGGACGTCTCGGCGAACCCGACGAAGTCGCCCGGGTGGTCGAGTTCCTCGCCGACCCGGACTCCGGGTACATCACCGGTCAGGTGTACGCGGTCAACGGCGGTCTCTACATGTAGCAGCCGTGCGGTCACGGTCACGTAGGACCGTGTCATGGAGAGGTCGCACGGAGACAGGCACCGGCCGACGCTGAACTGGTCCACGAAGAAGGAGAAGGCATGTCCTCGTCCGAAAGGGTGTCGTCCGCAACGGACAGCGCGCTGCTCCTACCGGGAGCGCACATCGCCGACCCGGCCCCCCTCGGTCTGGCGGCGTTTGCACTGACCACGTTCGTGCTCAGTGTCATCAACGCCGGAATCATCCCAGACACGGTCGAGCCGGTCGTATTCGGTCTCGCCCTGGGCTACGGCGGGCTGGCTCAACTGCTCGCGGGCATGTGGGAGTTTGCCAAGGGCAACACTTTCGGGGGGACGGCGTTCAGCTCGTACGGCGCGTTCTGGATATCGTTCTGGTGGCTGACCGGACACACTGACCTCTCGAAGGCCGGCCCGGACGTCGGCAAGGGGGTCGGGCTCTACCTGCTGGCGTGGGGCATCTTCACGCTTTACATGGCCGTGGCTGCGTCGCGAGTCAACATGGCGGTGCTTGCGGTGTTCGTGCTGCTGACGGTCACCTTCTTCCTGCTGGCCCTGGGCGATTTCAGCGGCTCCACCGCCTGGCACCACCTGGGCGGTTACCTCGGGATCGTGACCGCGATCGCCGCGTGGTACGCCTCGTTCGCCGGCGTCACCGCCTTCACCTTCAAGAGGCAGGTACTGCCCGTCGGGCCACGCTGAATCACCGCGTGCGCTTACCCCCGGGGGAAACGACGGCCCGCTTGTCCCGTCCCGAGCGACGCCTACCTGTCGGCCGAGCTGGGCATCCTGCCAAGTACGGACTCGATCCGGGTCGCTACTTCGTCGACCTGCCCCGTCCCTTCCACCTGACGCAGCAGCCCCCGCTCCCGGTAGATCGCCACTAACGGCGCCGTCTGATCCAGATATACCGACTGACGGTGGACCGCCCCGGCAGGTCGGGAGACTCCGGTTGTTGGGAAGGTTGGAGTCATGCCAGGAAATACGAGGAAGCGGTACCCGGCTGAGTTGAAGGAGCGGGCGGTGCGGATGGTCGCCGAGATCCGCGGCGAGCACGAGTGGGAGTGGGCGGCGATGGCGAAGGTCAGTGAGCTGCTCGGGGTCAGCACCGCCGAGACCATCCGCAAGTGGGTCCGCCAGGACGAGGTCGATCAGGGCGCCCGGGTGGGTGTGACGACCGAGGAGTCGCTCGAGCTGTAGCAGCTGAAGAGGGAGAACGCTGAGCTGCGAAGAGCGAACTCGATCTTGAAGGCCGCCTCAGCTTTCTTCGCGGCCGAGCTCGACCGGCCCTCCCGCTGATCGTGGACTTCGTCCGTGAGCACGCCGACCGCCGTGAGTCCAGTGATCACGGTGGCCTGCGCTGGGGTGTCGAGCCGATCTGCACGGTGCTCACTGAGCACGGGCTGCCGATCGCCCCATCGACGTACTACGAGCACGTGGCCAAGGCGCCCACCGGTCGTGTCTACCGCGACGCGATGCTGATCAACGAGGTCCGCCGGGTCCATGCCGGGAACTACGGCGTCTACGGGGCGCGGAAGGTGTGGCTGGCGTTGAACCGGGAGGGCGTCGAGGTGGCCCGGTGCACGGTTGAGCGGTTGATGCGCCAGGAAGGCCTGGCCGGCGCGGTCCGCGGCAAGGTCAAGCGCACCACGATCGCTGACCCGGCCGCCTCCCGGGCGCGGGACCTGGTGCGCCGGGACTTCGCCCCACTCGCCCCGGACCGGCTCTGGGTAGCCGACATTACTTACGTCTCGACGTGGTCGGGGTGGGTGTACGTCGCGTTCGTGATCGACGCGTTCGCGAGGCGGATCATCGGGTTGCGCTGCGGGTCCTCGATGACCACCCAGCTCGTCCTCGACGCGCTCGAGCAGGCCGTCTGGACCCGTCAGCGCGAAGGCCGGTCACTGGATTCCGTGGTCGCACACACCGACCGCGGGTCGCAGTACACGGCCATCCGATACACCGAACGCCTCGCCGAAGCGAAGATCGCGGCCTCGGTCGGCAGCGTCGGCTCGTCGTATGACTGCGAGCATCCTGGTGTCGCTGCCGCAGGGGTCTGACCCTTGTTATGACCGGCCCTGCGGGTGCCTTGGCGTTGACGTGTCGACCGTCTGCGGCAGCGATGCTCGAGCCGTCTGGCGAGCGGGCAGTGACCTGATAGGAGCCTGACTCGACCAGGGTCTCATCGCAGTCCTGTCCGCCCGCTCGTCCAGTCGGCGTTGACCACGGATCTGTGAAGGAGACCCATAGCCCATGACCAGCATGCAGCTGCGGCGCGACGATGTCATCGTCGGTGTTGACACCCATAAGGACCAGCACGTCGCTGTCTTGCTCGACGGGCTCGGCGGCCGTATCGCCGAGCTGTTCATCCCGGCCACGTCGGCTGGCTTCGCTGAGCTGCTCGCCTTCTGCCTGACCCGCGTCGGGCCGGACGGGCACCTGGTGTCCTTCGGTGTCGAAGGCACCGGGTCCTACGGGATCGGCCTTGCCCGGTTCCTGCGACGCCACGGACAAGCCGTACATGAGGTTCACCGTCCACCCCGTAAGGGTGAGCGGCGGATGTCGGGCAAGAGCGACACCATCGACGCTGAGCACGCCGCGCGCCAGGTGCTGTCCGGGGTACGGATGGCCCGGCCAAAGACAGCGGACGGTGCGGTCGAGGCGCTGCGGCTACTCAAGATCGCCCGAGACACGACCGTGAAAGCCCGCACCACAGCGATGATCACGCTCAAAGCGACCCTGGTGACCGCCGGTGACGACCTGCGCGCCGAGCTGGAGCCGCTCACTGACTTCGTGCCCGTCGCGGCCTGCGCCTAACTTGAGTCGGCGAGTGCGTTAGATGACCCAGAGGTCGCCATGCGGCACGTCCTCGGATCGCTGGCCCGTCGCTGGCTCGCGCTGCACGAAGAGGTCAAAGTGCACAGCCGCCACCTCAAGACCCAAACCAGGGCAGCAGCTCCGCGACTCGTCGAGGCCGTCGGCGTCGGGCTCGACATCGCCGCCGAAATGCGCGTGACCGCCGGCGACAACAGCAACCGGATCCGCTCCGAAGCGGCGTTCGCGAAGATGTGCGGAGCGTGTCCCATCCCCGCCGGATCGGGAAAGACCAACGGACGTCACCGCCTCAACCGCGGCGGGAACCGACAAGCCAACGCCGCCCTTTACCGCGCCGTCATCGTCCGCATGCGCTGGCACGAACCGACCATCGCCTACGTCGCCAGACGCACCGCCGAAGGCCTCTCGAAACGAGAAATCATCCGCTGCCTGAAGCGCTACCTCGCCCGCGAGATCTACCACCTGCTGCCACCGACGGACCGCATCACCGCGTCAGCCGCCAGCCCACAAGGGTTGGTCGTCTCATCGGCTTGCGATCTATAAGAGCATCAACGCGCTGGCTGAGTCCATCAACGGGCTCTACAAGACCGAGCTGATCAAACCCCAAGGGCCGTGGCGCACCATCGACCTCGTCGAGATCGCGACCGCCGAATGGGTCGACTGGTTCAACCACCGCCGCCTCTACGAGTACTGCGGCGACATCCCACCCGTCGACCTCGAGACCGCCTACTACGCTCAAAACCGAGCCCAGCAGCCGGTTGAGCTCTCAAACCACTAAGTCTCCGGACATGCCGGTGCGGTTCACGACCGCAAAGAGCTGCGTGAGGCGAACAAGCGGATCCGGCTGCTTGAGCAGGAGAACGAGGTCCTGCGCCGTGCCGCCGCGTACCTGTCGCAGGCGAACCTGCCGGGAAAATAGTCTTCCCGCTCGTCCGTGAGATGGCCGCGGCCGGTGCCCGAATCAGGGTGCCGGTCGCGGTGGCGTGCAGGGTGCTCAAGCTCTCGACCCAGGGCTACTACAAGTGGCTCAAGGAACCGGTCTCCCAGCGGGACTGGGACGACGCCCACGCCATCGACGCGCTGCTCGACATCCACGAGGACGACCCCACACTCGGCTCCCGGTTCCTGACCGACGAGCTGGCCGATCTCGGCATCACCGCATCAGAGAACCGGGTGTGGCTGTCGTCAATGACGAGGACATCGGCCTTGGGAACGCTGATCCGTAGCCGGTCGACGATGCGCCGCAGATTCGGGCGCTCGTTGTATGTGGGGATCAGCACGACGACCCGGTCGTTCATCTTGTTGCCTTTCATCTGATGGTGAGCGCACGAGCGCTACCTCGTGTGCACCAACGCTGCGGGGCCGGCCCGTTTCCAGCGGCCGTTGCGCGCCTGCGGCGGCCACCGGCTCGGATGCCGTAGCCGGTGCTAGGTGGGGGAGTTGGTGGCCGGCTGCTGCTCGGCTTTGCTCTCGGCGCGGTGTTTGCGGATGCGCCAGATGACGATCGCGACGAGGGCGATGGCCAGGACGATCAGCGCGGAGCTGCGGCCGAGGGTCTTCTCGACTGTCGCGTACGACGCGCCGGCGGCGTAGCCGATCAGGACGACTACCGTCCCCCAGACGATGCCGCCTGCGGCGTTGAAGGTGAGGAACGTCGGGTACCGCATGCGGGCAGTCCCCGCCAGAGCGGGCATGACCGCGCGGAAGAACGCGACTCCGCGGCCGAGGAACACGGCACTGCCGCCGCGGCGGGCCAGGAATTCGCGCGCATCGTCTAGGCGACGGCGGCGGCTGTCGAAGATGTGCAGGTCCAGGATGCGGCTGCCGAAGAGGCGTCCGATCTCGTACCCGACGCTGTCGCCGATGATCGCGGCAGCGATGACGGTTACCAGGACGGCCCAGAGCGGGACGTGGCCCAGCTTCGCCGCGACGCCGCCGAGGATGGCGGCGGTCTCGCCGGGCAGCACGAATCCGACGAACAGCGCGTCCTCGGCGAAC
>JAABUK010007899.1_pt1 | contig 15148 bp, 10 predicted proteins | sample 5559141 | NCBI WGS metagenome assembly JAABUK01 (sample SAMN10711869, study PRJNA513367) | rock metagenome | isolation source: Antarctica rocks | place: Antarctica: Victoria Land, Pudding Butte nord | collected 2016-01-03
AGTCGAAATTATAATTAATAATATATCGCACAGAAGACTATTCAAATCAAAATCAGAGATAAATTCATTATCATTAAAATAGTAATATTTAAGAAGCAGTTAATTTATATAAGATTAATATTCCCGCTTATCTCAAAGAAATATAAAGTGCAAGTATAATATAAATTAAAGAATTCAAAGAATCAGAGATAATAAGAATGATTTATGATAGAGAGTATCGCACTTCTCACAAGTCATACGCACATTTTCCGTGTGACAATCTTAATTATTACTTTACAGAGAAAGAATATACTTATTTCCGAAACTATTAATTTAAAGAGTTAAAAAATAAGAGGATTTTTTGCGTTCAAGACTTAACAAAGAATCTAATCTCAAGTCTCAAAAACTAGCAGCAATTAATATTAATTATGCACGATATATAATCTTATAAAAGAATATTAAATAACAAAAAATCAAGATTATAATAGATTCTAAAGTCACCGAAAACTACACTTTTCCAGCATATATAACTCACTCACATCTATTAATTTGAGAAAAGAATAAATTTTATTGCTTTACATTAACAGACAAAAGCTTTATAGAGTAAAATCAAGAGTGAATTAAGATAGAGATTTATCCGCTCAATTTAGTTATATAATAACATATCGAAAGAATGATATTAAATATTATAAAAATCAAATACAATATTATTCTAAAAATTTTATAATTAGAAATTCATAACTCAGAAATAAGTTAGAAATAACGAACTATCAGCTTTTCTAATTACGCCTGCGAAATAATCACAATAATAATATCATTCATTAAGATAGTGTGAGTAAAATCTAATAATAAATGCTTAGTAAAAATAATAAAGAAATCTTCTAAGTATTTATCTAAATATAACGAATTTAAACATTTATTTATTAAGAATAAAAGCGCATCTGCGTTATCTAAACATCAATTCTAAAACCACGAAATTTCATTAGAACTTAGTAAGAAACTTATGTACAAATCTATTTATTCTCTTTCTAAGAAAGAACTTAAGATTCTATAAGAATATCTTAATAAGAATTAAAAGAAAGAATTTATTTAATTCTCAACTTTATCTACAAAATATTTAATTCTGTTTATTTTAAAGTCAAATAAAGAAATGCGTTTATATATTAATTATCGATAACTGAATAATATAATTATAAAAAATTATTACGCATTATCTCTCATCTCTAAATTACACAATTGTATTTATAAAGCTAAGTGATTTATAATACTTAATCTACAAAAAGCATATAATTTAGTAAGAATGAAAAAAGAAGAGAAATAGAAAACAGCATTTCGAACTCGTTATAATTATTACGAGTATCTAATCATATTATTTAAATTAATAAACGCTCCGATCTTCTTTCAATCTTTAATGAATAATATTCTTAGAAAATATCTAAATCAATTCTATATCGCTTATCTTAATAATATTCTTATATACTCTGAAATTAAAGAACAATATATTAAATATGTTCGGAAGATACTTCGCGCCTTTCAGACGAAAAATCTGTTAATAAAGATTGAGAAATATAAGTTTTATAAATAAAGTATTAAGTTTCTTAAATTTATTCTGATAATTATAAGAATTTAGATAAACAAATTCAAGATTATAATTATATTTAAATGATCGTAATCTATATTAATAAAGAAATTACAATTATTTCTCAAATTCATTAACTTTTATCGAAGATTCATTACAAGTTATTCAAAAATAATCGTCTTATTAACATAAATGATTAGAAAGAAAATATTCTTCATTTAAAGAATAGAAGTAAAGTCTTTATTTTAAGAGTTGAAATAGAAATTTATAACAGCTCTCATTCTCATAATATTTGATTCTAAGAGATAGATTATGCTCGAGATGAATATATTAAATTATATTATTAATATGTATATAAGTTAATCTAATAACGAAGAATGATTAAGACTCGTTATCTTCTATTCTAGAAAAATGATTTCTGCGAAACTCAATTATAAGATTTATAATAAAAAACTTCTAGTTATAATTATCGCGTTTAATAAATAACGAGTATACTTAAAAGGATTTAAGTATTCTATAAAAGTTTACACAGACTATAAAAATCTGTTATACTTCATTATTATTAAGATATTAAATAGATGTTAAATATAATAATCTGAGCTGTTATTAGTATACAACTTTAAGATATTCTATCGAAAAGAAAATGATAATATTAAAGCTAATACTTTAAGCCGCTGAGCAGATCACGCCCGAGATATCAAACCCGCTTCACAATTAGTTTTACGTGAGAACTCAGACGGGTCTATAATATATAATCACGCTGTGATTGCTTCAATATTTCGAATCTCTAATCAAGATTAAAAACATCGAATTATTAGATTATACTTAAATAATCATTTATCCCGCGAAATTTAAAAAAATTCTGAAAAATATTCAGTCTTTTAAAAATAAGATAGCGGGCTGATCTTATATAAAGAATTGATATAGATTATAAATTAAGCGAAAGAAATAATTCTTCGATAATATTATAAGAAGATTTCTTATAAGTATTAAGAAATAGAAAAAACTCTGAAACACATTTTTAGATTCTACTATTTTTCTGAAATGAATAAAGCAGTTCGATAGTAGATTGTTAACTATAATATCTGTTAAAAAACAAAGCACTTCTAATATAAATCATACGAAGAGATACAGTTATTAAAGATATTAGAAGAAGCTTAGAAATTTATAATATTAAACTTCATTATTAAATTATTCTTATTCAAAGATTTAATAATAAATATTAGTTATAATAATATTTTAATTATTACTGATAGACTAATAAAGTACACATACTTCATCAATTATTTAGAAGTATTTAATGCGGAGAATCTGACTTACACATTTTTGCGAATAATATTTATAAATCATGATATATTAACGGAAATTCTCTTTAATTAAGATAAACTATTCACTTCTAAATTTTGAAAATTATTAATGAATCAGCTTGAGATTAAGTATAAGTTATCAACCGCTTATTACTCGCAGATAGATAAACAAACTAAAAGAATCAATTAGACACTAAAACAATATCTACAATATTATGTGAACTATTATCAGAATAATTAAGTAGTACTTTTATTATTGGCGCAGTTCGCGTATAATAATGCATTAATAGTAATCGAAGTGTTATTATTCTACGCGAATTACGAATATGAATTCGTTTCGTATAGACAATTAAGAGAAGTGGAATAACTTGCACAAAAATCAGTTATTAATATATAACTATTAATCAGTCTATATTAAGAATTAATAAAAGATCTTAAGTTTATTAATCAAAGATTCGGAATCTATTATAACTCTAAGAGAATTAATAGATTAAATCTCAAAGAGAAGAATTCAGTATATCTGTTTTATTGAAACATTAAAATCAAAAGACTCAGTATAAAATTAGATTACATAAAACTCGACTTTTATTTAATTTAAAGAGTCTTAAATAAGTCAATTTATAAACTTAAACTCTTAAATATTATAAGGATTTATTCTGTATTTAATATTTCTCTTTTAAAATCTGCATTAAAGAACGTTAAATAAACTCCGATTTATCTAAATAATTAGAATTAGAAGTATGAGATGAAACAAGTGCTGAATAATCAAGAGATTAAAGATAAAACTCATTATCTAATAAAATAATCAGAATATAACATATTAAAAAATATATAAGAATCGGAAACAAATCTTAATCCCGCGATCCTTAAGAATTATCATCACCGAAATTCTTAATATAAGAAGAATTAAGAAAAGCAGTCAGCTGCGCCTTATTAAAAGTGACGCCCAACTTTATATTAACTGATAACTCTCTCTCTCTCAAATATCCCTCTTCTCGATTAAGCTTTTTTAGAGACTTGATCTCTTAAATAATTATATTGCTCTGAGTTATCTGAAAAAACTCTATGCGAGAGTTAAGACTTATTATCTCGGCAGTATTCTATTAAAAACGAAGAAGAGTTGTCTTTTGAATAGTTTTTAACCGCAGTTTTTTCTATTGCAGTCTCTGAAAGTCGATCTCCGAGAAATTATTGTTATAATAAATATTATAATGAGTATACTTTAAATATTTTAAGACATCTTTGAAAAATATATATAGACAACTCTGTGTAATATAGACGAAACACGCGATTATAATTAATACTCTTAATAATATTATCTTTTCTGTCTGAATCTAATGCTGTTTATAAGAGAAAGATTTATTAATATGATATAAAGATATAATAAAGAAAGAAAGGAGTGAAAGAATCAGAAGTTATAGAAGAAGATTTAAGTAGCTTAAGAGATCAAGCTAATTCGGAGGGACATAATATTACGATAAGAAATTAATAATCGGCAGACTTAGCACAAACTGTTAAGACTCGGCAATAAATTAAGAAACGAAATCTCATTTACACACAGTATTATGTAGAATTATAGTAGATCTATCCTTAACAACTATAATCAATAAGAGTGACTGTAGATTAGATATCAAAAGAAGTGCTTGAGAATGCTTAATAGAAGCACTTAGAAGTAAGTGCTCAAGAGTGCTTAATAAGAGCACTCAGAAGTAAGTACTTAAGAATACTTGAAAGAAGCACTTAAGAGTATAGAGCACGAATCATAACTAATGACTATATAAACAAACGTTTATCTCTTAGATTTATAGTCTCTTCTTCTATAGTTAACTTATGTTATCAATTACATTCTATTCTTAACTCTTCTATATAAGAATAGTGATTTCTATTTATAATCCTCTAATATCTAAATCTTGTTATAACTAATCTTAACAGTTCTTAATAATAAACTCTTAATTATTATTAGAAGTAAAATAGAATCTTTTAAAGATTAAAAAGATTATTATTTATTAACTCTTATTTACACTAATTTAAAATTCTGTTTTATTAAAATTTTAAATATTTTTATTCTAAACTTTATATTTTATATAAAGCTCTTAAAAATACTTAAATTAATTTAAAATAATATTTAAATTATAAATAAGCTTTTTCTTAAGCTTTAATAACTTCTATTTAATTTTATAAAGCTTAAAATATTATTTAATAAAATATTAAAATTAAAGATAATTTATAATAAGTGATAAATCTTCTTTACTATAGTTCTCTTTAAGAATAAAGTTTGTAATATTATAAAGTGAATTTAGATGTAGAGATTAATTTATTTTATTTAAAGTTTAAATATATTGCAAAATAATTATCTTCTATATTATTAATAGTTTATGATTTATAAATTATTAATCTATTCTCGACTCTATTCTCTATGTCACTGAAATGATAATATTATCTAATTAAGTGTAGTGACTTAACAAAATTTTGATGTAGTCTTGACAAAAGAAACATCAAAAATCAGAACTTTTTGATGTTTCTTCTATCAAGACTACAGCAAAATTTTGTTAAGTCACTATACTCAATCAGATAATATTATCATTTCAGTGATATAGAGAATACTCTTTATTTATTAAGTAATATATTTTCAATCTATCTTATACTCGTGAGCGATTACAACAATATTAATACTCTTTTCAATCTCTTAAATATGAATAATATCTTTAACAACTCTTTAAATAAGAATATTTAGAGTCTCATTTAAATTAAATATATTATAATAAAGATATATAAATAAATATATAACGCATTTAAATATATAAAAGAATGATCATTATATTAATATAATTATTAAACTGTTTATCACTTGTCTATAACAAGTGATCTCAGCAGAAATACACTTCTGCTGAGAATGAGACTCTCTATAAAGAGGATCCTCTCATTGATCACGAATAGTAGTTCATATATATCTTCCCCTTACCGGCTCAGTACATCAGATGTCACTACGCCCCGAATTTCACGACTATTCAAAGGCGTCCCTTGAGTAAGACCGGATGGAATACTTCAACCAAAGCGTTAAGGAATAAGGGCGAGGTGTGATGAACATTGTCACGTTGACAAGAATGATTGGAGATAGCTTTGCAGCTTCTTCACATGAACTTCTGAATGCGTATGATAGCGGTACTGCAGTGACTGTGATCACCAGTTATCTCCTGCGCAAATAACAACTATTCGTGGTCAACGAGAGAGTTCTTTCTGCAGAGGATCTCACCCTTATAGGGGATATACCTCTGCTACAATCACTTATCGCAGGTGAGTGATGATCAGCGTAATAAACTTATGAGCGTAATAAGTGTTTTTTCATATATTTATTGCAAAATATATTATCCCTTATATCACTGAATCTATGATCCTTCCCTTAGAGGTTTAGCGTTACCGCGCTTTAACGTCAAAATTTTGCTGCAGTCTTGATGTAAAGAACATTAAAAAATCAATTTTTGATGCTTTTCACGTCAAGACTGCAGCAAAATTTTGATTTTTAATGTTTCTCACGCCAAGACTGCAGCAAAATTTTGATGTTAAAGCGCGGTAACGCTAAACCTTCAAAAGAAGGGTCACAGATTCAGTGATATAAGAGATAGATGATTTAATTAAGCGAATTCTGTATTATCTTTAACAAATATTCTCTCGCAAATCTCTTATAAATTATCTAGATAAATTTGAATATTATATTTATTTTATCTTAAGCTTTAAATATAATTATCTCTCTCTTTATAAAGTCTATTTAAGTTAAATATCTCTCTCTTCTTAATATTATTAAATCATTTCTCTTATTAATTAAGAATAAAATATTCTTTTTTTTACAGCTGATTTTGAGATTATATATAATGTTTTTAATATTTATTTTCCGCGGCTGTTAATTCTATTAATTATAGCTTAAGTTATATTCTATTTTTAATTTATATTAAAGTATCTTTAATAAATTTTATTTAAAGAGATTTTATATAATTTTGAGTTATTTATTTAAATAAATTAGCTTATTTTTAAAGAGTTTAAGTTATATATAAAGTTGTTAGAGCGGAATAAGAGAATTCTAAGAAAGTAGATAATCGATTTAATAAAGAAGAAGTCTAATATTCTTGTACTTTTATTAATATAATTTGTGAATTATATAAAATCAATTTATAAGCTCGAAATAAGAATAGAATAAAGTTCTTTTTAAATATCTCATTTCAAATACTTGAAATTGTAGTAAGAAATTCGAGCTTACTGAAATTTAAGTATTTTATATGAGTAGTCTGATTAATAGCTTTAACATAAAAATACTTAAATAACTGAAATAATATAATATTAAGCGATTGAAGAATATGACTTATATAAGAAGATAAAGTGAAAATATAAATATTCTATTGCTTATAAAATTCAAGAATTTCACGCGTAAAATAACTTTTATATTTATTATAAAGTAGAATTTAATGCGCGCTTTTTTAATATTTTTAATTTTAATGATTGAAATACTGAATATATTTATACGTCAGCTTATTATTTAAATATTTTAATTTTAAAATACTTATAAAAATATTATCTTTAAGATTAAAATAAAAATGTTCTTAATATAATTTATTAAATAAAATAAGCATTAATTAAATAGTCATTTCTTCAGCACTAATAACTTTTATAAAAGTTATAAGCTCTTAATTATTATTAGAGATAAGATAAAATTTTTTAAATATTAAAAAGATTATTATTCACTGACTTTTATTTATTTTAATTCGAAATTTTATTTCATCAAAATTTTAGATATTCTTATTCTAAACTTTATATTTTGTATAAAGCTCTTAAAAATACTTAAATTAATTTAAAATCATAACTAAATTATAAGTAAGCTTATACTTAAACTTTAATAACTTTTATTTTATCTTATAAAGCTTAAAATATTGTTTAAAAAAGTATTAAACTTAATATAAATCTATAATAAATGATAAATCTTCTTCTTAATAATTTTCTTTAAGAATAAAGTTTACAGTAATATTAAGCTGATTAAGATATAGAGATTAATCTATTTTGTTTAAAGAATAAATATATTATATTAGAGCTATCTTCTATATCTCTAATAGCTTATGATTTACAGACTTTTAACTTATTCGAGATTCTATATTCTTGAGTTATTGAGTAACTCTATTTCGATCAATCTTATATTCACGTGCGATTGCTGTGATATTTGTTCACTCTCTCTCTTCTCGAACGCGAAAAATGTCTTCAGCAGCTCTCCAGACAAGAATATCCAGAGCCTCATTCGAATCAGACATGTTATGGTGGAGATATATGAATAAATATATGACGCGTTTAAACGCGTAAAAAAACGCTCATTACACTGATAAGTTCATTACGCTGGCCACCACTCGCCTGCGGTGAGTGGCCTTGCAGGGGTATACCCCCTGCAAGGGTGGGGCCCCCTGCAGGGGGGACCCTCTCGTTGACCACGGATACTTCTACCGGCAGCCTGCCGGGTTGCTTGCCATTGGCTTAGATTTGGCCCCGGAGCTTCTCAACTCGATGAAAGGTAATCCTGAAGGATGCGGAGATTTCCAGCTGCATGCCAGCATGCGGACTTGCAGGCATTCAATCAGCTATGAAATGAGGTACGACAAATAGGCGGAAGCGAAGGAATGACTGCATTGGCTATGCCAAGACTGGGACGACGCGGTCCATAGACTCCACACCGACGGGGTCAGTGGCGACCCAACCCAGCAAATCAAGCACTTTGTGGGCTCCGAGCAAAGACTAGAATGCTCGCTGCCCAGACTGAAGCTGGAACGGAGAGGTAATTGAAGGCCTCGTAGAAGATAGTAGAAGAAAGGGAAGAGCTGAGCTGAGTGGGGGATTTAGAAAAAGGACAACCCTAAGCCCTGAATGCTCGGTATTTGACTAACGTTACTTAAGTAGTTCTACGGAGCTCTCTAGGGGCGGCTTAGGCGAGCCAATCCACTAGCAGTAGCTAGGCAAGCAAGCTTCGGGCCCTCAAGGAAGCCTGGAACGGGGCGCCTAAGGTTCAAGCTTTACCCCGCCTTTGCCTGCATCCGTCTTCCAATTGCGGGATTGTGGAACAGCGAATAGCTTGCTCAACCACTCGTTCCAGACCCTCGGTCTTAAGGCTCGACCCCTCGCCCTCTTTCACACACATTTGGCGTGCCATTCCCCGTCGTCCTTCCGTTCAGCAATCTGCAAAGTAGCAGTTCAATTCTTCTACTATCAACCGTCAAGATGGTGCATCTTGCCAAGGTCACAAATGACAGCGAGACGAAGAAGCTAGAGGTCAAGGGCATGGAAGAGCTCTGCCTCGACGCACCTGGCGAGGATGAATACTCCACCTCCGTCTACGGATCACGCTTTGCCGCCGAGGACCTCCCCTCGCATGAGATGCCAGAGAAGGAAATGCCGAAAGAGGTTGCCTACAGAATGATCAAGGATGACCTAAGCTTGGATGGCAACCCCATGCTGAAGTTTGTGGTGTCCAATTCTGCTAACAACATCGACTGACCACAATAGTCTGGCTAGCTTCGTGACAACCTATATGGTTGGTGAAATCATCTGAGCTCATTCCATATCACTAACAGTCACGGATAGGAAGACGAAGCGGAAAAATTGATGACAGAATCGTTCTCAAAAAACTTCATCGACTACGAAGAGTATCCTCAATCGGCAGAAATCCAGAACCGCTGCGTCAGCATGATCGCTCGCTTAATGAATGCTCGTCAGTATTTCTGAAGCCGCACCCATGTCACTTTTGATGACTGGTTTTAGCAACACATGAAGACGGTGATCACTCCATGGGAACATCCACTGTGGGATCTTCGGAGGCTATCATGCTTGGAACATTGGCAATGAAGAAGCGCTGGCAGAACAGGCGCAAGGCTGAGGGCAAGGATTATCACCATCCAAACATCGTCATGAATTCTGCAGTGCAGGTCTGCTGGGAGAAGGCCGCTAGATACTTCGACGTCGAGGAGAAATACGTCTTCTGCACCGAAGAACGCTACGTCATTGATCCAGAAGAGGCAATCAAGTTAATTGACGAAAACACAATTGGAATAGCTGCGATCCTTGGAACCACATACACAGGCGAGTACGAGGATGTGAAGAAGCTCAATGACTTGCTCGTGCAGAAGAAGATCAACTGCCCCATTCATGTTGATGCAGCGTCCGGTGGCTTTGTGGCTCCATTTGTCTCTCCAAACTTGGAATGGGACTTCCGCCTTGAGAGAGTGGTGAGCATCAATGTCAGCGGGCATAAGTATGGACTTGGTAAGCGTCCCGAAATCTGTCGTGGCACGGCTTGTAACGCACAGCAGTTTATCCTGGAGTTGGCTGGGTGGTCTGGCGCTCGCCCGAATTCCTCCCCCAGGAGCTTGTCTTCAACGTCAATTATCTGGGGGCTGAGCAATCTTCATTCACGTTGAACTTTTCGAAAGGGGCAAGTCAGGTGATCGGTCAATATTACCAGATGATCAGACTTGGCAAGCGAGGGTACCGAAGTATCATGCTGAACCTGACCCGCACTGCCGACTACCTGGCGGCACAGCTCAAAGACTTAGGTTTCATCATCATGTCCAAAGGTGGAGGGAAAGGGTTGCCTTTGGTCGCCTTTCGACTGAACCCGGACGATGACAAGTCTTACGATGAGTTCGCAATTGCCCATCAACTGCGTGAAAGGGGTTGGGTGGTTCCTGCCTACACCATGGCACCTCATAGTGAAAATTTGAAGCTCATGAGGGTTGTGGTCCGGGAAGACTTCTCAAGAAGCAGATGCGACAACCTGGTGGCAGATATGAAGTTGGCTTTGAAGACCTTGGGCGAAATGGATAAGAAGAGCATGGAAAGATACCTGGAGTAAGTTCTAGCTTTGTTTGTCCAGATCTTGGAGACACATATTGACTGTTCCCGCAGCCATGTCAAGAAGCATAGTACGAATGTCGGCAAAGCGACTCACAATCATCCGAAGTACAAGAACGAGAAGCATTCCCTGCAGGGCAAACATGGCAAGACACATCCTGTCTGCTAACCGATGCTAAAGAACCAATGCACCGCGTCGCTCCGACACTTTGGCAGATCAAACGGCGCAACATTCCATGGCCAGCGCTTACTCCGAAGGATGGAAACGGTTGCAAAAGGATGGGGCTAGGAGAAAACGGAGGCATTCTTGACTACAGGGATAGATAGCTAGCTGCTCAGCTGGATCCACAATTCCACTCCGACTGTCAAGAACGTGGTGACCGTTTCACAGGATGAGGGCTATGTATGCAACGTAATGCTACCAAACGCGCCTGGATCAGCCGCAGGCTACAAATCAACCATAAGACTCGTGCTGTCACCCACTCTGGCAGACTGACTGCTTCACAAACCACAGATCACGTAAATCCTCAAAATAAAGGAGCGAGTGGTGGACTCGGGGACCTCGGCAGCATTTCGTCATACCTCCGCTCCACCCCCGGCTCGAATGGAACTTTCTGCAAGAAACCATCACACCACAACGTTGCTCATCGACAATACGGCAGACAGCCACATTCCGAGATAGGCGTCCCTTGTCCAATCATCACCACTGTTCTATCCCCGCGCAGACAAGCAGGCGAGCTATTGAACGATAAACGTGATCTAACTATGTGCTAGATGGGATTATGCATCTCCGACGCCCTTTTCTTCCAATGCCAGAACCCTACACGCTCATCTGACTGAGCTTGAATTCCAGCCCCAATGTTCCCTTCGCATTGCCAATGTACCTTTGCGAACCGGCGAAGATCAGGTCTTCCAAATGCTTGTACGGTCCAGGTGGCGCGGCCATGGTGGCATAGATGTCTGCGCCACTGCTTAGCATGCATTTCACATCTGATGGCTGATCTCGACTCACATCCGCAGCCGAAATCTGTACCGTTGAAGGCAGGATCGCCGTAAAAGAATTGATGGACCTTCTCATCGCAGTCTGCAACATTGCCATTCAAGGCGAAGAAAATGTTTGTCAGGTTGTCAGGTCTGCCCCGATTAGTTGGAGCCCAACAATGGCCAAGAGAAGAAACCCACTTTGCAATGCCTTTGATGTCCAATCGGGCGTGTCCTCGATTCTGGTCAAAGACAATCCCATTGGATCCGAATGCCACCTTGGCATTGATCGGCGAGTTACCGTATCCTGGCTCGCTAACCAGGTACGAGGAACCATCGGTCAGAAGTGGTGAGTATTCTCTGTTGTTTTGCTGATTGTCCGGACCTGTGTCAATATCGTCAATATCTCTGAACAATTCAGGAAACGGCTGTTTCTACCAAAGTAATAGGACGGTCCCATTGGTGTGACATTGATCTATCTCATCAAATCAACATTATGCTAAGTGGTTGGGTGACTACTGACGAGCAGCGTGAAAGCTGGAATCAGCTTGACAAATCCGGCAACCATGTTTTCCCTGGTAGAAACGATTGAAAGAGAGGGTGGCTGCAGTGTGATTCAAAGGAGGATTCGATTCAACGCATGTGCTCTACATTCTTCAGCCGTACTTTCGCACGTCCTATATATATTCTCGGTCAAATGGCGAAAGCGGAAGGCCTCCGGTGGCCTAGTACCACAAAGGAGAAGGACGTTATCAGGAAGGCAACCTACCACAGCGGACCTGTTTGCCACCACAAATACGAGCCCATATTGAGACGCTGACAAGATCTCGATCGTCGAGAGGTTGCACATATCGTTCCGTGCCTCTCCGCAGGATAGGATACCGGTCTGCACGTCTCCTTACAGGCTACCACTTCCTTGGATCCATGCACCAAGAATGCCTCGCGTACCTGCATTGGGTACGTAGATATCTTTGCAGGGATGATCCATCCACATACCCACGTATATGCCACGCGCTCCACGAATTTTGGAACCAAGCCACTGGGACACCGGAATCCGAAGCAAGACAATTTCGCTTCCATCACTTCTTGGGATGTTTGTGACCCGAGACACTTTCAGACAGACGCAACAACCATGGTGGTTGCAACTTTGACGCCGCGGTGCCCGAAGCCTTTTCTCGAGAGGCAAATTGATGATCTCGATGACTGTATTGATGTCCGAGCTCAGTTGCTACCAACTGTCGATATGTCTACAGGATATCTATGTTGCCGAAAGACTCGTATATAAATAAGGTACTGCTCAAGCTCTTTCTCCAGTAAGTAGCGATTCTTTTACTGCACCTTGCGTTTCTGCATTGCATCATGTTACTCAACATGCTCCTGATCTACACGTCTTTCTTAGCTGCAGCTGTCACTGCTGTACCTACTACTCTCAATGCTACTCAGTACCCCATAGTCGGATTCGGAGAACGCGACATTGGATCAGCCTTGTGTCCTCAATTGTCTTCCGAAGCAGCTATCTACACCAAGTCTGACCCACTTTTCTACAACGAGAGCCTGCGGTGGAGTGCCTACAGTGCTCCAACATTCCAGGCTGTGGTCGAGGTCGCTACGGAGGCAGATATTGTTGCATCTGTAAGTGATGCGCCGTTTGTCTATTGCCTGGCGTGCTGATGGTCTCAGGTAAATTATGCCATTGCCAATGGCATGAGCTTCCTCGCCCAAGGTGGAGGTCATGGCTATAGCCCAACGTTAGGGATCATACAGGACGCCATGATGATCAATTTGCGCCAGTTCAATCAAGCAAAGTATAATCCAGTCGACCAAACTGTCACTGTCGGTGGTGCTGCAAATTTCAGCACTCTTTCCGCGGCCCTTTATGAAGCTGGGAGAGAACTGAGTACGTCTTCGCCAATCCCCTGCTCTTAAGATCTCGCGATGCTGACTAAACTCCAGCCGCCGGCTCCTGCGTGTGCGTCGGAGCGGTCGGGGCAGCCTTAGGAGGAGGACATGGCCGCTTGCAGGGCAAGCATGGCCTCTCCATGGACGCCATCATAAGTTTAAGGGTAGTTCTTGCGAACGGGAACGTCGTGGACGCTTCGGCAACCGAAAATCCGGACCTGTTCTGGGCCATAAGAGGCGCTGGACAGAATTTCGGTATAGTCGTTTCCGCCATTCTCAATACCTTCCCTCAGACAAATAATGGCCTCCACTACGACGGTGAGCTGCTTTTCACTGGGGACAAGCTGGAAGCAATCTTCGCATTGACAAACAAGCTCATGGACGAAGGCTGGCCAGCAGAACTGGGAGCCGGGCTCGCATTCCCCGCCACTCAGAATAACCAGGTACGTAAAACAGACCCCGGTAAAATCTACACATTCTTGCTAAACCCTCTTCCAGTCCGTCATCGCCCTAAGCGCCATCTACGCCGGCCCCGCATCCGATGCCCGCAAATACATCTCTCAGTACGCCGCGCTAGCACCCATCTCCATGATCGAAGACATGTTCACATGGGCCGAGCTCGGCCACAAAGCTGCGAACGGCTCCATCGCCGCTGGCTGCAACAAGGACCGTCTCCGCTCTGGTCACACCCTCAACCAAGCCCGCTTCCACATCCCGACCATGCGAGAAGGCTTCGACGCTTGGGCCAATTTCACCAAAGCCCACCCGAACCTGGCGCCTTCATCAGGTCAGCTGTGGGAAGTCTTCGGCACCCAGGGCGTTAAAGCCCACCCTAGCGAGAGTACCGCATACGCGAATAGAGAGCACGTTGAGATCCTCCAGCTTGTGTCCCTCGACTACGATGACCCCACAATCAGCGACGTAGTAAATAACTATGCCAGAGATTGGGTGGATCGGTACCGCCAAACCTCTGGCTACGATAAATGGTACGTTTATCAGAACTATGCGTTCGATGATGAGCCTCTAGAGGCAATCTATGGATATGAGCCGTGGAGATTGCAGAGGTTAAGGAAGTTGAAGAGAAGGTATGATCCAGAGAATGTATTCAAGGGATATCACAGTTTTGTTGAGGAGGGTAGGTATGATTTCTGAGCTTTTTGCGTGCTGAAGGTGCCAAGACCTTTGATTGGGTGTCCATGTGATGGGTTGCGCAGTATCTTTTGCGTTGGGCTATGCGGGCATAGATGAGGCGGCTGGATCGCCTTTGTGGGATTGAGGAGTAGCATTGGTAGGATAATATCCCGTATGCGGCTGTCTTTCGGGTTGTGGTTAAGAATTTTGATGCCCTATGACTATAGACTAGCAATCAATGCTCTCCCCAGGAGCCTTGCCTTTGGGAAGACCACATCATTGCAGACACAGGTTGATTGCTAATTACCGACCTAGCTTACCTACGTCGACTTCTTCGAGCCCGCCTTTCCTTTCATCATTGATTGCAATGTCCCCATCTCCCCTCCCCATCTCCCTC
>JAABUK010007901.1_pt1 | contig 15147 bp, 13 predicted proteins | sample 5559141 | NCBI WGS metagenome assembly JAABUK01 (sample SAMN10711869, study PRJNA513367) | rock metagenome | isolation source: Antarctica rocks | place: Antarctica: Victoria Land, Pudding Butte nord | collected 2016-01-03
TTGGTCTCTGCTAGAGGGTTCACCTGAAGGCACAATGGCATTGTTGTTTGTGACACTCACCAAGGTTCAATGACCACAATTGTTTTGTCTGACATTCACAAGTCAAAGTTGAACCGCTACATCCGTGCCGCTCTAAACAAGCCTGTGTGGAGGGAACTGACCTACGTTGCACGTAGCTGATGCCTGCTGGATAAGTGTGCGTTCTGTTTAATATTAATATTAATGGCCAGAAAAAACACAATTCAGCCATGCACTTCAACAGTAGATGCACTTCAACAGTAGTCAATGCATCACAAGGAACTTATGCAGCACAATGACAGCACAGTGCAGTGATGGCGATGACGAATGACCACTGTTCTGCAGCTGTGTTTTGTAGGCAGACGTGGAGAGAGTAGCCCAGCATGTGTGGTCGCCCTACCTTGCAATGGCAACAACATAGGGCGACAACACATGCTAGGCTACTCTCTTCGCGCCTGGGATCAACCATGCATTGTTCAGTGTACCATGCAAGCAGAACAACTGTATGACAACCAGCATCCCTTTCAAGTGTGGCACAATGGTAAAGAAGCAGGTTATGCATAGGAGATTGAATGCTAACCCTGCAACCCTGCAGTATGGTTGATAGCGTTGCTGCCATGCGCAGGAGCAGCAGGGAAAAGCACCACAGCAACAGCTGAGCTTGCAAGACGTCTCACCTCAACCATAGTGCAGTCACAAGAGGTGAACATCTCATACATGTTCTTGATCTGTTCTGCAGCAGCCTTCTTGTCAGTGGTGACTTGAAGACCCTCCACCATCTCATTGGCTTGTGCATCGGTAATGCCCTCCCTGATGTCAACAGGGATCTTGATGATCTTTTCAGGATACTTTTCAGCCAAGTCCTCGATACTGGTGCCACCCTCGCTGCAGCCGATCATCATAGGACCAGCTGTGGAGCGATCAAGCAAGATCGCGAAGTACATTTCGTTTGTGAGCTGCATCTTCGCTGCTAGGTATAATGTGTTGACTGGCTTGCCGCCTGGGCCTGTCTGCTTTGTAACCAGGACCTGGTTCAGCATTTGCTCCCCCAGCTCTTGTACTTTGTCCACATTGACAATGTGCACTCCACCTTGCAAGCCGTTTTTGAACTTGCCCAGCCCTCTGCCTCCTGCCAGAATTTGGCTCTTGAGGACAACCTGCCAGCAGAGCCAGAAGATCACATCATGGACAAAATGCATCTGTGTTTCCAGATACAGTACTGATCTGTGCATGCCTACCATTGAGGACAGCATGTTCAGGTACGTCACAGTCATACAAACAAGCTTTGACTGCAAGCATGCAAGCAGATGTAATTCAGGACAGGAAGGTTTGAGGTCCTCGTACCTCCCCATCGGAATCTGCCATCTTCTTTGCTGCTGGTAGAAGGTCTTCGATCTTCTGGATGGGCATTCCTGGTGGAGCATTGATGCCATGCTTTCCCATCAATTCTGCACCCTGCAGCGGCACCGTCCACCTGTTAGACGGAAGTGCAGCCAGAATTCGACACCTGGATGCAGTGGGGCCTCATGACGATCGTTAATGACCTGATATTCATGGATGTTCAGGAAGCGCTGCTGCTGCAGTTGTGATGCCCGTCCAAGGGTCCTGCTGGCCTCCTTGGCCGATCTGCGCAACGCACCGAGCATGGCGGGCCGCTTGAAGGCCGTTTCTCTATCGAGTAGCTGATCAACGGTGTGTGGAACGCCGAGTTGTTGCGAGACGTTAACAAGTGCTTCTGACAACTGCTGTAAACGGTACGCTGGGTCAATGAACCGGAGGTTACAGGAAGTGAAGGGTTACTGCTGCCTGGTTCTGATGATGATCCTTGCAATCATTTTCATGTCGACAAAGGCAGGGCTAGACAGGCTCAAAATAAGGTTAGGATTGCATGAACTTCTCAACGCAAGAGGGATGCATGGGTCTAGTATGCTTAGTGTGGTACCATAGGTTTATAGCTCCTTCATAGTACCTATAGGTAGCTACTTGCACGTTTACATGTTGCTTAAAGAGTATTGACTTTTGAAAGACTAGTACTTTAATTCTTGCATATGCAATAGCTAAAGAACTCTGAACTAGAGCTACAGAGTGTCTGAGCAGACTTGCAGAGTATTTGAGGCTGAGCTACAGTGCATTTGAACTAGAATCTGCACGGTCAAGGCCAGAACCCTACATATCTAGCACAAGTAAGTGTTATCATGTCCCAACAGTCTATATCAGGATTGCGTAGAAGACATGTGGGAAGTTCTTGGGTGTCAAGTTTGTATGTACATTGGGTAAGCTGTTTAGCACATCACACTGTGACAGGGTATGCCAGTCCACTATGCAAAGCATTGTGTCATCTATCACTGTGTATAGTCCTTGAGAGCCTGTTGAACATATCTGTATGTAGTCTTGTCTAGCTGCAGAACCAGCAGACATCACTTGGTAAACATGATTTGAGTCTTCCAAGGTCTCTCAGGCAATGCATTGATTCATGTCCTGATCGTTGGCATATCAAGCACTTGACCTCAAAACTATGCTTAGGCCTGACATGTTGTCTGTGAGGTAACATCACTTGGTTGCTCCTATGTTCACTCGTCATCAATACCCCAATCATCATCATCATTGCCATACCAGTACTGAGGCCCCTTGGTCCACAGCAACTCATATTCAACCTCATCACACTCACTTGCATCAAGCTCAGCAGCAGCTGCTGTTGCATCCCATGGAGAGCTAAATAGCATGCTGTTGGTATAGCTGTCTACCACACAGGTAGAACCCTTGTCATCTGAATTTGCTGTTGCCCAAACAGGCACTGCCACTGGCTTATAGTTCTCAAAGTTTGTCGCCTGATCAGGCACTGTCTTCTCTCTTGTGCTCGCCTGGTCAGACAGTGCCTTCTTCACACCACTTGCCCAGCCAAGCACTGTCTGCTTCACACTACTTGCCTGAGAGGCATTTGCTACCGTGGCACTGTGAGCCTGTGCTAATTTTGGGCTGTCTACCAGGCTGGCCACAGCCTGTGCTGACCCTGAACCAGTGCTGCTGCTACTCGTTGTGATGTGGCTCTTGTCTGCAGCCAATGCAGTCACAAGCTGCTGCTGCTGCTGCTGGTCAGGAGTTGGCTGGTAGCAGCTTGCATGTGTTTGCACAGCGATGGTCAAGGGAGTGCTGCTGTTGGTACCTGATGGACGCACCAAATTGCTGCTGCTGGTCAAGAGAGAGCTGGCAGCTGTTGAGCAGCTTGCAGATGCAAGTCCAAGGGCATCTGGCTGAGCACTGCTGGTGAGGTGTCCAGGATCAGCAACGCATGTCTGCAGCTGCTGCTCACCACTGCTGCTGCTTTTGCTTGCCTTGCATGTCAGGGCAGAATCTGCCTGCAGCTGCCTTTTGCTGCTGCTGCACCTGCGGGTGAAAGCCAGGCTGTGTGAGGTGACTGTCTGCTGCTTCAGCTGTTCTGACACTGCATTGCCACTCCTGACTGCAAGAACGGTGTCACAAGCTGGAAGCGCATCCTGCTGTTTTGCTGCAGAGGTGATATGCTTTGCAGGGACACATACTTGAGCTGCCATTATGGGCTGATCAGTCCCAGCAGCCAGCCACTTCTCCAGCAGAGGATACGCCTTGAGTGTGGCTGATGGTGGGCTTTGCTGTGGGCATGCAGCAGCTGTGGCAGCAGCATCAGCTGAGCTCGACCTACACTGTGCAATGTCTGTGCTTCTAGTGTTTGATGTGCTCAGAGCAGTTGATGTGCACGATGGCAGCTCCAATGCTGCCAGGCTGATTTGCTGCTCTTGGGCCCCCCTCTGTACAGCACCTTGATCAGGGGTAGTCACTGGGCTGTGCATCTGTCCAAGACGCTGTGTGCTCTGAAGCCCCTTTGCAACAGCAAGCTCCTGCTGCAACTGTGTAACCAGTGCAGCGTGCTGGGAGCATGCATCTCTGAGCTTGCTGTCATACTGCTGCTTGACTGCAGCAAGTCTGTCGGCCTCGCCCTGCTTGTATGCACTCAGCTCAGCTCTCACCAGAGCCAGCTCAGCAGAGTGCTGAGACTCTGCAGCAGTGAGTGCCTCCTTGCTATCCTTCTTCACAGCGGCCTCCTGCTGCATCCAGTATCCTCGCACCAGTGTGACTTCCTGCTGTGACATCTTCATGTGGATTGCACGCTGTGCAGCCAGCTGACGTCTGAGGCGCAGTTGAGCTTGAGCTGAGCTGTCATTGTACTGCTGTTCTGCAACTGCCACTTGTGCTTGCAGCTCCGAAACCACACCAGCATGCTGTGCTGCATCTGCACTGGAGCTGCTCTGAAAGCGGCTTTCCACGTCTGCCAGCGTCTGTGCATGCTGCTTCTGAAGCTCTGCCAGCTCTTGTGCGTGCCTTTGGTTGGCATCAGCACACTCTTGCTGCAGGCATGCAGACTTTTGGAGGGAGGCAGTCAGCTGCTGCTGCAGCTCTGACAACTGCTGGGCATGCTGAGCAGCTGCCCGACTAAACTCCTGCCGCAGTGACTCAGCAAGCTCTCGGGCAGCTACCGCCTTTCGATTCAACTCCTTCACTCTGACAGCTGCATTCTTCTCTGTGGCGGTCAGCAGCTTCTGCAGACTCTGGGTGGACTCTGAAGTGAGACTGGCCTTGAGGGACTTGACCTCCATTTCCAACAGGAACACTGTCGCAGATAGTTTGCCTGTGCCACAGCAGGGGCAGAAATCAAGCTTATAATAAATATCAGGCTTATTGCTACCAAAGCGCCTTGTTCTACAAGCCTTGAAGTCACAAAGCCAAACCCTAGTACTTGTCACACGGCCAAGCCTTACTGCTCAACAACATGACAAGACACAGATTATACCCTGCTGTCAGTGGTCATTTGGGCCAATGTATCGACAGATATTATCATGTCATGATGGTTGTCAAGCTCATTGAATGCCTGTGTATGAAATAAAATGGGTTTCAAGCTCAGTAGTGGACAAGTGGGTAGACACAGCTGATGGGCAGTGGACAGCCAGGTAGCTGTGCACTGATGTATGACTGGGATGCATACTCTTGTAATCATTTGACAGTCACAACACTTTTTGATATTTGTGGTGTTTGACACATTGTGGGCAGTGTGCTTTGCAAAGCAAGAGATTCCTGTCTACAGCATCAATGTGAACATGAAATTGTGCTGTTGTTACCCGTTCAGCACAATTGGTTTGCAATCAATCAAACCAGACGATTATGTCATCATGCACAAAGGTTCTAATGCCAAAGCAAAAGATGCAAGGCACTATTGTGGGGGCCATGCAGGTACAGCTAGATGACAGCAAGTGGTTATTGCAGAAAAGCAGTTGCTTCTGCCTCTATGAGTACTTCAGTGAGGCGCTTTGTTCACTCTGTTTGCCATGATGACTGCAATGCCTTATAACTCACTGGCCTTATAATCCACTGGGCCAGAGAAAAATAAGTCAACAGTTAGACAAGGGATAAGTGACTGAGGACGTGGGCGAGTCAGTAGTTGTGTGGGTGAGTAAGTGAAATTGTGAGGAAGTGAGGGCATGAGTGGGAGTGTAGCTGACACAGCATTGCCACAGTCAGCTCCTGCTTAACTAATTTACTTAGCCCTTCTTGTTAAAATATTTACTTATTCCTTTCACTTGGTGATGCATTCATGCATGCATTCATCCATTCGATGGTTCATCCATCCATTCATTCTATGCCTTCCTTCAGGAGAGTTACAGTTGCACAGTTCAGAAAAGCTGCCTGTATAAGACCCTGCTTTGGCACTCGGCTGGCAGAGGCTCAGCATCCCAGGCTCACACACCGAGTCATCAAACATTGGTGAGCAAACAAGCGACAGCAGCAGTCACCTTTGTGTGACGCCTCCACTTTCAAGGCATCATTCTCCTGGCGCAGCTTGCTACACAGCTCCTGAAGGACCTGGAACTTGCTATCCAGCGCCCTCTTCTTCTTGCACAGCTTCATATACTCAACCTGCATCAGAAAAGCGCAGTCAGAGAAGCTTGGGCAGGAAAGCTGCTTGAGTCAGGAAGCCAGTTGTGATCAGTGCAAAGTACTGGTTCAACCATGGATGGTTTCCAGTGCTGTGTGATCTCTCCCAGCCTCAGAAAGTCAGCTTGTGTTGGCAGATCATTTGTCAGGCTGCAGATGTCAGTCAAAGGGCTTTTTGACAGGAGTCAGACACTAGTCATGGTGCGGGCGCCGTCCAAGCTTGTTTTCTGGCTCTGAAGATCAAACAGCATTTGCACAGACAAGGGACAACCAGACAGTGAATGCTGCAGTTGCTGCAATTAGTCTAAAGGATGTTGTACAGTCATATTTCAGCTGCTAGCAAGGCCAGCCGCTGGCAGATTTTGTACAAGGCACCAAAGGCTTGAGACTTGTGCAGTCACAACTGCTAGGTGATGCTGATCAGCCTTATGGTTTGCAATGCAAATGCCAGATAAGTGCAATGGTGCAGAGCTTGTCATGTACATACGTCAGTCAAGACTGCTTCAGAGAAACATTGAAGTCAAAGGACAAGCTTTGACACTACTGCTCAGGAATGTGGTCAAGCATACAAGTGTTGAGGGACAAGAATGCACAGCTTGGCTGAGGTTGCACTGCATGAGTGCATCCATTCGTAGCTCTACAGTGTGGGGGGCAGTCAGTAACAGCTTTCCTGCAAGCTGTTTAGCACAGCGTCTATTTTCCTTTCCAGCAGTGGAGATTTACTTGAACCTTTGATGTTGTACGACACATGTGAAAGGATTGCCCGTTATCATTGCACGACACCACAGCCAACAATTCCACACTTTGTACATGACCAGGAAACAGACATCCTGGCTAAAGAACACATAAAAGGGCACTTGGGCAACGCAAAGTGAATAGAGAAGGCTGTGTCTGACCTGCAGCTCCTCCAAGGTCATCTTGCCTGCCTTCACAGCCTTATTGTTCTTCTTTGTTGGTTCTGGTGCCACATCCAGCACGAAGTCGCCTTTTTGGTTGTCCTCAAAGGTGAAGATGCCTGCTGCTGATGTCTTGGGGGGAGTCACCAGTGCACCAGGCTCTTCCTGCACAATCAGGCTGAGAGTCAAGGTGCTGCAAGCAAGTTCCGACAGGACAGGGTAGCAAGAGAGGAGAGACTGCAAGACAAAGTGTGGTTTGACTGCTTGGAGTGGCTCACCTTGGTTGGCATGAACATAGCAAGCATGCTCCTGCCTGCCAGCCCACCCAAAGCAAAGATAGCCGAACTGGGTCTCATCCTGCAGCAACAGACCCAGCCTTCTCATATTGCCAAATACGATATTTTACTTGCAGTGGCAGCAAGGTGTCCATTCTGCAGCAAACAGCAGGAGGGATAGCCTGTTGGGTGGCAACAAACCTGCTGCCATCAAGACTATCTTGGCTGGTGGCCTCCATTCGGATCTCTTCTGCCTGCAGCAATGAGTGTAGCCTCGTGAATGTGCGATATGTGGTTGATGTGCACGAATGATGTCCATCGTGAACGTTTGGACGAAGAGAAGCTGTGCAGATGGCCATGGGTTATGTTGCCTTGCAGTTGACGAACGCAGCGGCAGCCGCTTGCTGCACGGGTGCTCACCTTGAGACCCGTGTCTGAAGCTCTAGATGTCAATATGCCCCTTGTATGCAGTGCGTCGATAAAAATGCTGCACAGTGTGGTGAGAACTCAGGGTTCAGGGTACACACGAGCAGCTGCCGACTTCACCCGGATTCCCGCACTGTTCAACTACTGCAGGTACGTTTTGCCTAGGTAGTGAGTGCGACTCTCTTGCGGACGCCCGAGAAACCCACAAGCACTGCCGAAATGGGCACGTCAGGGTTGTGAGTCAGCTGATGCCTAGCCAGTCTCCAGCTCACAGGGGCTGTATACAGTCGTGAACTTCGAACCTGGGGTGTGAGCCCCTTATGCAGTACCAGATGAGGCTTGGGAACGCGCTTTCCAACCTGCACACAGTGTGCAGCACTGGGCGTTTGTCAAACTTTGACCGTCAAACTTTGACGGTCAAAGGCCTCAATCGTAACGCCAACAAGGCCTGCCACAACGGTTCAGATTCTCGCTCTTCAACGACCTTGCCCACTTTAACGACATGCACGTTTGTGTGGAACGGCTCACGTGTGTACAGCAAGCTGCACAACTCCACAACCAGACAGCCTGGGAGTGAGCCTGGCTTTTATTCCAACAGGATTTTTCCCTTGCAAAGGTTTGATGTGCTGACTGCAGACTCAGAAGTCGCGCCAGGGCCGTAAGTCCACCAAAATCTCAGTATACAGGAGGGTCTTTGTTTCTTGAGCGTTTTCGTGCCTGGCCAGATACATATTGTACCCAAGTCATTCTGCTGCATTGTGAGCTCAAGTTGCAGTCCAGGGCACAGTTCACACATAGGACGCTGAATGGTCATACTGTGCTGAGCTTGCAAGAGCACTTCTGATGCAAGACCTCTGACAACCGGTGAATCATGTAAGACCAGCTCTGCTGAAATTCCTACTGCCTGTATGCTTCCCATGGTGAACCTTCAGGGCATAGTTGTTTTGCAAAGTCTCTACCCACCTGAGATGCTGTCCACACAGCACAACCAGCAGGCCAGCCAATATCAAGGTTGCTGCAATGCAGTCATACAGGTGATGATCAAAACAGGGTTCGAGTGACCATGATAAAGTTCAAATGACCATGTGGTTGCATCTGCGACACCACAGTACGCGCATGCCTCTCTTGGTATTGTGTGAAGCAATTGCTGTGCCCACAAAAGTGTGCAAGTCAGTATGCCTGTTACTTGTGGTGAGCAAGTTCAGATGATACATCTCCTTGCAACAATTGGACAGAAAGCAGACAGGTGTGGCAGCATGGCACGCCACAACATGGCATGGCATGGCACAGCACAGCACCACGCACTGTCAGCACAGTGCAGTGCTGCACAAAACGCTGTCAGCATGCCGTCAGCCCAATGCAGTGCTGCACAGGACGGGCAGCGTGGCACAACATGGCAATGTCACAGCACAGCGTGCACGCAGCTTTTAGCCCAAGCACACACAGATGATGTTGTGCAGCTGCACCTTCTCAATTGTCTGAGGTGCATTGTTGACGGCAAGCAATATCTGGCGACACACAAGGCTGAACTTCTTGGGTGAGGTGGCGAAGGGTCTGAGCTCATGAATTTTGAGATTCATGCAGGGTCTGCATTGCAGGCAGGGGGATGAAAGGGCTTGAGAGTGAGTGTGTTGTGGTGCGGCTGCCTACTCATCCTGTGTTTGCAGGAGTTAATGCCTGGATCATAAAGCTTCTGTTCTCTGTTAACATCCTTGAAGGCCACAGCAAGAATCTGCGGTTTTAAATTCCTCTTACGAGGATTATGCCTGTTGAAGCTGCAGGTCCAACTGCATATGTGTAAGGTTGTTGTTGTAGCGACACAAGGCATGGAAGGCATCATGCAATACGTCAAATGTGCCTAAGCGGACTGCACAGTGTCAAAACTTGTCTATCTTCGCAGCATGAGAGGACCTGGAGAAGTGATACTGAAGGAGAAACACACAGTCCGTGTAGGTATGCCCACATGATGTATTAGGTGACCAAAATGCGGATTCATGACTGTAGCTTATCGACCAGGTCATCATGAGATGACTTGCGCTATGAAAGCGCGAGAAGTCACACTGCATTCGCTGCACAGAGCCGAATGCTTTAGTCATATTACTCAACTCTCATCTCACCTCGCCACCTGGCGTAACGCCTACCGCGTCCCGACAGTGACAAGATCGTGAAACGCTCAACGCTTGCTTCTTGCTGCGCAATACTTGCTTCTTCCGCAACATTGTGAGATGGTTATGCAAGCACTAACGCAGTTGAGTTTCACGTCAGTGGTGACTTGCCAAGAAGAGTTTCAACAATAGGCTTGATCCAGGCTGCTTTCGGAGCGACCGCGGGACGTATCAAGCGTTGAGAAAAGACAAAAGCCGAGGTATGTAGGCACTCGCGCAGGTCAAGGTCCATAAAGCCAGTGTGGGCAGGCTATGTCACCACCTGTGCTGTGTGCAGGACTCTGCATCCCAAAGCTCGTCAAAGCCGGATCGTCCAAGCCAGAACGAGCTGGTAAATGACTAATAGAATCTCCTGCGCGGCATTGATCTGCCTGCTCAGTTTCAGCGCCGAGATGCATGCTCGCCGGCTGAGCCACTTCGCCATTCGCGGCCACAGCAGCAGCAGCAGCAGCAGCAGCAACATCGTATTTGGCCTGTGCTCATCAGGCAACACAGTCAAGAACAGGATACTGGATGTAGAAAGCTGGTGGCAGACTCAGTACAACGGCTTGCTGCTGGTCGATAACGTCCCAGAGGATCTGCCAGCTTTACCCCAGGGCTTGCAAGTCCAGTCCTCCGACAAGTGGGGCTTTGTCAGCAGTGCAGAGCGTTGTGCATGGAGCCAGGTTGCAGACACCCACACAGCCTATCCCAATGCAGATTGGTACGTGCTTGGAGATGACGATACCTTCTTTGTGCCAGAAGCGCTTCAAACAGTGCTGTCCAAGTTCAATGCTTCCACACCAGTGTACATGGGAGCTCCTTCAGAAAGTAGCAAGCAAAATTACGATTTGGGCATTTGGCTGCTCAGCACAGGCGCCCAACTGGGCGAATTTGCCTTTGGTGGAGGTGGGATCATCATCAGCAGGGGCCTCATGCAGGTCATGATCCCAGACTATGAGCAGTGTCTTCATGATCATGATGGCATGATTGGTGGGGATCAAAGGATTGGCGCATGTGTCAAGGTCCTGTCCCATGGCACTGAGCTGACCCCCTATTTTGGCATGCACCAGATCGACACTGTGCACCATGAGAATGATTTGCTGGCTTTTCTGGAAGCACACCCAGTCCAGCCTCTGCTTTCACTCCATCACATGGCCGATGTATCTCTTCCTGGGTTGGGCGATCTCTTTGGGCTACGACCGTATGTCAAGCGTAACCCGTACGGTATCCTGCAGCAGACTGTGTGCCAGTCCAAGCATTTTGGGACCTTCTCCATTTCAGCTGGTCTGTCTGTACGTTGGTGGGACAACAGCACAGACATCAGCACTGACATTGTCACAGACCCTGCAATGAGGGGTGCGCTGCCTGCTGTGGGTCAAAACTTTGTATATGCAGACAGCCTGAACACGCAAGGCAACCTGCGCAGCAAGACAATCAACACTTGGTATGCTGTGTATAACGCCCCGGATGCAGACTCCCAGGCCTCTGCTTCCATGACTAAGATCCAAATTGAGGAGCCCGCAGGGCCTGCAAGATGGACAAGCAACAATTGGGAGCGGTTGCAATGTTTGATTGTGTCTGAGAACACAGCAGACAACAGTGTGCACATTGTGCTTGGCAGCCCACAAACGGTACCATCCTAAACTTGTTTGTGAACAATTACATTTTGTAGTGACAATTTGAGTTTATTTTTGTTTTATTTAGGACCTCTTTGCTGCAGCTTGTGCACAGTGGTGATGTGACTAGCTCTTCTTCTGTATTGTGCTGATAATGTATTTTTGTCGTTGCTGAAGAATAAGAGGAAACAAACGAATGACACAGTTACAGTGAGTTGCCCGCCGGTATCTGACGGGTCATTTGTTTTTTGTTGGGGTGCAATCTCATGTTGAATATGCTTAATCAGATTTATGACTATGCCGCATTGCTTTTATTCATTTCATTTGTTGGGTTTTTGTTTTGAACTTATGACGATCACGTCTTCCTGCGTCTTCTTCTCGGGTATATCTCAAAACAATTGCAGCGACTTGATAAGCCAATGGTATCAGACGGTACAACATAAAGCATGGCACGTGATCTGCATATGGCAGTATTGATTAATCAGTGTCATCAATATGTTTACTGAAAACCATTCTGCTATCAACACATAGTGTACAAGGCTTACAGTTCCAGCTTCACAGCTATTAAAGCAATAATGGCAAACGCAACTCAATTCAATTTGCTTGACAAAAGCCATGAGCACTGCATATCCTGTCACGACATGACACACTATCAACACCGCAGTCTGCGTGGCTCCAGCAGCTGTGATCAGGTCTAACATCGACCATGTGACACAGGGAAACCACTTGAACTAGTGGGTGACCAAAAGATGGACAAACACGCTGTCTCAAAGCATCAGGTTTCTGCTTTACTGCAGGCAAGATAGCACCAGTATGTTGTGTTCGCTGCAATGCATCAGAAGCAGGTTTTGCTGACGTCTGGTGGACATCAGGTGAAGCTCCATTGTCCTCAGAACTTCCTCCACAACATGTGACCAAGCTTGCTGTGGCAGGTTGATCCTCCACTTGGATTGAGTTACATCCTTGGCTGCTGGTATGCAGCTGTTGTTGCGGGGCGGCACATTCAACAGATAGTGATTCTTGCTGAGACTGCGGTGAAGCGCATTCTTGCAATGCGTCGGCGCCGTTTCTTTCCTGCAACATCCTGACTGTGTCTGCTGCGATCCATTCCATCAATTGGGCTTCTTGACCAGAATCATGACCAGACTCCACAGCAGCAACAGGAGCTTCAGCGGATGATGATGAGAAGTGCTGCTTCACTGACTGAAACAGCTGCCAGAGCTGCCTGCAGACACAAGCAGCATAGCTGCATAAAGGAAAAGAAAAGACTACGCCTTTCAGAGTCAGTTTAATGAGAAGCCAAGTATTATACTGGGCTGCCCAGGCTGTTTGACACAACCTCTGCAGCTGACCTGGTGACTGCAAGCATTCAAGATGTTTGGGCCCTTTGACAAGCGCCACCCTGTTCAGATGTTGGTAGTGTAGGGCTCAGTCCTCTAAGAAGAGAGACTGCTGCATGCCATTCTTACTGTTGAATCACACAAGGTATAAGTTACTCAGGCCTTAGCAATGGTCAGCCCATGAGCTTCGTGTGAGTACTGATGTAGTAAAAGGGCTCGGCTGTTGCTGGCATGGGAACTACAGAGCCCATATGCGCATCCCAGACGTTACAACTGACACAGACAACAGCACACATATGAGTTGTTTGGTCCAGGAATATTTGCGCAGGTGCGCCTCTCCAAGATGGTGCACTCAGCTATGCCACGTCAATTGCACCCAAAGCTGACAAGTCGCAGCCAAGCAGGATGCCAACGCTGTACAGCAAAAGTGATGCTGAGCAACACTGGCGAGACTTGCAGCTGCATCAAAGCAACAGCAATGTTGGACAGGGGCATGAAATTCTCCCCACCCCCCCCCTTCCTTCCCCACTTCACACTTAACTCCTGACGAGAGACTTGACTCTATGCATGGAGTTTTCAGTCAGGGCCATGTTGTCAGCAAGCACACACTGCAACAAAGACAGACGCAGAGAGATGCAGAGATACCAATGTTTCGCCATCTGTGCACAGGAAATATTGCAGGCGCACATAACACCTTGTTTAGCCTGAGCATGGCAAGCAAACGTGCATTGCATGCAGCAGTGACAGCTGCATGATTGTACAGAGAGGGCTTACGGTTGGTCAGTAGAGTAGAAAACAGTCTTCACAGGTGGGGCCGGCCTCAGGGGGGTGGGGGATTGCTGCACAAGCTGCTTCAGCTGTGCTGAAGCTGGGCTTGTTTCATGGAACTTGCTCAGGACCGGTATCACATGACCCTCAGTTGTGAAGATGTAGTTTTTCTTCTGCAGGGCAGCTTAGCATGTGGTGGCAGGGGCATTGGTAGTCATGTGCTGCGACGATGAAGAAGATGATCAGCCGTGATCCAAGCCGGATGCGTCTGTAAAGTCTTTTGAGTGCAGCACATTGCACGCAGACACGGTATCTTGGCTGTTGAGTCAGCTCATGCTTGTTCCAGACAATGCACCTCATGCAGATTGTAGCTGTGCTACTTTATTGCAATACTTTGAATCACATGTTATGACCAGACAGCACACACGCTGATGCATGTTACATATTGTCCAGCTCAGCCGTTGTGTAGCTTTGTCATTAGTCAGTGCCTGCAAATGTCATGTTCTGTTCTGCAGCACCTGAAGAAAGGAGTCATCAAATAAGAGGAAGAGGTACTTGCAGGCCTCAGCCAGGAAGTAGGAGGGCATGTGATCCTCTAGCTTCCTGGTGTGCACGCTTTGCACGCTGGCCCAGCCTCCATCCACCCAATTCAAATCATACAGAGCCTCAATGATGGCAACTCCAGCATCCAAGTACATCGTGTCTTGGGTTGCCTGTGTCAAGCACGCCATCATGCTGTCGCACAACACAAACTGACAGTAGATGTGGGCGTGTACTGCAGCATAGGACGCTTTACATCACCCAGCCAGAGCAACATAGGGGGCGTGTTGAAAAGCACTAGCAACAGAAACATAGCAGGTTTCCGGCTGCGCATCAGGGGAGGAAAATTGTCTCCAGTGGTCTTCAGCATGTTACCAACCTAGATTAAGCAAGCCTTGGCAGCAACTGCTCATCAAGGCAATGTGTGAATAGCACGCAAGCCATGTTGCCATCCTGAACACAAGCGCAAGAGGCCATCATACAGTACACCACAGCGTCGCAATGCGCTACCTGGTAAAGGTAGAAGGTGCTCTCCATGAGCTCAGGCCTGAGGGCGTACTGCTGCTGATTGGAGTGGAGCTGGCCGTGGCCATACAAGAAGCGCTCAGGCAGGGCGCCAAAGGCTTTCCAGAGGGCGAAGTAGTGCCAGTATGACTCCTGTGCTGCCAGCACATCTCCCGCCAAAACCTGCATGCCTGTACACGCTAGTCAGCATGTGTGTCAGGCAACTCCTGTGCTGCCAGCTCATCTCCCGCCAAAACCCGCATGCCTGTACACGCTAGTCAGCAGGTGTTTCACATGACTGCAATGTCAAAGTAGGGGATCTTTCTTGAGAGGTAGGCTCATGCAAGAAGTTGCTCACATGGTGAAAACAAAACAGTCTGCTTTGTCTTGACTGCTTGCTGAGCAGGGATCAGCATGCAAGCACATGAGTGAAGGTGTGAGTGAATGAGAGAAACAGTCTGCGAGCGAGGGGTTGAAGGAGTGAGTGCTCAAGGAAACGAGTGTGTATTAGAGAGTGGATGAGTGAGTGAGTGAGTGAGTGAGCAAGCGAGCAAGCGAGCAGACAAATATATAATTAAGGAAACAGGTGAGGAAGTGGTCGAGGCTGTGCATGAGCAAAGGCCAAACCAGCCAGCAAGTGCTTTGCATACGCT
>JAABUK010007902.1_pt1 | contig 15147 bp, 12 predicted proteins | sample 5559141 | NCBI WGS metagenome assembly JAABUK01 (sample SAMN10711869, study PRJNA513367) | rock metagenome | isolation source: Antarctica rocks | place: Antarctica: Victoria Land, Pudding Butte nord | collected 2016-01-03
CGCCTCAGCGGGCGCGCGACGCGGTGCGCGCGGCTCGCAAGCGCGGTGAGGCGTGCGAGGTCGTGCTGCGTGCGGGCGACTACGAGCTGAGCGCGCCTCTGGAGCTGAGCGCCGAAGATTCGGGAACGGAGCAGCAGCCCATAGTGTGGCGCGCCGTTGATGGCGAAGCGGCTCGGCTGAGCGCGGGGCGTCGCGTCGCGGGTTGGAAGCCGGTTTCCGATCCTCAAGTGCTGGCGCGTCTCGATCCATCTGTTCGCGGGCGCGTGCTGCAAACCGACCTCAAAGCGCAGGGCATCACGGATTACGGCGAGATGAGCGGCGGCTTTTCGAGGGTCGGCGGTCCGGGCCTGGAGCTGTTCCTCGACGACGCTCCGGCTCAGGTGGCGCGCTACCCGAACACGGGCTTCCTCACCATCTCGCAAGTACTTGGCAGCACGCCGATCAACAACGGCGGCACCAGGGGCACGCAGGAAGGCGTCTTCAAAGTGGACGACGCGCGGGTGGCGCGCTGGGCCGGCGAGAAGGACGCGCGCGTGCAGGGCTACTGGTTCTGGGACTGGGCCGACGACCGGCAGAAGATCACGTCGATCGACCCGGCCACGCTCACGGTCAAGGTCGAGCGGCCCGGCTACACGATGGGCTACCGCAAGGGCCAGTATTTCTACGGCTTCAACCTGCTCAGCGAGATCGACGCGCCCGGCGAGTGGTATCTGGATCGCCAGGCCGGAATCGCCTACGTGCTGCCCCTGAGCCAGGGCGCGCCGCGCCGCTCGGTGGTGACGCTGCTGCCCTCAGCCGTCACCATGAACGGAGCTTCGTTCGTCACGCTCAAGGGCCTGGTCATCGAGGGCGCGCGCGAGAACGCCGTGGTGATGCACAGCAGCTCCAATTGCGCGCTGGTCGGCTGCACAGTTCGCAATTCCGGAAGCTGGGCGGTTCGCGTTGAAGGTGGAAGTACTTGCAGCGTGCGCGGCTGCGACATCACCGGCCTGGGCGATGGCGGCGTCTCGCTCGAAGGCGGCGACCGCGCCACGCTCACGCCGGGGCGACACGTCGTCGAGAACTGCCACATCTACAGCTACTCGCGCTGGAACCGGACTTACCGGGCCGGCGTGAACCTGGGCGGCGTGGGCAACAGCGCCCTGCGCAACCTCATCGACCACGCGCCCCACGAGGCCATCAGCCTGAACGGCAACGACCACGTCATCGAGGGCAACGAAATCCACAACGTCTGCGAGGAAACCAACGACGCCGGGGCCATCTACTCCGGCCAGGACTGGTCCATGCGCGGCCAGATCATCCGCTCGAACTACCTGCACCACATCTACGGCAAGGGCGGCGGCGGCGCCAACGGCGTTTATCTGGACGACAACTTCTCCTCGGCGACCATCGAGAACAACATCTTCCAGACGCAGGTGCGCCCGATCCACCTGGGCGGCGGGCGCGACCACCTCGTGCGCAACAACTTGTTCGTCGACTGCCGCAGCGCCCTGCACATCGACGCGCGCGGCCTGGGCTGGCGCGCCGACGGCTTCGATGAGCTCAAGCGGCGCCTCGAAACCATGCCTTACAAGTCGCCGCCGTGGAGCACGCGCTACCCTCAGCTGCTCACCCTGCTGGCCGACGAGCCGATGGCGCCCAAAGGCATCGTCGTCGAGCGCAACGTCATCATCGCGAGCCAGTGGGACGACATCGAGAAGAAGGCGCTGCCCTACATCACGCTGCGCGACAACATCCTCGATGCCTCGCCGCTGCTGCTCGGCACGCGCACCTTCGCCCGCACCCGCGACGCCGCCTGGAGAGGGCCCATCCTGCGCGCGGACCCTGCGCTCAAGGCCATCGGCTTCGTGCCCATCGATACCAGCCGCATCGGGCTTTACCGCAGCCCCGAGCGCGCCACCTGGCCCGTCGCGCACGTCGTCGATGTGCAGGCGTGGCCATCAAGCACAGCGGGCGTCACGGCGCGAACCGAGCCGCCGCTGAGCGTGGCTCGCGCGGCCAAGGCTCCGAGCGTGGACGGCGTGGTTTCGCCAGGCGAATATCCCGGCGCTCCGATTGCGCTGGCCGAGACGCCAGGGCGCGACAAGATCGAGGCGAACCCAGCGCGCGCCTGGCTTTCACATGACGCGGATCGGCTCTACATCGCGGTTTCGATCCCGCTTGCCAGGCCGCAGACTTTGATCACCAAGGGCGACTGGGGCGCCGCCGACGGTGTGGAAGTCGCGCTGCGTCGCGATGGCAAGACGCCGGGCGCGACGTTCGTGCTGCAAGGCTTCCCCAACGGGCGCTCGATCACTTCCACTGATGCCGGAGCTTCGCAAGCGGCTTCGGATGCTCTGCTCAAGGCCTCGCGCTACGCGGCCAAAGTTGGCGCGGATGGCTGGACAGCTGAGTGGTCGGTTCCTCTGGCGCAGTTCGGCTCGGCGCTGGGCTTCAACATTGGGGTGCGCCGCACCCAAAGCGACGAGTGGATCGCCTGGACCGGAACCGGCGCGCAGAACTGGAAGCTCGAAGGTGCGGGCCGCCTCGTGCTGCGCTGAGGCGCGGAGCATGGACTCGCCAGGCGCAGACTCGCCAGGCGCAGACTTGCCCGGCGCGCTCGGGCAATTCGCCGCAGAAAATGGGCGTGGGGCGTTTTCGATGGGGCGCGGGCGCGATAGAATCAAGGCGTCCCAAGTACTTGAAGGCACTTTGAGAAGCAGAGGAGAATTGAAAATGGCTAAAGTTCGCATGGCAATCCTGGGCTGCGGCGGCATGAGCGGCGCGCACGCCGGGCGCTACAAAAACGACCCCGATGTCGAGCTCGTCGCCCTGTGCGACGTGTCCGAGGACATCGTCGACAAATACATCGAGCGCAACCTGCCCGCCTACACGCCCCGGCCCCAGGTCTTCACCGACCGCGCCAAAATGTATGCCGAGGTTAAGCCCGACGCCGTCACCATCGTCACGCCGCACACCATGCACTTCGAGCACGGCATGGAGGCCCTCAACGCGGGCTGCCACGTCTTCATGGAGAAGCCGATGGTGACCGAGTCGGGCCAGGCGCACGAGCTGGCCGAGGCCGCGCGCAAGCTGGGCAAGATCGTGGTCGTGGGCTACAACACGCCCTGCACACCAAGTTTTCGCCGCCTGCGCGACATCATCCGCAGCGGCGAGCTGGGCAAGCTCGAAACCGTGACGGGCTGGCAGACCCAGAACTGGAAGACCGGCACCACAGGCTCCTGGCGCCAGGAGCCCAAGCTCTCGGGCGGCGGCCAGATGTATGACTCGGGCGCGCATATGTTCAACTCGCTCGTCTGGAGCGTCGAGGCGCCCGTCGCCGAGGTGCTGGCCTTCGTGGACAACATGGGCACGCCCGTGGACATCAACGGCACCGTCAACATCCGCTTCAAGAACGGCGTGCTCGCCACCATGACCATCGCCGGCAACTGCCCCGCCGATGGAGCGGGCATGGTCTACACCTTCGACGGCGGGCGCGTCGAGATCGACGGCTGGAGCGGCGCGTGGATCAAGGTCTGGAAGGGCCGCGAGTCGGTCGATCCCGGTCTGCAAGGCGAGGCCGAGACGCCAAACGACAACTTCATCGACGCCATCCTGGGCCGCGCCGACGCCCAGACTTCGCCCGCCAACGGCGTCATCCAGAGCGAGCTGATGGACGCCATCTACGAGTCCGCCGAAAAAGGCGCCATCGCCCGCCCCGCGCAGCGTTAGACTCGGCTCCACCCATCCAAGCGGCAAGTACTTGAAGGCAAGTACTTGCCGTTTGGCTTGGCCCTTCAGCACTCAAGTACTTGCGGCGTCCTCGTGCCTTGAGCCGGCGTGCCTTGAGCCGGCGTGCCTTGAGCCGGGTTTACACTGGGATCATGCAACTGATCGAGGGATTTGAGGCCTGCCGCGCCGCCCTGCGCCAGGCCAACGCAGCACGCGCCTTCTCCAACCAGCCCGAGATCGAGGCCCGCGTGCGCGACATCTGCCAGGCCGTGCGCGACGGCGGCGACGAGGCCGTGCTGCGCCTGGAGCGCCAGCTCGACTGCCCCACGCTGGAGCTGAGCAGCCTGCGCGTCCCCGAGGAGGAAGTCGAGCAAGCCTGGCGCTCGCTGGCACCCGAATCTATCAAGGCGCTGCAGCGGGCGGCAGACAACATCGAGGCCTTCCACTTGAAGCAGCCGGTTGGGAACTGGCACATGACCTCGGCTGATGGGGCTTTGCTGGGCCAGAAGTTCTCGCCCATCGAGCGCGTGGGGCTGTATGCGCCCAACGCCCGCGCCGCGCTGCCTTCGAGCGTGCTGGCGGTCGCGATTCCGGCGCGCGTGGCTCGGGTGCCTCAGGTCGTGCTGGCCTCGCCGCCTTCGCGCGACGGCAGCCTGCACCCCGTGATCTTGGCGGCGGCCAAGATCGCGGGCATCAGCGAGATTTACAAGCTGGGCGGCGCGGTGGCGGTGGCGGCGCTGGCTTTCGGGACGGCGAGCGTGCCCGCCGTGGACAAGATCGTCGGCCCGGCCAACATCTACGGCACGCTGGCCAAGAAATTCGTCTTCGGAGCTGTGGGCGTCGATGGGCTGTATGGCCCCAGCGATGTCGTCATTTTGTGCGACTACTCGCCGAGCGCGCCAGGTACTTGCAGCGCCCAGATCGCGGCTGATCTGCTGGCTCAGGCCGAGCACGGCACCGATTCCTGGGTCTGCCTGGCCGCGACCTCGCGTGGCTTCGCGCTGCAAGTACTGGCGGCTCTGGAAGAGCAGGCGAAGGCATCGCCGCGCCACGCCATCTTGAGCGAGTCGCTGCAAAACGGCCTGGTTCTGTGCGTCGAGACGCGCCAGGAGATGTGCGCGCTGGGCAACATAGCCGCCGCCGAGCACATGGAAATCTGGAGCGCGGACGCCCTGAGCCTGAGCCTGGGCATCACCAACGCGGGCGCGATCTTCCTCAACACGCCGGTTCCGCTGGGCGATTACATCATCGGCCCCTCGCACACGCTGCCCACTGGAGGCACCGCGCGCTTCTCGGGCGGCGTCGATGTCTCGACCTTCCTCAAGCGCACCAGCCTGATCGCGGCCTCGCCCGCGACCATCGCGAGCCTGGCCGACGACCTGGAGACGCTGGCCCTGCTCGAAGACCTGCCCGGCCACGCCCAGGCCACCCGCCGCGCCGCGCGCACCAGCTGAGCCGCGCTGAGCCGTTTTCAGCTGAAGCGACAGGCCGCGCCCGCCCTCCTGTGGGCTTGGTAGGCGCGAGAGGACTTCTCGCCCCTGCCTCTATCACTCCGCTTGAAAACGCTTTAAGCCGCGAGTTCGGCTTAGGGGCGCGGAAACGCCTTGCGGCAAGGACTTGCGGGGCGCGTGACGGGCGCGAGCGTTCGCGGCATAATGCAGGGCATGACTATTCCTGACTTGCCGCCTTCGGTGCGGCGCGACGAGGGGCGCGGCGGGCTGGCCTGCTACACCGTCCAGAACGCGCTGGCCAGCGCCCAGATTTACGAGCACGGCGCTCACGTCGCCGCCTTCCAAACCCGAGATTCCCAGCATCCGCTGCTGTGGCTGAGCGAGCAGTCGCTCTTTGAAGAGGGCAAGGCCATCCGTGGCGGCGTGCCGCTGTGCTTCCCGTGGTTCGGGCCGCGCGCCGAGGATTCGAGCGCGCCGATGCACGGCATCGCGCGCACCGGGCTGTGGCAGCTCAGCGCGGCCAGCGAGGATGATTCGGGCACGCGGCTGCTGCTGGTGCCTTCGCCTGAGCTGAGGGACGAACCTTTGTGGCCGCGCGGCTGCCGTGCCTCGTTGGAAGTGCTCGTTGGCGAGGCGCTGCAAATCACCTTCTCGGCGCAGGCCCAGTCGCAGAGCTGCGGCTTCGAGGTCGCGCTGCACACTTACCTCAGCGTCGCGGACGTGCGCCTGGCCGAGGTGCGCGGGCTCGAAGGCGCTCCGTTCTGGGACAAGGTGGCGCGCACGCAGCAGCGCGGCGACGCGGGCCCGCTGCGCATCGCGGGCGAGACGGACCGCGTCTACTCGTCCACAAGTACTTGCACGGTGCGCGACGGGTCGTCGCGGCGCGAGATCACAATCGAGAAGCAGAACTCGGGCTCCACCATCGTGTGGAACCCAGGCGAGGCCAAGGCGCGCGCCATGCCCGACTTCGACGACGGCGGCTGGCGCCGGATGCTGTGCATCGAAACCGGCAACGTGGGGCGGCACCGCGTCGAGCTGGGCGCGGGCCAGTCGCACCAGATGACGGCGCGCCTCTCCGCACGCCCGGCGCGTTGACACGCCCGGCGCGTTGAGCGTGGAATTTGAAAGGAAAATTGTGTGGAACGTGGTTTAGGGCTTGTCGTTTGCAGCCGGGTTTAGTAAAACCATGTTCAGTTTGTCGTTTGATTCACGCACACAGTCGGAGCCATTTCGGTGAGCCAGGCTTAACGTAGAGTTTGCGGCAGCAAAGGAGATTTGCTTTCATGGCAAAAGGCACAGTTAAGTGGTTCAGCGACTCGAAGGGCTTCGGCTTCATCGAGCAGGAAGGTGGCGGCGAGGACGTATTCGTGCACCACAGCGCAATCGAGGCGAGCGGCTACCGTTCGCTGCAGGAAGGCGCCAAGGTTGAGTTCGACATTGACCGCGAGGCCAAGGGCCTGCGCGCCAGCAACGTCAAGCTCACCCAGTAACACCAGAACTCAGCCGCATCTGAATCTCGTCCCGCCAGGCATCGCCTGGCGGGACGTTTGCGTTTGCGCCGCAAGCTCTGCCTCAAGTACTTGAGGCAGAGCTTGCGGTAAAATATTCGGCGCTATGAGCACTGCACTTTGGGGCGGGCGGTTTTCCTCGGGGCCGGACGCGGCGATGGCCCGCTTCTCGACCTCGCTTCCTGTCGATTCGCGGCTGTGGCGCTACGACATCCGGGGCTCATTGGCCCACGTCTCCATGCTCGCACACGTCGCGGTGCTGAGCCGGGACGAAGCCGCTCAGCTCGCTCAAGGTTTGCAAACCATCGCGCGCGACCTCGATGCGGGCGACTTGAGCTTTGAAAGCGCCCAGGACGAGGACATCCACTCGTTCGTTGAGCGCGTCTTGCGCGAGCGGGTCGGGGCTGTCGCGGGCAAGCTGCACACCGCCCGCTCGCGCAACGACCAGGTCGCGCTCGATGTGCGGCTCTACCTCAAGGACGCGCTGGCTCAGGTGCTGGGCCTGCTGCGCGGCTTGCAGCAAGTACTTGTGGCGCGCGCCGAGGAGCACTTCGACGCCATTGTGCCCGGCTACACGCACCTGCAGCGCGCCCAGCCGGTCCTGCTCGCGCACCACCTGCTGGCCTACTTCTGGATGCTGCAGCGCGACCGCGAGCGCCTGAGCCAGGCCCTCGAACGCGCCGACGTGCTGCCTCTGGGAGCCGCTGCCATGGCCGGCACGACCTTCCCCATCGACCGCGGCTTCGTGGCGCAGCAGCTCGGCTTCGCGCGCATTTCGGAGAATTCCATGGACACCGTGGCCGACCGCGACCACATGATCGAAAGCGTCTCGGCGCTGTCGATTGTTGGGATTCACCTGTCGCGCCTGGCTGAGGAATGGGTGCTGTGGAGCAGCGGCGAGTGGAAGTTCATCACGCTCGACGACCGTTTCTCGACGGGTTCGAGCATCATGCCGCAGAAGAAGAACCCGGACTCGATGGAGCTGATCCGTGGCAAGTCGGCGCGCGTGGTGGGCGATCTGGTGTCGCTGCTGGCCCTGGTCAAGTCGCTGCCCCTGACTTACAACCGCGATTTGCAAGAAGATAAAGAGCCGCTCTTCGATGCCTTCGACACTGCCGTGGGCTGTTTGGAAATCGCGTGTGGCGTGCTCGAAACCACACGTTTCCACACCGAGCGCATGAAGGCGGCGGCGGGCGGCGGCTTCTCGACGGCCACGGATGTGGCGGATTACCTGGTTGGGCTGGGCATCCCGTTCCGCGAGGCGCACGAGGTCACGGGAGCCGCCGTGCGCTTGTGCGAGGAGCGGGGCAAGACGCTCGAAGAGCTGAGCCTGGGCGAGTGGAAGGCGCTGGACCAGCGCATCGAGGACGGCGTGTTCCAGGCGGTTCTGGTCGAGAACTCGGTGGCGGCGCGCAAAAGCGCGGGCGGCACCGCTCCCGAGCGCGTGCGCGAGCAGCTGCAGCAGGCGCGCGAGCTGCTCAAGAACTAACCGCAGACGCCACGGCGCACCACCAGAGTCACAGAAAAATAAAAAGAGAAGAGCAAGTACTTTACAAGTACTTGGGCTCAAAACTTCTGTGTTTTGCTGTGACTCTGCGTGGTGCGCCGTGGCCTCTGTGGTGAATCGGGCTGGGTGCTCAGGCTTCGGTGGCGAGGGATTCGATGAACTGGGCCAGGCGCTCAGCCTCGCCGCGCTTGAGGTCGAAGGGCAGGCGCACGTCGAGGAAGTCGCCGCGCATCGGGAAGCGGTAGGTGATGATGCGCGAGGCGGCCTGGGCTGCGGCCTCGGCTTCGCTGATGGGCGCGGCTGGCGGGGGCGCGGGTTGTTCCTTGGGGCCTTCGAGCGCCTCGGCGATGGTCGAGGGCTTGGTTTCCCACACGAAGCGCGAGGGGTGCGTCTTGCGCCCCGGCACGAAGCGCCCGCAGCCCATGCCTTCGAGCTTCTTGAAGACCTCAGTGACCTTCACGCGCTGGTGCGCCTGCATCCCTGCGATCTCGATGGCGTCGTCGGTTGTGGTGGAGGCGGCTCCGTCGCGCCGCTCCGCGAAGTTGTCGATGATGCGGCGTGCGGCGTCATTCTGGTCGTGCAGCCGGGTCAGCTGCTTTGATAGAACATCAAAATCTTCAATCATGTCTTTTTGTGCCTCCGAGAATCTACTAAACATATTCTACAGCTTAAAATTCGAGATTCAAGGCCCTTTGAAGAACAAAGCGCGATTTTCACGCAGATTCCTGCAAGTACTGGTAAGCGCGCCGTGTGCCCCTTTAGCTCCGCTGAGGTGTTTGGCTTTGCCGGCGAGCCGCGAGCCGTGGCTTTGTGGGCCGCGCGCTGAGGTAAGCGGCCAGCGCCACGCCGGTCAGCGCGCCGAAGACGAGCTTAGCCAAAGGGTCGATGGGCAGCGGCGTGATGAAGCCTTCGATCAGCCCCGCCACGACGAGCAGCATCGCGACGCCCGCCAGCAGTGCGGCGGCCTCGACGCCCGCCAGCTTGAGCGCGTCCAGGCGCCCGAGCACGCCGGGCGACCACAGGGCGCGGGCCAGCAGCAGCCCGGCTCCCCCGGCGATGGAAATCGCGGTCAGTTCGAGCACGCCGTGCGGCAGGATGACGGCCCAGAAAGGAGCATCCACGCGCGCGTTGCTGGCCACGCCCGCGAGCGCGCCGACCAGCATCCCGTTCTGGATGAGCACAACCGAGGTGCCAAGCCCGGCTGTCAGCCCCAGCGCGAGCGCCATGATCGAAACCTGGATGTTGTTGGTCATGATGAAGGACGAGACCGCGGGGCTTGACATCAGCCCTTCGTAGTGCGTGTTGGCGCCCCAGCCGGTGATGATCTTCTCCTGGGCGCGCCGCTGCACCTCCTCGATGGCGCTCTCGGGCACGAAGTAGGGCGCGAGCGAGGCGTTGGCGATGACGCACACGTAGGCGATCACGGCGGGCCCGAACATCAGCAGCGCGGCGGCCGCGATGGCGCGCCAGTGGCGGCGGAAGGCAGCCGGGAAGCCGAAGGCGACCCACTCGAAGGCGCGCCGCGCCTCGGGAGCCGGGGCCGAGTGGAGCAGGGCGTGCGCGCGCAGCACCAGGTCGTTGAGCGAGCGGATCAGCTCGCGCCCGGCGTGGGTTGAGCTCAGGCGCGTCTGGGCGCGCGCTAAATCAGCGGCGGCGCGGCGGTACAGCAGGCCCAGCTCGTGCAGCTCCTCGTCCGAGAGCGAGGCCAGCTTGAGCTTGTGGGCGCGCGAGACCAGCTCGTCCAGCCTCTGCCACTGCGCCCGGTGCGTGCTCACGAAATGCTCGGCTGTCATAGCCAGAATTAACCACAGATGACCGCCCGAAACCACAGAGCAGCACGGATGAACACGAGAATTTCGAGAGGAAGCATCTGCAAGTACTTGCACGCGCTCTGTTCTCCTCTGTGCTGCTCTGTGGCTTTGGGCGCCTGACTGTGGTTAATTCTGTGGGATGGATTTTCTACACAAGCTCAACAACCCCGAGGGCCTCAAGCAGCTCATCGAGTGGGGCTCTTACGTGTTCCTCTTCGCGATTCTCTTCGCCGAGACGGGGCTGCTCATCGGCTTCTTCCTGCCCGGCGACTCGCTGCTCTTCGTGGCCGGCACGCTGTGCTCGATCCCGCTGCGCCCCGGCACGCCGCCGACCTTGAGCTTGCCTCTGCTCATCGTGCTCGGCTGCGTGGCGGCCATCGCGGGCGACAGCGTGGGCTATTTGATCGGGCGCAGGCTGGGCCCGGCCCTGCTGAGCCGCCCCGACTCGAAGCTGTTCAAGCGCGCGCACATCGAGAAGACGCAGGCTTTTTACGACAAGCACGGCCCCAAGACCATCGTGCTCGCCCGCTTCGTGCCCATCGTGCGCACCTTCGCGCCCACCGTCGCGGGCGTGGCGGCCATGAAATACCGCGACTTCCTGCTCTTCAACGTGCTGGGCGGCGTGGGCTGGATCAGCGCGATGTCGCTGCTGGGCTTCTTCCTGGGCAAGAACGCATGGATTCAGCACCACCTCGAAAAAGCGGTCATCCTCATCGTGCTGCTCTCGGTGCTGCCCATGATCGTGCACTACTTCCAGGAGCGCAGGCACCAGGGCAGCCGGGCCGGGGCGCCCGATTCGGTTGCGCCCGATTCGGTTGCGCCGCGAGCGAGCCGCGACGTATAATTGAGCGGCACTTTTTGAAAACAAAGACGACACTTTGGATTAGGGAGGAAGCGTTTTGAGTTCGGACAAGAAGAAGCACCGCCGCAAGGTAAAGACACACTGGGCCAAGAAGCGCCGCAAGGCCTCGCGCGCCCTGCGCCGCCGTGGTCGCTAAAGCGCCAGCTGAAGCCACCGCTCCGGCATATATCGCACCCCAGACGGCGCAGGAGAAATTCTCCTGCGCCGTCTTCGTCTTGCCCCACAAGTACTTGCTCCCAAGCTCATGCCCCTCTTCGTGTGCGCCACGCCCATCGGCAACCTGGACGACGCTTCGCCGCGGCTGCTCGACACTTTGAGAAGCGTCGCGGCCATCTGCGCCGAGGACACGCGCGTCTCGGGCAAGCTGCTGGCTCGCTTCGAGATTCGCACGCCCATGATCTCGAACCACCAGCACACCTCGCCCGCGAAGATTGCGGCTCTCGTGAAGCGTTTGGAAGAAGGCGAGTCGCTGGCCTTGATTACAGACGCCGGCACGCCCGGCATCTCGGACCCCGGCCCGGCTCTGGTGCGCGCGGCCGCCTCGCGCGGAGTGCAGGTCATCGCCATCGCGGGGCCGTGCGCCGTGACCTCGGCGCTCTCGATCTCGGGCTTCGACGCGCAGAAGTTCTCGTTCCTGGGCTTCCTGCCGCGCAAGCCCTCACGCCACAAGAAGGCTCTGCTCGAAGCTCTGGAGCGGCGCGAGGCGGTCGTGCTGTACGAATCGCCGCACCGCGCGCGCAAGACGCTGCAAGTACTTGCTGAGCTGGACTCGGCTCGTCCCATCCTGGCCTGCCGCGAGCTGAGCAAGAAGTTCGAGGAGACCTTGCGCGGCACCGCCCCCGAAATCGTGCAAGTACTTGAGTCGCGCAAGGAGCTGCTGGGCGAGTGGACGATTATCATCGGCCCGCCCGGTGATGTTGAGGAAGTGGAAGATGAGGAATCAGCAGCATAAGAAGCCCCAGCGATGATGAAGAAAGCACGAGAGTTATTTGCCTCTTCACGGGCCTTGCGAGCCGGGCTGGTGATGAACATCCTCACGGCCACTCTTACTCTGGCGGCGTTCGCGCCAGTTGAGCCGGGCGCTGGCGTCAGGCCGCTGGCCTGGGCCTCAGCGGTCTTCGCGCTTGCCTTTGTGAGCCTGGCCCTGGGCATCGGCCTGGCCAACGTTGATGTGTCGCGAGGTGGGTCAAGAGCGGCGGCCTGGGGCTTCGCCTGCTGCCTCGTGCCCTTCCCGTTGGCGATGCTGCTCTTCAAGCTGTTCGTCGAGGCCAAAGGTCTGCGCGTCTTGCCATGAACGATCTGCGCGTGAGCTTGGCCGGAGCGCCCGGCGTGGCGACTTATCCCGCCGGAGCCTCCTTTGGGCCGCGTCGCATGGGCAACTTCGAGTGGGTCTGGCTCATCGACGGCCAGGCGCTCTACACGCACAACCGAGCCGCGCACGCCGCTCCCGAAGGCTCGCTGGTGCTGTGCCGCCCCGGAACCGACTTCTTCCGCTGGGACGAGCGCGAGCGCACGCGCCACGCCTTCTTCCACTTCGAGCTGCACGCTCATCCTGACGATTGGCCGCGCCTGGAACTGTGGCCGTTTGTCAGGACGCCGGACGAGGGCGACACGCTGCGGCCTCTGTTTCGCCACGTCTTGAGCTGGGCTGATCGTGGCGACGCGCGGCTGGTCGAGATGTCAATCGCGCATATGCTGGCGACCTGGGTGCTGGACGAGATTTCCTCGCCTCAAGTCGCCCACGACGCTTTGCCCGAGCCGGTTTCGCGCGCCACCAAGTACTTGCACCTCGTGCTGGAGGCCAAGCCGCACGCGCGGGTTGAGCTGGACGACCTGGCGCGCGCGGCCTTTGTCTCGCCTGAGCACCTGTGCCGCGTCTTCAAGGCCGCCACCGCGCGCACGCCCATGGAGACCGTGCGCCTGGCGCGCCTGGATCGGGCTGCGGGCCTGCTGGAGCGCACCAACTTTTCGGTCGCTGAAATCGCGAGCCAGTGCGGGTTCGCCTCGCCCTTCCACTTCTCGCGCGGCTTCAAGGCCGCCTTCGGGCACTCGCCGCAGCAGCTTCGGCAGCTGCTGCGCTCGGGCCACAGCCCGCCGCTGCCCCGCCTCCTCGAACGCCGCCGCGATTAGCTCACATCAACTCAAGGCATATTTTCGCCAAGCCAGCGATGTTCTTTCCGCCGCGCCGCGCCACACTTGAAGCAGATTCTGGAGGACGCCATGAGCCTGGTTTCAAGTGCCGAGCCGAACATCGAGAAGTCGAACATCGAGAAGTCGAACATCGAGAAGTCGAACATCGAGGGCGAGATGCAGCAGGCCGAGAAGTACCGCGTTTCGGTCGAGGAATACCGCTTCTTTCGCTCGAAGGGCTTCCTGGTCGTGCGCGGGCTGATCTCGGCTGAGGAAGTCGCTGAGCTGCGTGAGCACACCGAAGATTTGATGCAGGGCCGCCTGCCCCAGCAGAGCAAGCAGATGCGCGAGCGCGATTTGAGTGGCGACACCGGCACTTCGGGCCAGGGTTTGGAAGCGCCGCCCGAGCACCTGAGCCCGGTCGAGAAGGCGCAGTATTTCTTGCGCATCCATATGCTGCACCGGCAGCTTGAGCTGCACGAGCGGTATATGCTGCACCCGCGCGTGCTGGACGTGCTCGAAGTACTTGCCGGCCCGGACCTGCTGGCGATGCAGACCATGCTCTTCCTCAAGCCGCCGGGCAAGCCGGGCCAGGGCTGGCACCAGGATTCGTATTACATCCCGACGCACCCCGACAGCCTGTGCGCGGCCTGGATCGCCATCGACGACTGCGACGAGCGCAACGGCGCGATGTGGTTCGCGGCAGGCTCCCAGAACGAGCCGGTTTACCCGCCCAAGTCGGGCTACGGGCACGGCGACCACGCCATTGGCGACATCGACTACGTCGAGCAGGTCTCGAACCCGGACGACGCGCTGAACGGGCTGTCCAAGATCGCGGACCGTTACGATCAGCTGCTCATCTCAGCCAAAGCGGGCGACGTGGTGTTCTTCGGCGGCCACGTGCTGCACCGCTCGAAGTCGAACTGGAGCGCCAACTCCTTCCGCCGCGCTTTCGTGAGCCACTACTGCAACGCGCGCTCCTTCACGCAGTGGGGCGCGGACGCGGCCAGGCTCGACGATGTGCACGGCGCGCCCAAAGTCGATGCCGCAACCGGAGCCACCAACGGCAGCCACATTCTGGCGCGCGGCGACACCCACTTGCCCTTCGCGCGCCCGCTGTGGAACACGCCCTGCGCGGCTCTGCTCAGCCCAGACGAGCGCAAGCGAGCCGGCGAATATGCCCAGGCCGCCATGGGCGACATGGACTCGGGCATGATGGGCTCAACGCCCGCCGACCCCAACCGTGACCACGATCACGCCGATGACGACAAGGAAGCGCCTGGCATGGGCGGCGGCATGGCGAGCATGAGCGGCTGACGAGCTGAGCTAAAGGCAAGCTGAGCTAAAGACAAAGGCCCCGCGACTTTTGAAGTCGCGGGGCCTTGCAAGTACTTGCGGGCGGTTGGGCTCGGGCTGCGGGAGCCTTAGCTGTTGACCTTGACCGTCCAGGCGTTGAGGCGATCGGTGAGGGTGGCGGGAGACTGCGGCGTGGTGCTCTCGTCCTCGTTGGTCCACATATTGACCGGGGTGCCGGTGGCTGCGGGCTTGAGGGCTTTGACGTGGCCGTCCACGAAGAGCCAGTTCACCGTGTTGAGGTGGCCCTTGAAGCCCCTGTCGGCAACATCCGCCGGTGTTCCGGCCATGTAAATCTCCGGGTACTGCCAGTTCTGGTCGGATTCGCCAACGAGGATGACCTGCGAAACACTGCCGATGGAGGCCAGGGAAGAGGAGGTTTCCGCTCCTGAGGGCGCTGTGCCGCCGATGTACGCGGGGTCGCTGCCGTTGCCGTTGATGGAGTACGAGCGCGGCATAAAAGTCCCGCCGTCATCGGTGGTGGTGGAGGTGTTGCCGGTGTTGGACGGGCAGGCGAACAGCTGCCTGCTCTTGACGTAGGGCTGGATGATGACGCGCCAGCTCTGGGTCGGCGTGGTCGCCACGAAGCGTGGGCACAGCCTCTCGTCGTAGTCCTGGGTGTACTGCATGATGCCCAGCCCGATTTGCTTGAGGTTGCTCTGGCAAGACGCCCGCCGCGCGTTCTCGCGCGCCCGCGCGAACACCGGGAACAAAATCGCCGCCAGGATGGCTATGATGGCTATCACAACCAGCAGTTCGATGAGCGTGAAGCCGCGCGCCTGCCTGAACCCGGCGGCTCTTGAGCCCCTTGAGC
>JAABUK010007903.1_pt1 | contig 15147 bp, 11 predicted proteins | sample 5559141 | NCBI WGS metagenome assembly JAABUK01 (sample SAMN10711869, study PRJNA513367) | rock metagenome | isolation source: Antarctica rocks | place: Antarctica: Victoria Land, Pudding Butte nord | collected 2016-01-03
GCCGTTGGTGGAGGAGAGGAGAGGGATGGGTCCCGGCCAGACTTGGACGACAAGTTCTTTGAATTCGAGGAGCGTCCGTTCTTCCTGGTAGCGGCGGAATGAAGGCTGAGGAGGTTTGAAATTGGCGGGAAAGTCTCGGAGAATGGCGTTGGCAGGTTGACCGGCGTCGACGGCGGCCTTGGATTTGATGAGATAGTGAGGAGTAATCGTTATTGGTTCTGATTGGTTGGAGGCGAGCATGTTGCGGATTTGGGATGATATGAAATTACCTGCCAGGTGCGAGCGTTGGACGCTTTTCTTGAGGATTATGCCATCGTGGACAGGGGTGACAGAAGTGTTCGATGCGCCAATGTCAACGATCAACGCCGTGGCTTTCCCGGATGCAAAGGCTGCCATGACGCCTTGACGTCCGATGTAAAATGCCGGAGTACCCCATGATTCGATTGCAATCTCGGCACACCTTTCACGAGCTTTTGCAGTGTTCCAACTCGGTTCCGTCATGAACAAAGGATGATCCTCTAATGGCTTCTCGATATCTTCTGCGTCGCGCATAGCTTGTTGTAGATTGGGCACATTTTCTGGATTGTTCAGCCACTCTTGCAATGCTCTGTTCGGTCGTAGTCCTGTCAACTTCGCGGCAAAAGAGCGTTGCCAGAGTGCTTCTGCTGCGTCCCAATCCTCGACCAAGCCATCCTTGTTCAGGGGATTTTTTATCGCCAGGTTCTCCCGTGGACGATCAATGACATGATCGCCGAATAGTCTCGGGGTTGAAGGATCTCCTGTCTCGCCATAGTAACTTGGTATTATTGATTTCGGCGTGTCTTCGCCAGCGAAGCCAGCGCGCACACTCGAGTAACCTGGGTCGAGAACAAGGGCGGACACTTCATCTGCACGGGAATTCTATCAGCAATGAGCAATACCGAGAACAGCGAATTTAAAGACAGAAAATACGAGAGGGCGAGCTTCGTGCAAGCACGACCTCTTCGCCCACAACAGCGCGCATTCAGTGAAAAGCATACCTCCAGCGTACTCTGCCACCTTTGGCTCATTCTGAGGTGTTAAGGCAGCCATGAGTTCGTACATGCAAGAGCACTTGGAGCGAGGGAAATGCTAGTGCTGTTTCAGTTTCTTCTCGTGCGATATGTTCGAACGCTTTCTCCCATCTCGTACGTGGTGGTTCTTGTGTGCGATGCAAGACATTGAGACCTTCAGGAACACTCATTTAAAGACCAGGACCTGCCAAGCATGAATTTGCGCCAGCGGTCCCGCATTCCACTCACGACACCCACATCACTCGCAAGACTTCAAATGAAGATTCGGCGATGAATCTGTGATGAAGGTCATGGACGCGAAATCAGATGCTATGGAGGCCACAGCATTCAGACTTGTAAAGAGGAGAAAATTCACAAGGAACAGACGAGCTTCTCAGAGCGACGAGTCGGAACCCGGGCGAGTTGATACGGCTTCACCAGACAACAATTCAGAGGCTGTTAATGCTCATGTCTCAGATATTCTACGCCTTCCCAAGAACAGAGCTCGGAAACATGGAATCGAGTTCTCTAATACAAGAACTCGAAGCTCCGAACCACCTCAATCATCCGACCTCGCTATAATCGACAACGATGCGGAAAAGCTAAAGGCCATATCTGACCGCTTCGTGGGGCATTCGGGACAAGTTATCGATGTGGACGAGCATATGTTCGTCTTCCCATTATCAGGAGATATTCCAGTCTAAAGTGACAGAGACTAACAAGTTAAGGGTTGCTTATATAGAATCCGAGATGGCTAGACGTCGTCTTGGCCAAACCTTGCCCGAGTCATCGAATTTCACTTCCAGTGCACAGGATTCGAATGATGAAGACGCCGGTCCATATGAAAAACAGACATTACAACGCCAGCCAGCCAGCGTGGGAAAGATACACGAGGTTGATCTCGGAAGAGATGCCTCGCTACGCAACCAAGAGAGAACGGAATTAGCAGTACGTAGAGCCCGAGGAGAACAGGTCGCTCCCGAAGAACCAGTAGTCAGCAAGAAGCCCAGGCTTGGACGCAATGGCAAACCAAGACGTGGGCCGAAGCGAAGGAACAGCGAAGACGTCAAACGGGACCAACTCGTGGAGCAAGTTCTCCATGAAAGCAGGCGTGAGTTGTTCCTCGTTCCATCATGTTGCATTCAAGCTGACATGGACAAGTCGAGGTATATGACGAGCCGCAAGCAGAACAAGAAGAACACAACCTTAACGCAGATGATCGAATAGCCGAGCAATTCAAGCAGGATTTCATGGATGCAATGCAAGCAAGACAGCGCAACCGTACCGCAGGCCAGCCCAAGCCGCCGACTTTGAAGCCAGGGGAGCAAGTCCAGCGCGGACCGAAATTAGGTGGAAGTCGGAGTGCCAGAGCAGCTATGAGAGAGCAACAGGAGAAAGCGATGAAGAAATGAAATCGGATGTCGCAGCGGTCTCCGAAATTTGAAACATGTTCCTCGCCCTTCCACTGAGTATCTGATTTTATGTGCAGTATACTTTTCTTTACAGTCCACCCTCAGCACCAGCTCCGACGCCCCACTGGCCAACCTCAAGCATGGCCTTGTCTCCCCCTTCAGCCAAAATGCCTCTACCCCCTCCCATTAGATCCTCTAGACACCGCCATGGATCCCTACCTCCTCCATACCTCAAGACATGATTCTTCAACTTATCACCAGCAGCTCTATCCAATGCCCCGCCATTGACACCATCCCGGAACACCGTTCGCCAAACCTGCCGTGCTATGGCTCTATCGAAAAGGTAAGAATAATACGTTCCCCCATATCCATACAGGTGGCCGAAAAAGCCATGCCACGAGGTATCTCGCGGCTCCGGCAATGATCCATGAGTATTCCAGATGCGGTGGTAGACTTCAGTGGAGTCAAAACGGCCACGATCGATAGCTTCTACTGCAGATTCTGAATGGAGGCTTTGGTCGAGAAGAGACATGAGGATTTGTGTCTCATTGTGCCAGATCGCATCTTTCTCGGTCATAGCTGCCTGTCTCTGTTTCAAAGCATGTGCCTGGGAGTCAGAGATAGGCTGGCTCGTGTCCCAGTGTCTAGCATAAAGCTTCAGAACAGAGGGGTCGAGAGCAAAGTACTCCATGAGGATTGAAGGGAGCTCTGCGAAATCGGCTGCACATCGAGTCCCAGCAATTGTCTGGAGGGATGTTCGTCCAAGTATCGAGTGAACCGCATGACCCATTTCATGGAATAGAGTGGTGACGCTGTAGTGGGAGAGCAAGGTTGGCACACCCGAATTAGGGTGAGGCTCATCAAAGTCGCATATCAAAGCTATTACTGGTAGTTGGTGTAGCGCTCTTTTGCCGGTGATAGAGGAGATAGCAAAGTTCGCTGGCATGCCGTCGTTGACCTTGTCCACACCGGTTTTCGCCGACTCCGTCTCTTCATAAGTGATCTCACGAGAACACCGAAGTGTGAAATGTGCCGGATTAGGATGCTTGCCTATTCGAGCAAACAAGTCGCAATAGATGACAGCAATATGCCCCTCGGTCTCTGATACTACATCGAGGCGGCGGACATCAGGATTCCACACCTCTCCAGGTGCTGTAGACTGAGGCACAAGGCGGACGCCGTAGAGACGTTGGAATAGACGGGATAGTCCGGAGATAACTGTACCGATAGAAAAGAAAGCATTCAGTCCTTCCAGACTACGATCCGGCATAGAAGTTACTTCTAGCTGAGTCTTCAGAGCATTTTGATAGAAGGCCACATCCCATGGTTGAAGTATCGAAGCGTTTGGAACAAAGTGTCTCTTTTGAGCTAGTAGATCGTCTATTTGCGGCTGTAGTTGCCCACGATTGCTTGCGTTTAGCGAAGTCAAGAAGGTGTTGACTCCATTTGGAGTTCTCGCAAGCGCGCTTTTGTGCGACAAGTTCATCTGCGCGTAGCTAGAAAATCCAGTAAGTTTTGCAAGTTCCGCGCGTTTCAGCAGAAGCCTCTCCAATCTCTGGATTTGCTTCTTGGAGGATGTTCTGCCAGCCATATAGATCTCTCTCCTTGGTACCTCGTCTTGGATCAATTTCATGACCTTCCTTGCGCCCTGGCTATGGATTGGTATCATAGCCTTCCCCCAGTTTCGGAATTGCTTCGTTCCCTCTGGATCTATCCCATGTAGTACATCGCGTGTTACAGCAACGTACTGCTTTGCGGGCTCCATTTGGCTGACAAATTCTGTGCCGACCTGGCTGATCTCGTTTGACAAGTCCACAAACCTTTTGCGCTTTTCAGGGGACTGATCGATAGCGGAATGAGCAAAGTCTTTGACCAACGTCTCTGCAGAAATAAGCTCCTCCTCGCTCCACATCGATGTCACCTCAGGCATGTTGAGAGCTTTCTTAAGCTGTTCATTCATTCCCGCTGTGGTGTTGAGGACATTCATGTACTCGAACATGTGCTCATAGGCTTTTGTGGCAGCCTTCACGACCGCGGCATCTTGGTGGAACACCCTCATGAAGTCCGATACATCAATGACCCGACACAGAAGATCGCTCAATCTGTCCATGTCCCGTGCCATAGCTCTATAGTCGTCCAAAGTCGACGCGGCCAAAGTTTTGGCAACAAGGCTGTCACACTTTTGCTTCGTAGCTTGAACAAAGGTGAAGAAACCCTCTGTACTTTTCAAATACTGGATTCCAAGGAGACCTTCATTCTGTTTAGCTGCTGCGGATTTTTGCGAAAACTCCTGCCAAAATGGCCGGGAGTCGAACATCTTCTGTAATGTCTTTTCATCCTTGTCTAAATCTGGCCGCTGGTAGAACACTGGAGTATCATCTGCCTCGGATTTCAGTGAAGTCCCTGTGGCGGTTGAAATATGCCTCTTGGAGACACCTCGAATTTGGCGGCCTGCTGGCGCATCGAACTGTCCTAGTATGCACGCGATCTGCGCATCGGTTGTAGGGTTGCGAGATCGTCGTAGACGTCGCAGACAACTTGCGCATGTCCAGGGCTCACGTCTGAGTATTCTGTGCATAAAGGTAAATGGGTGATGATTGCAAAAGTGGCCAGGAAGCTTGCAGCATGCGGTCATTTTCCCGCCAAGCTGCTCGCCGGCTCAACCTCATGTTCGAAGCTTGAAGCTTTTTGTAGCACACTCAGCGAGCTGCTCCCCACTCAATTGACGTGCAAACGTCGTCCTTTCTCTATATCAATGGCTTCGCGACGGGTGTTAAGGCTGGTAAGTCAACTCTGCAGCAGAGAAGCCTGGCATTAACGCTCGCAGCGCACCTCAGTTCTCGCGGCCGCGGTTGGAGGAGCTGTTACTCTGTATCCGACAAGAAGCACGTACGCTGAAGCACCGCCAAAAGAAGCAGTATGAAAAGGTCGTACTTATTTGAAAGTTCTGTGCTGACCACCGATTGCAGCTCCCTGGACGAAAGCCTATCTACTCGGATTATGCAACTCTCGTCCTGAAGCCGAAGCCCTCAGATACATCCCCAGTCTCTAAGCCATCCTCGACATCACCCACTCCAACAGATCGCCTGACAGGCCAAGTCAAAAAAGCCCGACTATTCCTACACGACCAATCTCTTGCTGCCGAAAATGGCATCAACAGTTTCATGTCCTTCGTTCTCGACAAAGAAACCTCCTTTACAGACACGATTGCCTCCCTTGCACCTAGCCCTGAAACAGGCGAACAGCTCCTGCCCGGGGCAATATATGTCCTGGTCGCGACAATGACCGGCAGTATCATAACGAGGAATCGAGGCCTCTTTCTTCGGAGCACGTTCCCCCTCGCAGTCGGTATCACGGCTGGCTGGATGCTCATCCCTATCACAATGCGTAATATTGCCGACCTAAGCTGGCAGTATGAGAAGAAGGCTCCTTTCATAAGCAAAGCACATGCAGAAGTCAGTGGGTTCACAAAAGAAGCCTGGAGACAAACGAAGCTTCACGCCAAGTTGGTAGCTAATTGGGCGGATGAGACAGCTGCCGCTGGTAGGGAAAAAGTAGAATCTTGGGTCAAAGGCGGGCAATGACAGCTTAAGTCGTGCTGTTGGTGACCTCCTTGACTTGAAGGTCACGCTCAAACTGCTCTAAATAGGATTTGACCTCAAAAGATACCTCATCTTGTCAATTCCTCTTTCAGTCCCTAGTTTTGCGCGTCTGCTCCGGAAGTTGAGCGGACCCCTTTCCGAGTGCTAGCTCAGCTATTTCTTTGCACTGGCTCTACCATGAATTGGCTCCTGGTGTTCCTCTCCTGTCTGTGCGGCATCAGTGCTGTTGCTCCGAGTTCTCTGCTTCGAGCGACGTCCTCTCTTCGAAGCACTGATGCCTTCTCTTCTGCTGTCTATTCTGTCATGTCACTAGCGTTGGACTCTGTACAAGTCTCTCACTTTCAAACGTTTTCGATTTCATACTTCCCTCAACATGATATCTTACTGTCAATTTGAAGAGGCTGCTCCTAACACCATATCAATCCCTTGTCTTCGGTCGTACTCTCCATGATCCCCCTTTCGCTTAGGATACAACCAACTTTCACCATGTCTCAAGAAGCCCGAATGATATCTCCCAATAGCACTTACCATGCTATAATTTCCCCAAACATCGACGTCTCACCCAACACACCTCCAACCACCGATCCCTCACTGTCCCCCCCAAAACTCAACGACACACCCTTAAACCTGCCCCCTTCTCCTCCTCCAGGTCACCTCCTCCACCCTCCCCAACAAACCTTCACATGCTACCAGCCCCCCTGCCACCGCCGCTCCTTCCCAACCCACCGCCTCCTCATCCGCCACAAGTCGACATCCCTCTTCCACGAATACTGCCGAAAATGCGACCTTGACTTCCCCTCCCTCGAGGCCAAACTGATCCACCTCATCGAGAGTGAGCGCCACAGGGCATGCGCGGAGTGCGGTGAGGAGTTTGGATGCGGGGATGGGTTGATCAGCCACATGAGAAGGGTGGGGTTTCCATTTTCAAGTTTCGTTTCTGCTGCTGTCGAAGTCGCTGTTGTGGCTAAGTTGAGGGGCTGATTCAACGAAGTGACGATTTGCTAATCAATGTCTGATCCATGATAGGTGCACAGACATAGGCTGAGGCCGGTAATGAAGGCTATCGAGGAGAAAGAGCGAAAGGCGAGGAAAGCGGAGATTGAGAGCTTAGAGGAGGAGTTGAACAAGCATTGGGGACTTGGTGAGGTGGGGGATGGGAAAGCGAGGGAGGAGGGTGGGATCGAAGACGACGGTGGGAAGACAGGGCCACGATGCTACGTCGAACAGACAGAATGGATGGGTATCAGGATGAGTGGGAAGGGCCCAGGGTTTTGGTGACTGTGAGCTGGGCTGAGCTGAAGTGCTGGAAGGATTGAGCGAGCATGCAGTCCAATGTGATCGGAAACCACCACCAACGGCACCTCAGATGACCCATTCCTGACTTGAGTTCGTACATAAAAGTTTCTTCGAATCTTCCTTCACCTGCCCACAGACGAATTACGCTTCACACACAGTAGTAGTAGTGACCATGCTTCCCTCCTGTGCTTTATCCATACATCGGTGTCCTCATCCAGGAATTCTCGTTGGCTAAGCAGAAAAATTCAAAGGAGGGTACTCGTGCTTTGGATGTCTGAGAAGCAAAAGTCCCTTATTTGCACAGCTTTGGATAATTTGAAGGTACTGGTGTCCGGAGAAACCCTCTTCTCTTGATCGATGGGACGGTTTCTACTTCAAGGCGTCCGGACACAGGTCTTAGCATAATGGGAAGGCTTGCCGCCAGGATCGACCCCTCCGTTGTCGTTTATATACAATCAAGAGACGCCGAAGTCCCTCACCAGCCCTCACCAGGGTAAGCGATTCTGCCAAGGTTACGAAGCATTACAATGGCCTGGCAGGCATGGAATGTTCCGTAAACAAAGCTGCTCAGCGGAGAGGGATAATCAAGATATTGATCATCTTTTACATTTTCCTATCCTCATTCCCAGATGCTACGTAAGCGTCCTCTGCCAAACGACTACGGCCGCCTCATTATGCAATAAAAACACAAGACCGTAGCATATCACGTTGCCCGAGCTCAAGAAAAAGCAATGAAACCGCCTGGGTATCAAACTCCGAATGCCACATAGCACAACCGCAGCCCGATGCATGACCCACTCCTAGTGGTCTTGCTCTATTCGAAGAGTTGAACGCCGATCATAATCGTAGCGTGGGTCTGTTGCCCTCTCTGAAGGCCGGATTGAAACATTAAAAATTGCAAGAAAGTGCAACGAGTCGACTTAATCGAGGGTAATGACATCTTTGGGTTTGGGAAGGCCTGTTGGTGGCGGTCTTTGTGTGTTGGGAGCTGGCCTGCGTTGACTGGTTCCGTTGGTAGGAGGCCTCGAAGGTCCACCCCCAAGCCGCCGCTGCTGCTGCTGATGCTGTTGATGTTGTGTGAGATTTGCTAGAGGATTGTGGGTTCCCTTTGGCCCGCTGGTTCCCTCCCCTGCGTCAGCTTTTGAAGACTGTTCTTGCTTCAGACATTCTGCCAGCACGTCTTTCAATGACTCTTTTGCCCAATTTCTCACAACCTGGTCGATTTTTCGCACGAGCAGACTTGGACTGTCGATCGGACATGAAGCACCGGCGTCAAGGCCTAGCCATCCCTGTGCACCTCTGACGTTAAATACGTCGTCTATGAGCTTTTGCTTGAGAGCAATGTCCATGAACGAGGAACGGGAATAAGCCAATGTCTCCTCGAGTGCAGGGCGTAAGATCCAGACAGGAGTGTCCCGCCGGAGGTGGCGGAAGATCTCGAAACGCGCAATCATAGTGCGAGAGTCTGCGGAGGATGCAAAATACTGCAGAGCATAATGTGTCGGGGAGCGAGCCATGACGTGAAGGCGGATTGTGGAAGACGAGGAAGTGTTGTCATTTTCCGCTGCAGGATCTGGCAGGGTTTGGAGCTTCTCAAGTTCATCAAACAATGTCAGTAACGGATGAGTCATCGTCAGCATTGCAAGTACTCCTCCAAGATTGGCGGTAAAGGGCCGTCTTGGGTCAGCAATCAGATTCTCAACGAAATGAGAGATGCGTTTATGAGGATTAGAGTCTTCGGGTATGAGTTGGATTCCAACGGATGATGCTGCTGAAGGGAAGTTGATAGAAGTGCTGAGCTCCGCCTCGCTGTTATACTCGATTGCAATATGAGACAAGGATAGTGACTGTATTCTCAATGAATCGAAACTCTTGACAATTGTCAGGCAAGATAACAGACTGTCAAAACTTTGGAGGCCAGTGAAAAGCTCCGAAATGACAGACTTTCCTGTCCTTACCAGAAAGCTCATCAGAAACTCGCCAGCATCTCCGTTAACCTTGAAACCTGAGGCGGTCAAATAATTCAAGCTTTCAAGGACTTGTGCAGATGCAGTCGTTCGACCTTTGGCGAGGAGGCGCGCTTTGTCAGCCGTCTTGTTCAGGCCGCAGAATCTCAAGTACACAGATGGCTGTATCCAAGACCGGTGATTGCGGTTGTTGCTATCCTGTCTAGGATCCTTGTTCACCATCTGAGTAGTTTGGGACTGAATATCTGATAAAGAAGGCCGCAGAGCACGTATATCGTTAGCTAGGAGATATTGCACTTTCATCAATGGTAAATTGAAGCCCTTTTGAAATCTGGGCAGGACAGGTAATTCGCACTGTAGCCTTCCCTGTCGTAACTCTTGTTTAGCGACCTTCAAGGCGACTGCTCCCGAGGCATACTCCTTCAGCTGAGAGAAGAAAGCAGTAGACTCCAATCCGTCCCCTTCAATCAAGCTTGAGCAGTCGAGGCGTTCTGAGACCAGCGTTGCCAAGCCATCGACAACATCCTGCCGACTCGGATAGAGCAACCACCATTTGTCACCTTCCATGCTGAAAGTAGCGGCAAGCATAGCATTCTGTTGCCAAGAAGCTTGTCGGATCAACACGAATCTTGAGATATCGGAGGGGAAGAGAGATCTCAGCTCGCGCTGCGATAGCCGGAACGTTTGCAGAACCTCCCAGCCAGAAATTTCCGCTTGCTGCGTAAATTCTTGTTCGGCCACTTGACAGCGCAGCATACTGATACGCTGGATACCATCTTCAACGGGGTTTTGGAGCCGGTTGAGCTCGAACTCAGTTCTACCAGATAACGGAGACGCAGGTTGTAGGACCAAAGAACCAGAGATGGGCTCAATTGAGAGTGTGATATCCTTGCTGTTGGTTAGCTGCACGTGTAAGGAACAGTCGGTTGGTTCTGTCTCTACAGAGGATAATTCGAGCAAATATTGTCCGTCAGCGTAGAGCTCGAATCCCAATAGCTTCTCATAGAGGCAGTCCAGAATAATGCTCGAATGGCGAGAGATTACCCCAAGTAGTATATTCTCGATCGACAGAGGTGATGCATTAAAGTCAATTTGGATGTCATGATTCTCTTTCTTCTCGAGTATCCATCGCAGGCCAAGATATGGTCCAGTGGAGCGTAATCGGTCTGTGCGCTTTTTCCGACGTCTGCTCTTCACCCCAATCTCTATCCAGCTTTTAGGCATTGGCCGATTTAGCCAATACTGCACGACCAGCGTGCGATTGATGAGTTTAATTCTGAGATTCTCAGACCACTGCTTCCGGGCCATGTCTAGTGTTTGTCTGCGAAGGCTGTTGAGCTTATAGGAGAGGGTAAGATCATGAAGAAAGTCGTAGCATCCAAGTAGACCGTCTGCCCTTAACACGTCATTGACCTTATTTCCGAAGTCATCGTGCAGCCTCCCACTGAGAAATGTGGAGCGTTGTGAAAACAAGTATCTGAAATCGATAAAGTAGAATTGAGATGAAAGGTCCTCATCACAGACGGACAGATCAAGCTCAAATTCATGACGAACGATGAAGGTGACACGCCCGTCATGTATGCGATACCTTGACAGCGGTGATGGTACTTTGTCTTGCAAGCTCAGCCGTGTGCAGAGAAGTATATTGATATTCTGCAGTGTCCGCAGCATTCCTTTGAACGATAGCGGCTCTACTGGCACATAACCAAGACCCGATAACGTCGACACCCTCCCGTTAGACAGTACTCCGATTGCCGTCTTGAGGTCTGGATTTGGTACCTGCCACAACGCAAGCTCACGTTTCATATTTCCAATGAAATCCGCAGCCTGGGCAAAATGAGTCCTCTGGTCATGAATCCACATGCTGATCTCAATTGCCTGGTCGATGCCTCGCGACTTTTTGAACCAATCGTGAAGGACGAGGAACTTGATGTACAGCGCTCGCTGGTCCTGCTGGAACTTGAGCAGCCGGTCTTTCTTTTCAAGATTTTCTTGAGACTGATCTCCAGACGCCGCTCCATTCATCTGAGGTTTGGTGTATGAAGCGTTCGGCGCTGTGTGAGTGGGAACGACTGTGATTTGCGAGAGCTGGTCTATCACGTCGGAGAAATTGTTCCATGTCTGCTGAGCCGCTCGATGAACCAATTTATGGAGGGCCCGAAAATGTTGTGTGAGCTGCCTGACCTCTATCGGGAGCCCATCCAGCCTGTGTACTGGAAGAACTGCAGCTCCATTATCCATCTTATCCGGCCCAACGCCGTTTATGACGCCTTCGCGATTTCCCCTCTCTCCATCACCCCCATCCTGTGTCGCGCCGTTCACACATCCATCAACATGTCCTCCATTTTGCGCGACTGCTGGCTTGGCAGGTATGCCGTTCGGAAGAGGCTGTCGAGCGACGTTCAATCTGGGCAAGTCCATGACTGATGCTGGCTCGATCACCAGACCGGGCATGTCCGAGGACTTAAATTGCGTCGGCGCATTGTCTGCCGGAACAGTGCTGTGACAAGCACTGTTGTAGAGAGCAGATGGTAGTGTTGACAGTCAGAGCACGAGGTGGAGGCGGTGGTGAATGAAGATAGAGTGAAGCAGAGATGATTTGTGAGTGAGGAATGCGCGAGGCTTGCCCTTCCCCAATGACAATGACCGCAGACTGCTGCAACCACAGCGCCTTCCCGCCCGGGTCTGCTAAGCTCTTCTAGTACTAGCAAGAAACGGCGGTGATACAATCCGGTACGCACTAGTAAAGGTCGAGTACATAATACATAATACATATCAGTACTCAGTACTCCGTATATACATACGGAGCCGAAGTCTCGCTTGACAAAGTTCGGCATCTTGTCTAATTAAGACGGATGTCCTGGGTGTGTCTCACTGGCTAAGTCTCTGTCTCTGTTCGAAGGTCGCTAGTCCGTGTTCAAAGAAGAGCGAGACTTTGCAGGCAGATTAGAGATGCACAGCTTGATACCAGCTCAATCATCACATAAGTAAGAGATCTACTACGTATCTAACTTAGTGTGCAATTGGTTCTCTGCAACACTGGCGATCGCGACCAGCCAGCAAGAAGATTAACAGAGATGAAGTAGCAGATCGGTCCATTTAGCAAGTTGCCAACATGCATAGGCTCGATGGAGCATACACAATACACAATCAGCGTCTACGAGTATCGAGGTGTGTGGAAGAGGGGGGTGGTGGAGCAGCTAATTCTCCCTCCATGGCTCGACAAGCCTCGAATTGGGAGCTTGTCGTGGGGCGCGTCGATGCACATGGTCGTCTCTAGACGACCGGCTCCACTCTGCTCGCCCATCTTGTTACACGTAAAGTGGCCGTTCGCGGTAGTCCTGTCGGTGAGGGATAATATGGAAGACTTGAGCAGTTGGTTCTGTCTTCCGCTGAATTTTTGAGCGCGAGGCCCTGTTCGGAGACACGGTCTGACAGATGCAAGGAGGCAAGATGGTCCGTTACGAGCATCAGGGTCCTACACAATAATTCGTGATCCGCAGCTAACCTCGTCTCAGGTCCCTCGCAGCAACCAACAGGGTCCTTCGAGGCCACAAGTCCAAAGATCTCAATCAGGCATCTCGAAGGCTTCCCTGATATCCCCAACACCCTCCATCGAGGGCGACGATGAAGACTCTTCGTTAGAATATACCCGCCGGAACATGGAAAGACAGGCGCTGGCGCCCTCAAACTATCCACCTCGATATGAAGGCGAAGATTCACGATTGACGAGTCGCAAGGAATTGGCAGGCTGGTACAGCTATGGATGGGCTGCGGAGGTCTTTGCCATTTGCGCCATGGGTAGGTCATACTTTCTACAGACAAGCACTGCTGGCTGATTTGTCGCAGCCTCCTTCCTGCCCATCACTCTGGAACAACTCGCGCGCGATGTTGGAGTACAGCTTCATGACAAAACACTGCCCTGCTCCGCCAGCTGGAACAGCAGTTCCCTTGCTAACAGTACAAGCCATTCGGTGCTGCTCAGAGGTCCGCCGCGGCACGGTCGGGAAGAAGCGCCCGCCTGCGTTGTATATATTCTAGGCGCGGAGATCAACACGGCAAGCTTCGCGATGTATACCTTTTCCACCAGCGTCTTGGTCCAGGCATTGATCATCATCTCCATGTCCGGGGCTGCTGACCACGGTCGGTCTCGAAAGACTCTCCTTCTAGGCTTTGCGATCACTGGCGCAGTGTCCACTATGCTCTTCCTCCCAGTGGTGCCAGAAATCTATCTGTTCGGGGCTCTGCTCGCAATAATCGCGAATACCTGTTTTGGTGCTTCCTTTGTGCTCCTCAACTCCTTCCTTCCTTTGATCGTTCGCCATCACCCCTCCGTGGAGTACCTTCGAAGATACAACACACCGCGCGCTTCAGCAGCCGAGCGACAGGACCTCGATAGGGACACTGAAGAGGACGATAGTGGATTTTTGAACACTTCGAGTGCACTCCTTCCTGATGCAAATTCAGACCACACAGAGGCCTTCAGGTCTTCGCCAGAAGCACCGTCTCCTGAACTGAAACTGTCGACAAAGATTTCTTCAAACGGTATTGGCATTGGCTACATTGCTGGCCTCTTCGTACAGTCAATAGCAATATTGCTTGTAGTGTCTACTGGTTCGACCACTTTTTCGCTTCGTCTTGTGCTCTTCATCATCGGCTCTTGGTGGCTCCTGTTCACTATTCCTGCAGCGCTGTGGCTTCGTCCTCGCCCTGGCCCGCCTCTTCCGTCGTCTCGTCAAACCTGGTTCAATTACCTGGTGTACGCCTGGAAATCTCTCTATTTAACAATGCTACGTGCTCGGCGCCTCAAAGACGTCGTTATCTTCCTCGCCGCCTGGTTTCTATTGAGTGATGGCATTGCAACCGTCAGTGGCACAGCCATCCTCTTCGCGAAAACTTCGCTGGGCATGAAGCCCTGGGCTTTGGCTCTGATCAATGTCATTTCGACCAGTGCGGGCGTATTTGGCGCCTTCACATGGAGCTTCTTTTCTCGGCTGTTCAACCTGCGCGCTTCTCAGACTATTATCGCATGCATTTGTCTCTTTGAAATCATACCACTTTACTGCCTTCTTGGCTTCATCCCGTCCATTCGCGACTTTGGCATGTTTGGTCTGCAAGAACCATGGGAGATGTATCCACTAGGTGCAATTTATGGCTTCGTCCTCGGAGGGCTCTCGTCTTACTGTCGAAGCTTTTTCGGCGAATTGATTCCTCCTGGGTCGGAGGCCGCATTTTACGCTCTCTACGCGATCACCGATAAAGGCTCAAGTATCTTTGGACCTGCCATCGTCGGTGCGATTACTGATCACTATGGAGAGATCAGGCCAGCGTTTGTATTCTTGGCAGTCTTGATTGCCATGCCATTGCCTTTCATGTTGCTGGTCGACGTTGAAAGAGGTAGGAGAGATGCGAGGGAGATGGTGGATGTCCTAGCAGCCAAGAAGGATGGTAATGGGCCCCACGAAGCGGGGGACTACCAAGCGGTTCCGACGATTGTGTTAGAAAGCGGAGAGGAGGACGATTGAAGTCAAGACCGGGCTCAGGGCTATCAGCGACCGGTCAAGGTCTGTGAATTTCTGCATTGCATCGCAATCGGCGTTGAGCACAGCATCCAGATACCAGAAATACTCCTACCTTATCGTACTGCATACTTGTAGCGTGATTTTATCTGCCCAGTTGCCATGTTGTGAGTGTCCGTTGCTTGTCTCCAAAAGAACTGCCGCCAGATGTTTGAGTCCGGCTAAATTGGGCTTGGCATTTTCGGAACGCGTTTGATCACATCACTCAAATAGCGCGACGTGAAGCCGGCCGCTGCCTGGACGGACTTCAATTGCTGTAA
>JAABUK010007904.1_pt1 | contig 15146 bp, 6 predicted proteins | sample 5559141 | NCBI WGS metagenome assembly JAABUK01 (sample SAMN10711869, study PRJNA513367) | rock metagenome | isolation source: Antarctica rocks | place: Antarctica: Victoria Land, Pudding Butte nord | collected 2016-01-03
ACACCAGCCAGCAAGACATTTCTCTAGACAGCGATGCGTACACCAAAGCCTTCTTCCCACAGTGCAACCACCTTCTCAAAGAAGCAGTTACTGCGGCCGGCGAAGGCCGCCAGGCCACCGCAGCGCAGCTATTCCTGAGGATCGCCTGTCTCTATCGACATTCACGGCTATGTCCAACCAACTCTTCGCTCAGACGAAACGCATTCGAAGCACCAAAGGCCGCGTATGCCTTGGCGACTTCATCCTGGACTGACTCCATTTCCGAGGTCCTTGTGCCACACAACCATCGGAACGACCAGAAAGATTACGAAATCCCGGTGTATATTCGTCTCCCAAGCACATCGTCACGCCACGCACCAACTCCCACGACGATTCTCTTGACACAACCACATCAGTGTCGAGCGGACTATTCCCGGGCACTGGACGAGGCCCTGCGCAATGGCTGGGCTTGTGTGATTCTTGAAATGCCTGGCACGGGAGACAGTCCGGCTGACCCAACAAATCCGGACAGCCTGCCTCGACTAAGGGAAAGCCTGATTACATGGATGCGAAAGCAAGCTGTCTTCGACATGGAAAGGCTGTGTGCTTGGTGGCCCAATACAGGGCATGGACATCCTTTGAATCCTCTCCTGCTACCATGTCCCGTCAATGGTCGAACGACCGAACCTGCCTGTGATGCCGAAACGGCCCGATCCTGGAACAACAGCATTTTCCTTCTTTGTGGTAAAGAAAACCGTGTTCCAAAACCATTGGGACATCAAATCACGCGTGAAGCAAAAGCTACGTCCGTCGAGTCAGAGTCTGCACACGTCAGTTCTTACATGCCTAGGCCTATATTGGTTGCATTGGCAAGGGGATACAAGGCCCACGAAGTAACCTTTCCATAACATCAATGCATGAACAGGCAGAACAACCCCGGCAGTTACCGAGCGCCAGTCAAAACTTGGAAGTTTACCAAATGTGATTGAATTAGACATGGATTGCGGACAACTGGTGGAGCAGATACCTAAATTCTTGCAACTTGCTCTTCCAGGACTCATTCTTCGATCTCGCATCTCCGCCGTCGCCTGCCATATCCAGCCATTCGATACTTTTTCTTCTTCTTCTTCTTCTTCTTCTCGAAGTGCTGTTCATTACTGGTATTCTTGCCAAGAATACAACCGCTGCGTCTTCCCCTTACCCACCTATGGCAGCGTCGCTTGCTGCTCCTTTCCCTCATCAATGTCATCGATGTCATCATTCGAGCATCAGACACCTCGCACGCCCTGTCCCAGCGATGTTCCACCCTGCTGTGAGGTTATAGATCACTTTCTCACTCTCTGAAACCTTAGTTATCTTGTGCGGGATAAACATGGCATTTGTCCTTCCAAGCAGAGACTTGTTCACTTGAATGCTGTCCCCGATTTCAGTCCATGAACTTGAGGTCAAACAGTAGGCCAAAGTCTTCTCAGTCCGCGCTTACCAGAAGATACCCGAAATGGCAACGCCAGCAGGTATCAACAACAAGCTTTACATACCTAAAAGGTGGCAATGGTAGGAGCAGTTTTTTGTACTAAGACCTCTCAAAGAACCAGCAACCATGGTAACCACTTGGCGGTGGTCAATTGGTCTCGGCAGTGGGGTTGAGAAGACAGACAGGTTGATAAGGAGAGCGAGGATATATCTGGAAAGGTTGGAAAGCATAATGATCAGTCAATGAGACACCCACAAAGACAATGCCTGTGTCCAGTGAGGGGTTAAAAAGGGGAACTGGCTCGACAAACGTCTCTGCAGACTCAGAATCATAGAAGTCCAGACATCAACGTTGATCGAATATCATGAGGATTTCAAGATCACGTTCCGTAGCACCACTTTCTCGGCTGGACTTCACTGAAGACATCTTGATCTCGGTCGTGTCAGTATTGCAATTGCTACTTAGGCTGATTGAGAAGCTGGAGATCGGACGAGCGGCCGCTCTGAGTTCTGGTCTTATAGTCCAAGATGAGGAAACAAAGGCGTCTCAAAAGTGCGTTTTGGTGGAGGGATACCTGGACCCTTTTGGACACTTCCAGGCAGATCGACGGCCACCCTCAGCCAAACGTGGTTGACTGATCAGCGCGAGGAGCGCCGGCTGTGTCTATCAGTCTCTCAGCCAGCCGCCACAGCTGCGCGAGGGCGAATTACTATGTTATGCAGTAGTCAATCCTGTCGATAAAACATCCCCTGAGCAGTATTCCAGACCTTCCATCGCGATCTTGATTTCGGTTCTCTGGTGTTCAACGTAGCAGTCAGCGTACTGTGTGGCTAACCAGGACACCTCTAGCCAATCTGGATCAAGATGATCCCTTCTGTTGACTGCTTGGGTAAGACTGATTCTTGCAAGGCAGCCATTGCAATTCATTTATGCTCAAGGCTAAGGCTGGCGCACTAACTGCTACCAGCTAGCGGCAGCCTTGGGTGTTGTCTAACTCTCACCGGCACGCTAAAAGCGCCGAATCATGGCCTAGAGAATGCTCTGCGCTGAAGGCTTTCACATCTCCTCACCATCCTCCGTCCGTTGTGCCCCAACCCGCAGCCAGAAACAACAACACGAGAGCACCTCCTTGACTCGACTACACTCAAGCTGCCTTCGGCTTCCCTCTTCGCTCTTGAAAGATGATTGGTGATTACTACATGCTCCACTTGAGAGTTCCACAGACTACAAAGCTCAACCGCATCTCGTCTGAGACATACAGATTCCTCTTTGAGCCCCTGTTCGCATGTTACTGATATCTCGTTCACATACTTTCCACATCGACCTCGTCAATGGTCATGGTTTGTTGACTTCAATCTCGACCATGTCAAAGGGTTGATTGAGTTTTACCGCCGCGTGACCGTGAACCTTACGTCCAGATCTGAATTATCCAGGGCCGGTTTTGGATCAATTTCTGCTTGCCAAGGACAACAACCAGTGCACGCTTGTGTTTCCGGATCGATGCTCCGTTCTCCTCGGCATGAAATCTTTAAAGGTCATCTGCAGTGCATCGTGGAGAAACCTTGTATCGTTTCCCTTGAGCGTTACACCGTTAATTGCTTTGACCAGGCGCTCATCTCGAGGATCCACCTGGCCCCGCCGCGCTCAATTGTCCCCAGTGCAATCGATGTCTGGAAAAGTTGCTTGCAAATAGCCACTTTCCGTGGCATGTTTGAGAACGGCGTTGCTCCGCTCCAAGCGATAATCCCTTTGGCCGCCGCACCTATTTCAGGTATCTTCTGAAATGAGGGGTAGTACTGCCAAACAAGTGAGTACAACAATGACAAACATCTCGAACTCGGCTGGCGACAGATTTGCCTGCCATTACGCCGGCAGAAAATACTTCAAGTTGCTCGGCAAAGGACGAAAACAAACAACAACGCACGTGGATTTTGATTTCTGTTGAGGAGGCACCTGGACAGTCTGTGAAACCAGCATTGATGTCGAGGATTCTTAGCCAATACACAGGAATTAACTTTACGACGTGTAGTTCCAGAGCAGGGACACATCCATGTCACATTACTAAGTCATCTTGCGTGACGATGTTGGAGATCCCACCAGCACAGCATGACTATATGACCCTGGACACCGCTCGTACTAGGCGACTTCAAATTCCGCAGTTCTTCAATCAATGTCCGGTCAATGAAGCCAGCATGCTCTTCCCTATATCCCTGGGCCAACTAGCATTATGCTCCAATGAATTCATTTGAAGCAAGGATAAGCACTTTAGACATGGCAAGATCGCTCGGCAACACCAAGTGGTGGTGATGGAGTCCCAAAACGATGTTCAGGGTGGACAACGACCTACGTGTGCGCCCTACTCGCATCGTCACCATTTGTCATAGAAACATCATACGCCACCGAGGTGACCTTATAGTTGTTCTCTCGGCTACTCGAAAGAGACCCCAGCAGCATGACAACCCGATCTGTGTATCACTTCACCACGGATCCTTTCGGCTCTTCGGTGCTGTCAGGACCCGCGAAATCGAAAATCAGATATAAAATGCAATAACAGCTGGCTCCGAGACAAACCTCGCTCTTCCGTTGGTTTCCGGGCCTCCGGTTGCATCTTCAGATGCCCGCTGGATCTCATCGTGATTCTGACAACCCAGTTGCGACCCAAGCAGCCGGGTCATCCGCCCTCATTCAACACTTGACGACAAGCGTCTCAGTCTTGTTAAGTCATCTAAATTACGTTACATCTTCATACTTCCTGATACTCTTTGTATCTAGGATGTGGATAGATGACAAGGGAAGGCAGTGCAGGTATGCCTCGCACACACCATCCTTTAGTCGGCCTTATCGGGTGTCCTCCATCCAGCTCTACTTGCCTTAACAAGGACCCGAGAATATCAAATCCTGCTCCCACAACATCCTACCTCAAGTGATGTATCTGTACATCCTGTTCGAAACTAGGATTCTCAATCAGTAGTTGTGGCTTGCGTGTCCACGACACCCTCTTCAGCCCTGGAACGCAAACAGACATGCTCCATGTGATCTGTTGTTTTCGTTCCCCCACATCTGAGATTGTTCACTCAACCATGATCGCAACCACGAAGAGGATTCGAAGGAGTCACCCCATGGCCACATTCCTTCACCTTCATAACACTCTGCTACGGTTTCACGACTCCATCTTATCTACACAAAATTAACCCCAGGTACCGGTGCACACTCGGCTCTAATTACCCATCATATGTTTGACACACATTGACTGAAAATTCACCATCCGACCACATGCCAGGCCACCAGACGCGTGTATCTCTTACGTCAGATGTCCGTTGCTCGTGAGTGACTTGCCCCAAGTCCTGAATTGAAGTTGCGAGCGAGGCCGTCCATGCCAAGTGGTCGAGCAATTTGTGAGCCTTGAAGCATGCTCACTGCGGGCCAAATCACTCCAGCGTTGCCTTCAACCATGGTCGCTGTCACTGTGCTGTGGGATTGAAGTGGGTATCTTTGAAATGTCTCCACGTGAAGCAAGCGATCGGAAACAGCGCCAGCCTTTGTCAGACTCGAGTCGCTGAAGGGTTGCTGAAGACTCCATTTCTACAAAGACTGGTCCCCTATTATGCTCAACTACAAAAGGACTGCGCAATCTGCGCTTACCTGACACTGACCAGAAAGTACCATTTCTGATCTTGGTTATCGAAACTGCATCCTCCTCCTCCCCAGACATTCTCACATCTGCTCCCCACCCCGACATTGGAATCATTTCCCTAACCCCTCTCTGCCTGCCGGTCGACATCTGTTCTGCATCTTCCCCGCCATTTTCACATCTGACCCTCCCAGCAACATTGGATAAATATCCCGCGTTTCCCTCTGCGTTGTCGCCTCCAAGACGAAGCCCAAATCCGACTTCCAAATAGGATTCGCTTGACAAGCAAAAACTGGCCCAAATCTTCCTTCAGCCCTCAACCAGAGCACCAATGCTAGTAACAACGAGCCACTTGAGGCGGGCCCAGAAGCAGTAGGTCCAGGCTCCAGCTATCTCATTGTTCCGGCTTTTTTGGCAAACCTTCGACGGTGGGCCCCCGAGAAAATCAAGGACAAATAATCGCCCACATTACTAAACCGCAGTTGTCTCACTATATCTGTCACCTCCAACATGTACTGTCGACACCTTGAAACAAAACCAGTACGTAGTAGTAGTAGTAGTAGTAGTAGTAGTAGTAGTAGTAGTAGTAGTAGTAGTAGTAGTAGTAGTAGTAGTAGTAGTAGTAGTAGTAGTAGCAGTAGTAGCAGTAGTCCTCACTTGAACATGAATGAAACTCTCCATCTCCCACCAAGATACCTACCTACTGATCTCCAGCCATCCAATCCAGTAAACGAAGTCAAAAACCATCCCAGGTAGAAACAATTATTCATTACGACATTTCCATTGACTAATTCATAGCATTCTTGTGATGATGACCATGAAACTACCACCGATCAAACATTTAAGAAAATAATGCTCTGTCTCTCCGCAAACCATACCATAGAACGCCATAACCTCTTTCGATCAAAGCCATAGGACTGACTGATCGTGCTCTGCCCAATTGGACAAGACTAATGACAATGACAAAGCCTTAGGACTGACTGATCGTGCTCTGCCCAATTGGACAAGACCAATGACAATGACAAAGCCTTAGGACTGACTGATCGTGATCTGCCCAATTGGACAAGACCAATGACAATGACAATGACAACCCCCCACCCCCCCCTTTCCTTCCAAGTGCAACGAGAACAAAAGGAGAAAGGGGGCTACTACATCAGTAAGAACAATTTGGTATCCCAATTTTCTGTTTCTGTTCCACAGAGTCTCCCATTTATGCTCCCTTCCATTTCATTCACCATTCACGCCAATCAGTCCAGCACACAACCCATGCTCAGCATGCCTAAGCAAACAGGGCATCGCGGAAATATTTCGCCAGCTTATTGACCTGTAGCACAATGGATCGTCAGCAAACAAAATCCCACTTTTTTCACCATCGTCGGTAAAGAGTTGGTACTTACAACAGGCTGCCTCATCATGGTGAAATGATTCCCTTCAACCTTAACCATCTTCGCCTTCCCATGCTTAACATCCAACAGGCGATCCCACCCATTCGGCCCGAAATCCATCCGGTTGTCCAGGAGGAACTTCATACTCTTTGGATCATCATCCTGCGGCGGAGGCCTGGGATCCCCGAGCTTACCGCACACGCCCTCCGTGGCCCAGATGAAAAGGACCTTGGGCGATTTGAATCCATCCGTGGACCTCTCTTCCGGCTTGTAGGCAGTAAGTGCTCGGATGCTGTATTCGAAGTGGGGGAGAAGCCAGCCTGGGGCTTTACCCGTGCCGGTGGAGAGGAGCCCTATCTCGTCGAAGAAGTGGTGGAGGCGGGCGGGAAGGGGTTCGAGAGCGACGGGGCAGGGTGAGTCGATGAGGATGAGATGATCGACGTAGTATTTGCCGGCCGGGTTGGCTTTGTTCATGTCGTCGAGCTGGCGCGTGATTTCGTAGGCCAAGACGCCGCCGGCGGACCAGCCGCCGAGGAGGTAAGGGCCGGTGGGCTGGCGACGGAGGACTTCTTCGAGGTAGAGTTTGGAGACGCCTTCGATGCCGCAGGTGTAGGAGGTCGGGTCTTTCATGAAGGGGCAGTTCAGGCCGTAGACGGCGAGGTTGGCGGTGTCGACTTTGGGAATGCCAGCGTAGGAGGTGGCAGAGCCGGAGCCGTCAGGAAAGAGGAAGAGGTTGCGAGTTGCGGTTTTGGCATTACCTTGGAGAAGAATGGAGGTGGCAGGCGGCATCTTCTTGACAACGGTGACCTCTGAGGTCTGGGGCCGTACAGGAGCAGATTGTAGGATTTCTGATTTAGAACTTGCAGGCGGTGCCGCAGCAGGTTTTTCAAGACCGAGGGCTTTGCGGAGGTGGCCTAGGGAGGGGTTGTCGGCGAGAATGGTAGAGTCGAGCTCAATGCCAGCTTGCTCGCGGAGGCTGCCGAGAACCTGGAGAGACATGAGGGAGTCCATGCCTAAAGTGCTGAGGTCTGTAGTTTCGGTGATTTCGTCAATGTCAATGTCCATCTCCTCCGCAATGGTGGAGCGGATTGTGGCAAGGAGGTCACCATCTTCAGTGTCGACCGGTGCGGCGGCAGGTGCAGGAGCACGGGAAGACTTAAGCTCTTTGACGTCAAATTCCTCAGAGTCTGGAGTGGTGAGTCCGGACTCATTGGTGTCTTCGCTGTCAGAGTAGTCGGACTCATCTGCAGTAGAGCTACTGGACGAGGGGATACTTTCACCTCCCAACGTCGAAGAGAAGTGAGCTCTCAGCTCCCCAACCGAGGAGTAATCAGTGAAAAGTGTGCTTGACATCTCGAGGTCGAGCTCCTCCCGGAAACGACCAGAAATGGTCAAAGCCATCAAGCTGTCGACACCCAGATCAGCCCACTGAATTGCGTCTGCCAGCTCAGATGCCTCAACATTAAGCTCAGCAATGATGATGTCAAATGCTTTGCCCATCATGCCGGAAGCAGCAGCCTTAGCTGGCTTTGGAGCTTTGACTGGCTTGGCCGCTTTCTTCGTCATCTTTGGAATTTCAATGGCTGCCGGCTTCTTAGCAGCCGGAACAGGAGCTTTGGCTTGTGGCCTTGCCCTTGCTGGTCCAGAGCCACCAGCTGGTGGAAGGAATGTATTGAGAAGGGTCCTCGGTATGCATTGGAACTTCAAGCCACCAACAACTCCGATGACCTTCTTCTCTGAGTCGAAGATGTAGACATCGCCGGCAATCATCTTGCCACCTGCTGGCTGCATCTTGACGTAAGTATTATACTCCTTGGTATGGTCAAGGTTCTCAGCAAAGCGCAAGCTCTCCCAGGCATGCGAGATGTAAACTTCGTTCTTGGAGTCGGCGGCCGCATTCGCAATGAAGCCAGACAAATGGCAAACGCTATCGAGGAGGAAGGGGCTTTGCATGAAGGTGCCATCTTGAGGACCTGCTCGGAATTTTATACGACTGGTAGCTTCCTTTTCAGGTCCATCGAAAATGACGTCGTTCATGCCTTGGTATCTGTCTGAGTAGTTGACTAGAGCTTGGAACAGCTTATAAGCCATTCTTCGGCCAACCTTGTCAGCTTCACCCTCCTCCATCTTCGATTTAAGCATCTTCATTCGATCCTGAATCAAGAAGGCAGTTCGTTGCCATTGAGCAGTCCACGTAGCGGCGTCTTCGAATGTGATCGTACACCTTCCATGCAGTGTTTTGCCACCATTGCTCGAGATCTTGAAGAGGGCCTTCCCAAGAATGAGATCAACATTGGTTTCGATTTGAACAACCTGGCTCTCTGGGCTCTTGACATTCTTCAAGATCAACGGCGCTGGACATTCCATGGTACCTAAGTTCATGTCGACCTTGCTTCCTGGCTTAAGCAGCTTGTATGCATAATCGGTGATGGTGAGAGCCATGTCACCATACAACGAAGATGGACACAAGCCAGCGCCGTTGACAAGATGGCCCGAGACAACGTGGAATAATTGTGCCTCGGCGAGGTCAGATTCAGCAACGACCTGAGCCTTTTTGCCTTCGACCTTCTCAGAAAGGATGTTCTGGATGGAAGTGCTGAGCGATTTAGGTTTCGGTGCCTCGGTGATAGCCTTCTGTACAACTGGTGCGGGAGCATGATTCTTCGTCAAGGTCCAATCACCTTCATATTGAAGCCAGTACACCTTGTCATCGAATCCGTATGTTGGGATGTCAAGAACGGACAGACTCTCGAAACCTGCATGGTAGGCATTGAAGTTGAAAGGTACACCAGCTGTGTAGAGACCGACGACAGAGGTGGAAATGATCTTCCACGGATCTTCGTCCCGTCGGAGGGATGGGAGGGTTGCAACGCCCAAGGTGGATTTGATCATGCTGGCGCAAACTGGATGAGCACCAACCTCAAGCCAGATAGAACCATTGCTGAGCACTTGCTGAGACATGGCCGCGGAGAGGCCACCAACAAAATCGACAGTCTTGCGACAGTGTCGGCCAAGATACGCAGCGTCAAATGTTCCTGCCGTCTTGACAACGTCACTGATCAGCGGCGAGATGACGGGGATTCTTGGTGCATGGAAGGTGACGGCGCTGGCAACTTTTTCGAAGGCGGGTAGAATTGCCTCGACCTGGGAAGAGTGGAATGCGAATGGTAGTCTAAGTTTTGTGGACTTTTGACCAGCAGAACTCAGGGTTTCCGCAGCACCATCAATATCAGCCACAGTGCCAGAAAGCACTGTATCTGAGACGCCGTTGATGCAAGCAATCTCAATCTTGCCTTGGCTTGCAACGACAACGTCCTGGAGAGCGGCCACGGGCGCTCGGACCGCCAGCATTGCGTGAGTGCCAACCGTGCATTTCTCTTCGAGCAGCGCAGCTCGCCTGCCAACAAGGTAAATCGTGTCCGAGACAGACAAGACACCTGCCGCTTGTAGAGCGGCATACTCGCCCAGTGAGTGTCCAATGACAACACTTGGGTTGATACCCCACGAAGACCAAAGTCTTGTCAACGCCATCTGGACACAGGTCATGCCAAGCTGAACGGCGGTAGGAGGGAGGTCCTTAACATCAACTGACCCATCGATGAGTGGCAGGAAGGATGGAAGTCCGAGACGAACGGCAATCTCATTGAATTCCTCAAGATCAGCATGGAATTGCGGGGATGTCGCATAGAGCCTCTTGCCCATGGCAGTGTACTGGGAACCTTGGCCAGTAAATGTGAAGGCGACTTGAGGAGCGTTCATGGTGATAGGGTTATGTGTACCTTTTTGAAGAGTTCTCAAAGAGTTCACTAGTTGGGCAGCGTCAGTCACCGAGAAAGCAGCGCGATATGTATAATGCGATCTCCGCGCAGTTGTGGTGTAGGAGAGGTTGGGCAGATGGACAGATGGATTTGCCTCGACGAAGCTGAGAAGTTTGTGAATCGTCTTTTTGAATGCTGCCAGGGACTTTGAGGAGACGGTTACGACGTGCTGGGAACGAGGATCAGCGGGTGAGGCAGGAACCTCAGGTCCATCTTCCAATAGTACTGCAGTGTTACCACCAGCGGCACTGAAATTGTTGATGAAAATTGTTCGTTTGCCACCGGCCGGTCGAATAAGAGGTGTGAGCTTCAGAGCAATGTTGACGTTACGTTCGGCAAGATCTGTAGGGAAGTTCTTGTTGATCTCAGTCTTAATACCGGTATGAGGAGGAATCGCGCTCTTTCGGAGCATCTGCAGAACTTTGATAAGAGCTGTGACTCCTGAAACAGCTTCACCATGACCGATGTTGGACTTGACAGCGCCCAAATAGAGTGGTTGATCCGGGCGGCGGCGTCTGTGTCGAGGTGCAAATACGCTTGTGACAGACTCCATCTCGATGCCGTCACCGGCTTGTGTGCCGGTGCCATGCATCTCAACGTAGTTGACATCGTGAGCGTCAACATGTGCTTCTGCTAAAACCTTTGAGAAGAGGAAAGCCTGATCCTTGGCACAAGGATGCGTGATAGAGACTGCATCGGCTGAATGATTGGTACCGAAGCCCTTGATGACACCAAGAATTGGATCTCTATCGGCAATAGCATCATCCATTCTCTTGAGGATGACCGTGGCAACGCCATCGCCACGGCAGTAACCATCTGCACCATTGTCGAAGGTTTTGCAAGAACCAGTCTTGCTCAGGAAGTGACCTCTACTGAGCCCGGCAAAGATATCAGGATTGGTGAGTATGTTAGCCCCGCCTGTAAGGGCAGTGTCACATTCGCCCGCTCGAAGCGAGGTACAAGCGACGTTGAGAGCAGCAAAGCTGGAAGAGCATGCGGTGTCGACCGAAAAACTAGGGCCGCTAAGCTTAAAAAAATAGTTCAAGCGACCTGGCCCAAAGGCGCGGACGCCACCGGATATGAAGTAAGTATCAACGTCTTGAGCGGCGTTGATTTCTCTCCAGTCATCACTGGTCTGGCCGTAGAATGTGCCAATGCGGTCGCGCTTTGAGGATGGGGTTCGTCCGATAACCATGCCACCCATTTCCATAGCTTCGTATGCTGTCACAAGCATCAGTCGCTGCATAGGATCAGTCTGGGCTGCTTCTCTTGGCGACATGTTGAAGAAGCGAGCATCAAACAAGCCTGGGTTTTCGATGAAGTTGCCATACGGAGTGTGGGAGGTGTTTCTCTTCTTTCCTGTTGGATCGGTATGAGAATCGACAGGATATCTGTCGGCCGGTACGGGTCGGTGGACGTCCCGTGCCTGCTCAAGCAATTGCCAGAACAACTCGTGGTCTGCCGCATCGGGAAACCTTCCAGCGAAACCGATAATGGCAATATCGGCGTCGGCTTTTCGCTTTGTTCCAGGTGTGGCAGTAGAAAGCCACGTGGATTGGTCTTCGACGGTGACTTGAGCGTTGGACGCCTTCAAAGCCGAGACCATGCTGCTCGAAAGATTGGTCGGTCCAATCGCGTGCACTTTGACATCGGTCGCGGTGGTAGAGCCACAATGCTTGAGCACCAGGTCCCAGTGCAGCGCCTCAAGCAGGATCTCGCTCAAGCAAACTTTCAAGAGCTCCACTGGGTCCTTGGTTCCAATTGGCTCGCCCGAAACGCTGGAGCAGACCGGGAAGAGCACCTTGGCAGCGCCGAAGATCTCCCGGGTTTGTGGTCGAAGAATTCTGTCGATGTCTGCCTGAGAATGCAAGTGCAAGGCATGGTAAGGTGCATAAATCGTCGCATTGACCTTGGTACGCGTTTGGAAGAACTCGGAGCCTTCTAGCAGTCGCTGCTTGATTGATGGCGGGCCACTGATGGTCACGGTCGTGCTCGATGCTGCACTGATCCATAAACGATTCGATGCGGAGATATTCTAAATTTCCCGAGATCAGCAAGGATTAAACTTTACTGCTGTCTAAGACAGGGGCACAAACATCTTCTTCGTGGAACTCCGAAAGTGCTGTCTCGACTGCTTTCGCGTCGGCAGCGACGATCGTCGACCATGATTGCCGACTAGTTTCGCATTCCAGCTGTTGAGCAACCCGGCCCACATGAGCTCCGGTTCGGAACGCAATTCGGACCGCTTCCACAGCAAGTGGAATAAGAGCGGTCAGCGAATCAGCAGAAGCTACTGCACTTGCCGCAATCAAGCCTGTGCAGAGACCAGCAAGCTTTATGTCTGGTCGAGAAAGCGAAGACGGAATGTAGGTTCGAGGCTGCTCCTCAAAACATCTTGTGATCATCAGTAACTCAGTTATTGGACATCAGAGGACGTTCACTTTACCCGATAAAGTGGATAAGCTGCGAAAGGCAAACCAGAGTGCTCTCAATGGCAGTGTCTGGTGTTTCACTCTTGTAGTATCGGTCGGCGAGCTCCTGTATGGTACCGAAACTTGGAAGGTCGCTTTGAATATGTGCACGCTTCGACACTTCATCTTGGATAGCAAAAGCAGCCTTTTCGAGGAAAACGTTCAACAAGACGTCCTCCTTCCGTGCAACAGCCTTTTGCAGAAAGGAGCGGCAGTCCGCGGTCTGGTCCCCAAAAACGTAGAGTTCCATGGCGCTGAGGATTAGACACCAAGATCTAAGGGGGTGAAAGTTAGGAAAGTGGGAGCAATCATGTAAAAGACGGAAGCTCGATAGCCTGAAAAGCAATCAAAGGAGAGAGACCTCACACAATGAGAGAGTATGAAACCTTGTGTGTAAGGGGGAAAGAGCACAGAAACGGAAGTTGGCAGCTTATACTTGAACAGCTTGACCTTTCACCTAGAGGGTCAATTACCCAGATGTTGTATGGTTGCATGGCGACATATGTCCGCCCGGATGCTAGGAAGTGAACAGGAATTGCCGATCAAGGATGAAAAATAGGAAAGCGTTCTTGCTCGTAAAGCGAAACTTTCGGTACTTTACGCCACTGACCGGCCCCAAGGCACCCCACTGGAGGAAGACGGATCAAGGTCCGGTTGATTTGTCTCCGTCTGGTGTAGTGACCCACATGGAATATAGGAGACGACAAATAGATTTGGAACGTCGCGACTAGCGCTTGAGACGGTCTTTGATAGACCATGAACCTGGCATCCCATTTCCATGGCGTCATGTTTTCTTTTTTTGTTTTGCGGAAATTCCCACAGATAGCCATCAGCAGGCGGGTGGGTATTGCTCTGGCAGGGGTGACCGGACTCTTCAGCACACCGTTACCATCAGCTGCGGATGTTGGAATGAGCGTAACAGAGGTAGCGGAGGGAACATGTGGGGACTCAGCAATCACCCGCAACCCGAGATCTGGTCATTGACAGAATGAGAGAAGTAAACGACCTTCTGCGGAGCCTCTTGGACAGAGAGGCGGGATAGACCCTGGGTGGAATCCTATCGGGTGAGAAGCAATAACGGTCATTCTGCTTGAGCATGGGGCTGACAGGCTGCCAGCAAGGAGACTGGCAGGTTGGGCTAAACTGAAATCCGTTGTCCGGATCGTGAGTGGATTCTAGACTGCCAGTGTCCAAAGATGAACTGATGACTATCAGGGAAGCTCGAGGCAGGGGTCGACAGCGCATCAACGAGACAAGTCCATTTGCTAGATTGGTGTAGCTGGGCTCCGATGGACAATGATACAGGAGTACGGGAAGCGGACTTGGTCGGTCTCCGTCGATTTTGTGATACTTGGCATGTCACCCTTCAATCCGCTTCGCTTGCCTAATTGGGAAGGGTGTACCCTCTCTCAGTGTGACACGAGAGAGTCAAAGTCTCGTAGACACACAAATATCGCGATCTCAGTCTATCAATGACGGTCACAAGTACAATGGTGACAGTAGCCGAGGCCTTGACATTTCTATGCAAGTCTAGCAGTCGATAGCTCCAAATGGTGAACATCCTTGCTGCATGACTCCCATGCAGGTTTGTCTGACACTCCGGACTTGGTTGATCGGACCTCGTCGAAGGATCTCCAATATCCTTCAGTGCTTATTCGAGTGATTGCGTACCTAATATAGAAGCTCTTTGCATCCTTCCTCTCGCGCTTGTTGCTGACTGCCTGTAAGCCCTCACGAGAAGAGCGTCTACCCAAGATAACGCACTCTTCCTGGCAGACTAAGATTCCCAGTGTCGCGACAAAGAGAGAATCTAGATAAGAGGAGTTCAGATGAGAAGAAGATTGTTTCTTGCATAATATTTCAAGATCTCAGAACCGTTGCGAACTTGTAAATAATGGCCATTACATGCAACTCGACTCGATGCACCAGATGCGGAAAGAAGAAGAGACCGACTCACGGGGATATCGTTTCAATGCGAGATAGTGAGCTGATGGACCTGGAAATGGTTGACACACTCTGGAGCCCCCTCGACTCATCAAAAGGGAGGTGCGTTGTGCAACAGGTGCCATCATACTCGCCGTCTCCAGTCGCGAGAACCATAAAGCTCGATCTCGTAACGCGAGATCGTGAACGAGACCATTCACTCGCCAGTATTAGGAGAAGAAAGCACGCAGGACAGCAGACATCTCGGAACAGAATCATGATCAGGGGACGACGTCTTTCCGCAACGCAAATTATGCACAACTTCGCTCATGGCATGGCGTCGGCTTTCGGCGCTTCTATTACCAGCAGACCACGGCCGGCCGGCAGGAAAGCTTACTTGACCGATTTCGAACTCGGTAATTTGACAGCATCAAGATCATTTCTACCAGCGATCTTACCTTCTGG
>JAABUK010007906.1_pt1 | contig 15144 bp, 19 predicted proteins | sample 5559141 | NCBI WGS metagenome assembly JAABUK01 (sample SAMN10711869, study PRJNA513367) | rock metagenome | isolation source: Antarctica rocks | place: Antarctica: Victoria Land, Pudding Butte nord | collected 2016-01-03
CTCCTGGCCTGCCAATGCGTGTGACAGCTGTGATGGACTGAGAGACTGGTGATGACCCCCTGTTGGGCCCGACACTATCAACCCTGTCCTTGACCAAACGCTCCAAAGCAGCTGGGTTGCTGACAGCCCTTAAAATCTCATGAATGAAAGAACGAATGAACGAACGAACGAACGAACGAATGAATGAATGAATGAATGAATGAATGAATGAATGAATGAATGAGTGAATGAATGAATGAATGAGTGAATGAATGAATGGAGAGTCGCTGACTGACTCACAGGAAAGGGCTACAAGCCCTTTTACATAGGCCCCAAACATTAAGAGAGAAAGTTGACTGGTGTATCGCCGCAACAAGGCATATGTTTGCCAAAAGGACAGAGCAGACGCTGTTCCACCTGATGCAGAAGGACACTGACCGTCATTTGACTGCCAGGCCATGTGAACTTTGACAATCTGATGAATATGCCAATCGGATTTGTTTGCAGTTAATTGCTCCCTAACCATTCAGCTACACAAGGCATAGCAGAGCAACAGTGCATGGTCTCCATGGAAACATGGCCATGCAAACAGGACAAGCTAAGCAACAAACAAGTAGCCGTGTGCCACGGAACAGTCATTGACAATGCAGCCAGGTCTGCAGCGGCAATTATAATTACGTAATTAGTAAAACCCATCTTCTTCGCCTGTTGACTGATGCAGCTATTTCTTGTCGTCCAGGAGCAATACACTCGACTGCTCAGTTGTCGGGCTCGTTTGTCAGCCGTTTGTCAGTAGTGATATGGCTGGGGGTCACATCGAAGCGGAGAGGTTGCAGCAGTCCGCAAAGGACCCCGGAAATCACAAAGACTGCAACGAGGAAAAAGAGGTTGAGAAGTCGTACAAAGAGAACAGCGCTGGCAATGCGCAGGCGGCTGTGGAGAAGCTCATGAGTAACATGGACTTTCTGCAGCGCGAGAGCGACCTGATTTACGTTATTCCGAAAGGTGATCAGGCACGCATGCAGTGTCGGGAACCGCTTGGCCTGGAGTTGCCTCGACATGTCGCGATTCAACTCCTCCATCATAGCATTTGTTGCCAATACACTTCTGCTGACACCAATTCAGCTGTCAGCATGCCCTCAGCAGCTCGAACTTATCGTCGTAGGCCACGTAAAAGGCATGAACGTCCCGGCGAAGTTCTATGCGAGCCCTGAGCTACTGAAATTGGTCAGCAACGAGTTTCACACAGCCACTGGAGGGTTTACTGGCGCTGTTCAGCAGTTAGCGAATGTAGCAACGCTTCCAGGTTTGAGCTTAAGCTTTTCTCCTCAGCTGAGTCTAGCTCTGCCAAATCTGCATACAATAAGTGCATTTCTCGTGAATTCACACAGGAATCGTGGGAAGCTCAATTGGAATGCCAGACATACATAGCGGGTATGGTTTTGCTGTGGGTAATGTAGCTGCATTCGATCTGGCTGACCCCAAAGCAGTCGTATCTCCTGGGGGGGTGGGGTTCGACATCAACTGTGGTGTCAGACTGCTGCGCTCAGGTGTGCTTCTCCAAATTCTCCACAAACAGTCACATTGTGGGCCCTGGCATATTTGACACACCAACAAGCACATACTGTAAGCTGTACTCTCAGCCCTGGTGATGTGTTGAGAAGCCAACCAGGTCATGTCTTGACACAGTTTGCACAGCCATGCTTGTATTGCGTTTATACATGACGCAATAGACTGTAATCTTTTGCGCAAATGATGTCCAAGCTTTGTATGTAGTTTACGGCATGGTTCTCCTGTGTACTCTTGACCAACGCCAGCAGGAAATCAAGCACAGCTGCAACGCCACGTCCTGCCAACAAGTAGCACATGTCACAGAATCCTAATGCCCGGAAGCCCAAAATGAGACTAAAACAAAGACGGCCTTGTTGGCTGTTACCATTTGTTGACTGTGACTCCTTCACACTATCAGCTACTGTTGTTTACTTTTGGCTGCTGTCTACCTGAAGCTTGGCTGTAGCATCAGCTGCTGTGCAACCAGCATTTGCTCACACACCACACCAGTGTGTTTCTACTAGTATGCCCTCCCTAATGCAACATAACTTGGTGCACACAGATCTGACAGAGGAGGATGTCAAACCTCTCAAGTCCAAGATGGCTGACAACTTGTTTCACCAGGTGCCTGTGGGCGTTGGCGGTAAGAGTGAACTCAAGTGAGTTTCATTCGTTCAAAGGCACATGGCTTTGATGTACTTAGGCTAAAACCTCACCATGCATGCTTCAGGAATAACAGGGCATGCTGCTGCAGATGCATACAAAGCTGCAGCAGTGTATTCTGATGTCAATTTTGTGGCCAGCAAACCTGATGATGGTATGACAGGTTGACCCCTGCTGATGTGAATGAGGTGCTGACCACTGGCATGGGCTGGACCAGAAAGCATGGCTACTCCTGGCCTGAAGACTCTGACAGCTGTGAGGAATTTGGTTGCTACCCAAAAGCAGATCCTTCACAGGTATGCCCCTTGTTGCTGTCCAAAGTGTAACCCTTCCTTGAGTCAGGCTGAGTGCCATCACGCTGTGCTGTGCTGTGCTGTGCTGTGCTGTGCTGTGCTGTGCTGTGCTGTGCTGTTGCAATGACACATGCATCCTTAAAACTATGTTTTGAAACCTGACAAAAAGTTTATTCCTTCAGATGCTTCATGGGCAAAATGGTCCTCATGATAGGCACATGACCTGTACAGCAGTACATCATGACACTAGCATAGCCTAGAGACGGCGTCACTCCAGCTGTTTCCATGTATTAACAGCTGATGCTCATTGACATAGTGACATTTCTGATGGGACTGCTATGCAGGTGAGTGAACGTGCAAAGAAGAGGGGCAGGACGCAGCTAGGTACACTAGGAGCTGGCAACCATTACGTGGAAGTACAGGTCAGCATTTGTGCAACCCGTGCCTCCCCTCTGACGTCCATAGATCAGACTCACATGCCTGTGTGATGGCAAGAATGTCAGATCTGGCTTTCGTTTGAAGCACCCGCATCTGGTCACATAGACGCTTGACTGTCAGCAATTGTCAGTTGGTAATGCCTCAGGTTGACTCATGCTATGGTGACTCATATCAGGTTGACTCATAACATCTGGCTCGCCAGCAGCTTTGCAGCTTTGCAGTTGTCCTGATCATTCTGCTGCAGTCCCAGCATGATCTGCTGGCAGTTGTCAACGTTTGTGACGTGCCCAGTTGGTAGATCAGGTGTATGATGAGGAGGCAGCTGCAGCCATGCAATTGAAGAAAGGCACTGTGTGCGTCATGATCCACACGGGCTCACGAGGGCTTGGCCACCAGGTACAGTCTTTTGTCCCCCTTGCTACTGCGACCTAAGGTGACACATTCTAGCAGCAATAAATTGTTGGACTTATTTCGGCTCTATACTATGTGATCATCAGATTGACGTGAGTTGCATACAGATGCGTGCCACCAGGTCAGCTACTGCTCAGTGCTGCTCAAACACCCAAAGACTTGCTGCCACTTTGGTGCATCAAGTCATAAATGGGTGTGACGTGGCCAAAGTTTATTGAACCCCCAATCAGATTCCAATAGACTGTTTTCAAAAGCACAACACCTTTTGAATTTGGAAGGGTGGAGCAGGCTCAAGCTGAGCAGGCTGCAGCAGAGTGGCAACACTGGCCAACAGACAGCTTTGAGAGATGCAGCTGCTGACATAGAGGTCAGAGAGCCTGTCTGCTGGATCAGTAGCTGCTGACAGGACTGCAAACAACACTGCAGATGACACAGTTGCTGCTGCAAATGAGGCAGCCAGCACAGATGATCTGCAACAGCCGTTTGAGGCACTCAGCCTGCACAGAAGGCAGCTCACATAACACAGAAGGCAGATCACATAACACAGGAGGCAGCTCAGCCTGTCCAGGGGGGAGGCTCAGCCTGTGCATGAGGCAGCTCAGAATATACCTGAGTCGCCTCCTGGGTAGGCTGACCCGCCTGCTATGTTGTGTGAGCTGTCTCCTGTGCAGCCTGAGCTCAGGAAGATTTGATGCAATCCTGGTGTACCAAGTCATAAAAGCAGAATCATTTGGAATTTGAAAGGGGGGACAGTCAGCATGTATGCCAGCTGTCTCAGCCTTGCAATTTTGATGACGTAGCAGCCGAGAATTGTTTGTGTCCTGCAGATATGCACCGACTTCTTGTCAGCATGTGACCGGGCCCTGGCACGAGAGAAGATTCATTTAGTGGACAGGCAGCTGGCCTGCATGCCCATTCAAAGCCCCGAAGGGCAGAGCTACTTGGCGGCCATGGCTGCTGCTGCCAACTTTGCCTTTGCCAACCGCTCCCTCATCATGTCAGAAGTGCGCAGCACATTTGAGAAGACCTTCGGCAAGTCTGCACGAGAGGTAATGGTGCAACCAAGACATGAAATCTGGACGTGTTGGCGGAGACTTGTATTACGCTTGGCTGTTTGCTTGCTGGCCAGATGTGTGGTTGCAGGCTGTGCCTTGAGCACTCTTGCATTGCTGCTTAGAAAACAGCTTGCAACATGAAACTGCAGCAGGAATGCAGTCAGGAGGGTGGTGCTGAAACAAGTGACTTGGCAAACCTTTTTGCACTTGCTTCATACAAGTGTCAGTTGTTGAACCACATGCTTTGCAACCTGTGAAGTGACTATGCTCTGCTACAATAGCTGGGAGGGCAGCGTTTACCGCAAGTGGATGTTCACAGACAGGGAAAATGCGTAACGCTCACTATCTATGCCACAACACTTGTTGGATTTCCATTCCTTCAGTGATGTCTGAGATTCACCTTTCTGGACTTGGACAGAGTGTGTCTTGCTGCAGCTAGGTATGCACATGGTGTATGATGTCACCCATAACACAGCCAAAGAAGAAGAGCACCAGGTGGATGGCCAGAAGAAGAACCTGCTGGTGCACCGGAAGGGAGCCACTCGTGCCTACCCCCCTGGCCACCCCTCTCTCCCTGACAGGTCAACCCCGCAGCTCCCTCTCATTTGTCCAACCTCCAGTGGAATTCAGTGACAGCCTTTGTAGCTAGAGTAGCATGTTACATCCACCATGATCACACATCATACATCTTGTGTGCATACATTCTGATATGGCAACACAGCTGGGTGGATCAGCATGCTTGCTATTTGATGCATGATGAGACACGAATCACTTTCCGTGCCAAGTGTGATGCTGAAGTCCAGCTGGCCTGCCCTGCCCTGCCCTGCCCTGCCCTGCCCTGCCCTGACATGTGCGCATCCAATGTGGGGCAGGTACCAGAAGTGTGGGCAGCCCGTCCTGATTGGGGGCTCCATGGGCACCAGCAGCTATGTGCTAGTGGGCACTCAGGGCGCCATGCAGCAGACCTTTGGCAGCACCTGCCACGGGGCTGGCCGCGCCATGAGCAGAGCCCAGTCCAAGAAGAACCCTGGGATACAAAGAGGTCTGCCCCCCCCTATCCCCCCAAGTCACACAAGCTGCCTGTGCGCTCACGGCCACAGTAATTTGTGATGATGTCCACCTTACTCTTTCCCGGTTTGTCTGCATGTGGCTTTTGGTCAGAAGTCTAGCTTCACACTGCATGCATGTGGTGAGCGGCATCATGCCCAGGTCTGTCGTGCCTCTTCCAAAGTCCCTGCAGCTTTGCATTACTACAGCATCACAAAAGTGATCAATCAATATCGGCTGACTTTGCTGACATGGCTCAGTTATGGGTTCATCATTCTGGTTTGAGAGTGCAGGTGATGAGGCTCTGTGAGAGCCGTGGAGTGACCATTAGGGTAGCCACAGAGAAGCTGATTGCCGAGGAGGCTCCTGAAAGCTACAAAGATGTGTCACAGGTACGGTCTCACGATGTTGTGTTGCTGCACAGTCAGCCAAAACACATGTATGGCTTGTTTCTGGGCCTCACAGGTGCTGCTGCTGCTGCTGTTATACCTGGCAGGGATGATGCCAATGCATGGCTGTGGTCTTCTAACTATGCAGATCATCTGAGATGCAGACATTAAGAGTGTGTAGCCTATCAACAGTTGCATAAAACAAGTCCCAAAGTACAATGTCTGAGTGCCTTGGGATTGCCTATGCTGCTTCCACAGCTTGGCAGCAAAGCTGAAATGAGGATCAAATTGTAGGTTTGATTTGAACTGTGCGCTGACTGGTGCAGGTAGTGGAGACATGTCACAATGCTGGTATTTCCAAGCTTGTAGTCAAGCTCAGACCAATTGCTGTGATCAAGGGTTGAAACATGTGTGGGGCAGCAGGCTACAGCACCTGCTTTCCACATCTGGTCATGGCTTGACCAACAACAAATGTGTCCAATGCAGTGCATCATCAAAGTGACGGCGGGCAACCAATCTTCGAAAATTGGCTTTGGTTACAGTAGAAAACATGTAGGTAGAGTTACACCAGAGCGAGAGCAAATTCTCAACACAATTCTAGTCAAGTATGCTGGCCCCAGCAACTCCAGCTCTGCCACATGGCATGCACAACACGTAAGTCCATGTTAGCCAATTGGCGATTTGCAACAGCAAGCTTTGTACTTATACATACGGCTCCATTCTGAGTGCCCATACGTTTTTCTTTGTGCATCACGTGCTGAGCAGTAATGATGCATGACAGTTACTGAAACTCTTTGATTCATGGCATCACTGTGCTCTGCTAAACGCATGCCGCCTTTAGACGCAGCGCGTGAACTGTATTTTTTGAGAAAATGAAGTCAAAGAGTCACCAAGCCTGAATGCGACGTTTGTCAGCCAATGTAGCTGATCAAGAACAGAATCAAAGTTGCATCCAAGCGGGTTAGTGCCTTGGAACCAATGCCGAAGTCTGACCGCGTTACGCAAAGTCGTGAGCCGTAGCGAGGGTGTACAGATAACACTGTCATGCAACATAGCTGGCTGACCTTTGCAGCGCTGGCTGCTGCCTTGGTAAACATAGTGCTGCACAATGCCGCTGCTGAAGCTGCACGGGTACGCAGTGATAATAGACATGTCATGTTCTAAATTGCGCAGCAGATCAATATTGCATGCTGCATAAAATTATCCGTCAACTGTTGCTGGGACTTGCCAGATTAGATCAGTCCGAGCAGTGACACAAGGCATTGGCATGTGTGCAGGTAGCAACACCAAGCTTTCCTGCAGGTGCTACTGAAGCTGGCTCAGGGGTCTCAACAGTAAAGGCTAGACGACTGTTGCAGCTGCAGCCACCAGTTGTGGACTGTCCGCAAGGTCTGTGCAAGCTGCCACAATTGCAGCTGGCCTGTGCAAATCTGCAACTAATGCCTGACAAGTGACATTATTAAGCTGGGTTCTGTACCTTGAGTTCTCTTGTGCATTTTCTCCTGTGTGATACATGCACAGTGATGTATTGGTATGTGCAACTGACTTGAGGGGTCTGACTGACATGCTATACCTTGGTAGCACCAAGTGCCTAGCAGAAGTTGTCTGAATTCACTGTCAGCATTACTGTCAGCAATGTCACCTGCAGTTTTATGCATAATACGTTGACATGGCACTATGCGCAGTAACAAAACGACCTTTCCTGCAGGGTGTTCTGTGCAACAAGAACTAGGCGCCAGCTCTGGACTGATCACCTTGGCCTGCATCTGCAACCCAGCCCCGCCCCCAAGCACCCAGCCTTCACCGCCCCCACTGCCCAGCCCACCCTTGCCTCCTAGCCCCTCACCGCCAGGTCCCCCACCACCTAGACCCCCACCAATTCCTGAGGAGACTCACAAGCCTCACAATTCATCTCACCCACCTGAGCCAACTCAGACCTCAGGGCCTGCCCTGTTTCTGCCTGATGGGGCTCCAGCTCCCTTGCAGATGCCTGGTGGCAGTGTAAGGCCTGGCCCCATCATACCTGGTCCTTTTTTGGCAGCACAGTTGACAGCCATGGGAGATGCTGAGGCACCAAGCCCTCAACACTGAACTAATGGACGGTTCAGATGGACTCAGATCTGCAGAAGGCCAGATTGCTATCGATTGCCGAGGAGACTGCTGGCAGGCATGCAAGCTTCCGTCACCAACGTCTTGAAATGCACCGTGGCTCACTCACATGCATGTTGAGTATGTATTTTGACACAGTACACAAATGCTGTTCAGGCTACCTTGAGTGGAACAGCTTTTGTTTTCTGCTGCAATGCATGTCTTTTACCAGGGCTACACTCAAGCTGGCAGGTCCCATGATGGCCACCAAGCTCTCAAAGTCCCATTGCCGAAATTGCCCAACAACATCAAGCACCTATTGAAAATTGTGAAGTCCCTGTATCTCCCTTGCTTTGCTTGATAGATTGGATCTCAGATACTCGTTCCCAAAGATACACTAATGTGCAGAGCTTGGTGAGATGCAGACCTTGCTTTCATGGAGCGATTTACATGCCTATCATTGTTTGACTCCCACACTGCATTCAGTCTGCTATGCTTGTCAGGCAGCCCTGCTGGAACAGTCCGCGCAATGGACTTCACATGTTGAATGCAAGCATCCTCATCCCAGACTCGCACAAGTCCTGCGGACATGGCACGATGGGAACCAAAGTCTCCGGCAGTCCTTGCATGCACACTAACACTGGAGGTCGTAGGCTTTCCCCGGGCAATTCAGCACATGCGAGGCCTCTCATGCGTGCACTACCCTCTACAAGACCGCCGACACAGCGACGCGTTTCTATCCAGGCATTGTCGACGGCCCAGGAGCTGCTGCAAGATCAGTTAAGAAAAGCACAAAGCTCAACCCAAGTCTTGCAACTTGTGGCTGATCAAAGACCTTTGCTAGACTCTACTCTAGCAAGCACAGCCGTCCAGAAGCTAGCCTATCTGCCCAGAGCATACCCTGACACCAATGCCCTGGAGACCACTCTAGCAGAGCTGGCGCATGCTGCATGCTGCAACATGACAGAGCTGAAAAACCCCATTGATATGCTAGCTGGCTTTGCCGAGTTGGACTTCAAATGCAAAGCTATTGGCCAGCTACTGGAGACATTTGTCGTTCACTATGACATCAGTCAGCACCAAGCAGTGAATGAAGACACAGATGTACCTGTAGTCCAGCGGCAGTGGGATACAGTGTCCTGGGGTTGGGCAGACAACAGCGACATGGCCTGTATGAACTTAGTCACAGTAGCGTGGGCGTTTGGCAGGCTGCTACAACAGTGTGATGATGACATGCTGAGATTCATGGACAACATCGCAGCCGAGTTGAGCAAGAAGCTGCACAACAACCTGTTGAAGGATGCTTTCACCCCTGACGATTTAGCCGACACAGTCGATGCATTTGCAAATGTTCATGACACCTACAGAGAGTCCAATCAGCCGCTTGGCAACACCAGCTCAGTTCCAACACGGTAATTTACTGCTCTTCTGCAAGCTGTGTGTGTGACATGTGTGCTTTGCACAAGGCAGCTTGATAGCAACGCTGCAGGTGCTGCTTGTCGACTGCAGATACTCACAACTGTGTCCTGTGTGCATCGCACCCTGTAGTCTTGCTTGAAATTATAGAATCCACATCTCACTAGGGACTCCCTCTCATCCTTTCAGTTCCTGGGTTTATTCATGACTGCTGAATGCATGCCTGCTGATATTGCAAACATCTGCCAATGCTGTCTGCTGGCCCCCCTACACACTCCAGCAGGGGATTTTCCACACGACACAGCCCATGCGTCACAGCTCATGCAACAGCACACAACACAGCAACTGACTGAAGGTATAACAGAAACGTAGGGGCGCTGCTGGACACAATTGCAGTGGATGTGCGCCACCAGCTCTCTAACAAGCACAGCATGAGAGCTCCCTTTGTGCCCAGTAACCTAGTCAAGCTACTGGGTGGTTACGCACGCATGGGACATATCAGCAGCACATGCTCAAGCATGCTGGATGCTGCTGCTGGTTTTGTGGTGCGAAGGATGGCTGCTGGCCATCTGAATGCTGTCACTAAGCTGTCAGACCTGTCACAGCTGCTGCAAGCTTATGCAGCACTGGGACATCAGACAGTGGTCATGCCAGAGCTTCTGACTGCGGCATCAAATCAGGTCAGTCTGTACATCTTGATACGTGCTGCATGCCACGGCACCTCTTTTGTGGGCAAAAGTGACATATCCTGCATTGAAACATGTCCCTGCCATGGCCTGCTGTGGTGTTGCTACTTTGAGTGGGACAAAACTGTTTCAGGCTTGGCATCATGTCAAACGTTTGCAAAGCAGCTTAAACACGTTGGCTGGTCATATTGACTTGCAATGCTGGATGCATGGATGCGGGACGCGTGTTTCACCTCCTGTATCTGATCTGTGAAAGCCCTGTTGATGCCAGAACCATGCAACAGGCCACTATCAAGCAACTCCGATCCGCATTATGACTGTGCCACTGCAGTTGCGCAAGCAGCTGGCCTCCGAGTCTGAAAGGCAGACTGAGATTGAGCTCAGCAAACAGGCTGACTCAGAGCATGAGTCTGCGCCCATGTTCCCTCAGTGGGGTGCCTCAGTGGAGCCCTTGCACCTAGTCAGCACCCTGAGGGCTTACAGGGATCTGGGCTTCCACCCCAGTCAAGGCTTGCTAACTGCCTCAGAGCCTTTCCTGTGCTGTTTGTCAGAGCCTCTGCCTTTAGAGCCAGCTCTGGATCTAGTTTCGTTGTTCAGAGCTTTCACTTGGCAACCAGGTTGGTGCAAGACCCTCTTAGCACAATGTATCCTTCATTGTGATTTGGCCATGTAGCAACTATACAGCTTCTTGACACAATCAGTGATATGTGTCAAATGACCTGTCCAGCTGCAAAGGAGTTATCTGCTGCATCCTCTCCCAGCTTGCTTGACACGCAAAGGACATGTATCCTTTTGCCAGCCATAGCAGTTTTGGTCATTGAGGCTAGCATAGGTTCATGACAGAATGCAAGGCCACACACACACACACATACAATCCGATATCACATTACGTTGTATGCAGTGGAACTTGTGCTTCAGCAAACTGCCATTTCATGACAGAATGCAAGGCCACACACACACACACAATCCGATATCACATTACGTTGTATGCAGGTGAACTTGTGCTTCAGCAAACTGCAATTTCTTTGCTCAGCGCAATTGCACTGGCTGAGCCAAAAGAGCTTGTGGGTATCACTGCAGGGCTCACTGAGCTTCGACATTTAGGCTACCTCATTGCTGATGAGCAGCTGCAGCAAATATACAACAGAAAAGACCAGCTTGAAGCTACAAGATGACTCTCATGCTCTGTTGGCATTATTTCATGCGGGATTCTGCACTTGGGGAATAGCTATACTTTACCAGACTGACTGTACATCACTTGTTGTTGGGTATTGCATTTGAGCAGAATGACCAAGCATGACACACAATGTTGCCAAATGTTGTTCCAGAATGTTCTGGACCTGCTTGTTCAGCTGCAGCTTCAAGTGACATATACGCAAGGCAGCACAGTGCTTCCTTCCAACTTCAGCTTTCTGACACCAACTGCGTGGGCCTCATGTTGTAGCTGAGCAAGTTGTGCATGATCTTCAACTGCTGCTGCCAGACTTTACAGCAACACTGGACACAGTCTTTGGCACAGTGAGACTGTTGTAGTGAGAGCACAGCATTGACAAGGCAGCATTTCAAACTGAGGAAAGTATAGTAGGTGTCCAGATAACACGCAGGTGACAATACTGACTGCAACTTCATTCAGAAAGCATCAACTTCTTTATTCCCTTCAAAGTCGGTACTGTTGGCATGAAACCTGCAGCCATCTCATGCTCTTCATGTTGTACATGCACCAGGCTGCTGCCCTTGCAACAAGAGAAAATAGACACCTTCTCCAAATGCATGCATTTATTGCCAATAGCATGTGCTTCTACACAGAAGTCTGGTAGCCTGGCTTTTCTTGTGGCAGGGGCTGCATCTGAACTCCATTGTACCCGCCTGCAGGTGTGCCTGTGACTGGGTAAGCAGGCGCTGGGTTGTAGCCTGGTGCTGGCGCTGGGTTGTAACCACCGGTATTCTGAGGGTAGCCCTGGTTTGGGGGGTATGCCTGATTGGGGTAGGTGTTAGCTTGAGGATATACACCACTAGGACCCTGCAGACCTTGATTTGGATATCCTCCAACAGGTTGTCCCACAGGATAGGCGCCGGCATTGTTCTGCAGCACCAGCAATTGTAGGCGTCAATGCACAATGCACAATGGGTGTCAAGTTGACTTTGTCCATTATGTATGTTCTTTTTGAACTTGCGGAGCAGGTACTTTGGCTCAATTGCCAGACAAGGCTGCAGAGACTGAGGACAGGGCCAGCATATCTGATATGCAGCCATCCTCCTTCTCCGCATCATGATTGATAAGATCAAGAACACTATGGCGCATACAAAGGCAACACAGCCAATTACAACGCCAGCTATCCTGCCACCAGACCAGTTGTACCCACAGTTGCCGTAGTAGTCACAGTTGTTGTAATAGCCATACTGAAGCAACTGACGCCCTGAGGTGCTCGAGTGCCGGCCAAGGCTCTGTATGAAAGCAACGACAACACTCAAACGAACGCGGCATAATGTACACCATCGATGTCTTAGGTTGATCAAACAGCAGCCCAACTGTCGGGTTCAGATCGCTTGTGCACACCTCTGCTGGCAGTTGCGATGCAATTTTGCGGGCCTCGGCTGGCTCTGTTGTGAGTAGCAAGGCAACAGCGCCGAAGACAGCTTGCAAAAACGTCTTCATATCGACGAGGTAAGTCCTTGAGACAGGACTTTGCCGTCTGTGCTCTCACAACAGCGATTGGTTTGCTCTCAAGAAGATGCAGCTGGTAAAACCAGGCGGTTGCGGTACAAGGTAGACACCGATGCTCACGTTACCTGGGTGCAGCTGCAGTCAAATCGTAATTGACTGTCACGGCATGCAGCTTCTCACATCACTCATGTGTAACTACGGCCGTGCTGCAAGCAGCTCTTCCTGACCCCGCACATTTATGTCCTAGTAAAGATGTGCACAGCCTGTTCAAAAAATCCTGTTCACTGCTGCTTGTTGTCAGCAGCCGTTTGCATGCATCCATATGGCTGGTGCCATCACCGCTAATGAGTACAGACACAGTCATCAACTTGTGGGACATTGATGCAGTAATTGCGGCTGCAAGGACCTACTGTAGCTATATATGATTACAGGAAACGACTATGGACGACATCTTTGCGAATAAAGCTTCAGCATGTACTTAAATATGTGCAGATACTTACAGCTGTATCTGCAGTGGTGGACACAATAGACATAGTAGTCAAAGAGATTATGACGCATATATACATATAATCGCTGCTGTGAGAGTTGCAATACTAGTGCTATACTGTGCCTAACTGTTTGCTCTGGGAAATCATCTAATCAGCAACAACAACATCTCATTGGTAGATACAAAAGACATATCTGCACTCTTGAATATAGAAAGCACACTGATACACAAACACCAAGCAGTACAAATGCTTCTCCGTCTACCGACCAACATTGAAGCTGATACGCCTGGGCCCACACAACACATCAAGACCAAGTGATTCAAAACCCACTGAACAGGCCTATAAGCAGCTTTATGCAACATCATATTCCCCACAAATAACAATATGCATGATGTCTGACATCAGATGTCACAACACAAGTGCTGGCTCTAGTTATCACAGAGTTTCCAAAATTGAAGTGTCAAAGCAGAAGAAGGCAATTTCTAGATAGATGTTGGATAGCCTGATTGGTAACCAGGCTTCTCTTGAGATAGAGGTTGCACCTGCACTCCATTGTACCCATCTGTTGGGGTCCCCTTGACTGGGTAACCTTCTGCTGTAGCAGGGTTGTAACCTCCTGGGTTGTACCCTGCTGGGACAGCAGGGTTGTACCCTCCTGTGTTCTGAGGGTATGCCTGGTTGGTGTAAGTGTTGCCTTGAGGATATGTACCAACAGGGGCTTGTGTGGGATATGTTGCACCTGTTGTAGGGCGTGCGTTGTTTGTCTGCAGCAGAACAGAGAAATCTAAGTGATTATCACTTCACCTGCCAAATGGTGAATATAGCAGCGAGCTACGCACAACCGGCAAGGCAGATGTGACAAAGGCTTTACCTGGTAACGAGCCATCCTCCTTCGGCGCATAAAGACTGCCAGAATGCAGAACACGACCGCAAACACGAAACACACGCAGCCTATCACAACACCAGCAATCCGGCCTCCCCCCCAATATGAGCCATTATTGTATCCATTGCTATACCCGTACTGCAAAAGCTGGCGTCCTGTTGAACTAGGGTACGACTTGGCGGCTTCGCTGCCCTGCACTTCACAGACGCCAAAGTTCCAGACAAGCTGCCCGTGATCTGAAAACAATAATTATGGCGCAGCTTGCAGAGCTGTCTGCGCCGTTATGTTAAACAGTGACACCGCTATGACAAATTTCCATTGCAAGTAATTACCTGCGCAATGATCTCCTCCAGTCCTCGCATGTCGTACCGGCGGGTTACAGATGACACCGACTAGGTGGTGGCACTCAGCAAACTTGACGTGCACAATTGTCCTATAAGTGACTACACGGCAGAACAAGGAATAATGTAGGTACAGCGCAGAGCGGAATGCAAAGAGCGACTCTGTGAACAACTCTGCCGTGCTTAAGTTGTAGTTGGACAGCAGTGATAGCTGCGACACCTTGACACGTACAGCAGCTGTACCGGGCACGTGTAAAACCATGTGATACATGTGACCTGAATACAACTTGCTCATGTTGACTGACCGATCGATTGATTGATATTATGCTGTTTGTTAGCCGTAGAGGGGCATCTGATCAAGCATGCTGTTTGTTTTTCGTCCTGTTTAAAATACACTCTGAAGCGCGATCGCGAGGGACAGTGTGTGAGCAGGGGCTCGGGGACCACGCCTGAGTATGCAATGCATTGTGAGTCAGTTTCAGTGCAAAATTGGTCCTGTTTGCATGGAGGCTATGTATTGCTGCTCTGCTATGCCCTGTGTGCCTGAATTGCATAGTTTCCATCGTGCGGGTGCGGCGCACCCGCACCTGCCGCACCGGGTACGCGCACCCCCGCACCTGGAATTTGGCAGGTCGCCTAGTGGGTGCGGCGAAAACTTTAACTTATTAAGCATTTAATAATCATCACTGCAGACGGTTTTTTTTCAGCAGTTCAACTGCTGCAGTTGGGCATTTAGTATGCAGTCATTGCA
>JAABUK010007908.1_pt1 | contig 15141 bp, 19 predicted proteins | sample 5559141 | NCBI WGS metagenome assembly JAABUK01 (sample SAMN10711869, study PRJNA513367) | rock metagenome | isolation source: Antarctica rocks | place: Antarctica: Victoria Land, Pudding Butte nord | collected 2016-01-03
TGATACCCTGCCCGTTTCGCCGCCGCTTCTATCTCTCTGATCTTGAACTCGCGCCGTTCATCTGTGGCGTCAAGAAGGTTTTTTACCCTGTCGGTTATATCTGCTGCGACACTCATTAAGTTGTGTTCTTCTACTTCTGGTCTTATATGGAAAGGAAACCATGAGAACGATTTCTTTAAAATATATACACCATAATCTTCGCTATATTCAAAGAAGGGTTTTATAAGTTCCCACACTCTAAACATATCTCTTTGATACTGGAAAAGTTGGGCAGAGATATTGAACAGGCCGCGCTCGGATTGACACTTTTCCAACTCGTTGAGTGATTCCGCAAGCCAAGGGAGTTGCCAAACACCTATTTCTTTCTTGAGGGATAAATGTTTGTCGGGCCAATGGGCTTCATTTAGTCCTTTGTAAAACACTTCTGCTCCTTTAAGGGCCAACCGCGCCCTAAGTTTCAATGCCTCGAACCTTTGGAGTTCATCGAAAAAGTGAGGCGCCTTCATCCGTTCATCTCCTTTTCCAACAAGTCCGCTATGTCGCCATAACTGAGCGATTCGCCGCCATTCCCGCCCGTTTTAGCGCCGTCCGATGCCTTGGGGCCATAACTCCCCGCTTCACCGTTTTGCGAGTGCTGTTGGCCGTTTCTGGCGCCCTCCCCAGTGCCTTGGGATAACTGCTTCGGTTGCGCTTTTAGCAGTTCACGCAAAGCCGCTTTGGTAACAGCCTCGCTTTGTTGGGCCGCTTCTAAAGCAAGCCATAAACGCCGGTTTTCGTCCAACACATGATCGAGCAAAACCTTGTCCGCACTTATGGCCGCACCTGTCCGCAGCTTGTCCGCAGTGTCCGCACCTCTGAGCGTGTTTTGTTGCTCTGCCTCATTTGAGGTGTCCGCACCTATGGCCGCACTTGTCCACAGCGTCCGCACCTCTTCGGGGTCAATCATCCACGCCGCGCCGCTTTTGGTCGTCTCCAATCGCGCCGCCATTTTGCCCGCTTCGCACCGGCGCCGGATCGTTCGCTCGGATACCCTCAGCACCGCCGCCGCCTCAGACACGGAAAGGGCATTGCCGCTTGATTCTGGCGCGTTGGTGGGCGTGTCGGGCGTCATGGGTAGGGAAGAGCAAAAGCGTGTCGGGAATCGCCTTGAATCGGCTTAGGATTCAAACGGGCCGCGTCCTAAGCCACTTTGCCGGATGATACCCGAAAGGGTTCCGGTTTTGAGGGTTTTGTGAGCCGGAACGACAACCGTTAGGGTGCCGCTATCGGTTGTCTTTTGCATAATCATGTGCGAGGTGCCGTCATGCCGCGCCAACACAAAGCCGTGCGCTTCCAAGATCGCGCGCACTTGGGCGCCCGAAAGGGTGCGAAGTTTGGGCATCGGTTAAGCCGCTAACTCCAATTGAGTAACCCGCGCGCCCGCCGCCAGACGCCGCGCCACTTCGCGTTCGTCGGCGAATTCCAAGAAGAGTTCCAGAGCCTCTTTCAAGTTCTCGCGCGCTTCTTCTTCGGTGTCGCCTTGGGAAACAACGTCCAACTCTGGGCAGAGCGACGAAAAGCCGGGGTTTAGGCCGTCGGGTGTGGTGTCGGGTTGAACCAATAAAGTAAGTGTCATTGTGGTGGTGTCTCCAAAAGAGGGCGCCATTGGGGAATTCCCCAATGGCGCCGGAATCGTCAAGCGGCAACCTCTTCGCCCAAGGCGCCCGCGCCGCTCAGTTGCTCGAAGGCCGTCAAGCGCGCGCGCAGATGGACGCGCTCTTCCTCTTCGCACGAAAGATAATCCTCTTCCAAGAAGTCGAGCGCGCCGCGAAGTAGCCGGAACATCGCCCGCGTTTGGCGCGCCGTTGTTTCGGCTTCGCAAAACGCAAAGCGTCCGAAGTAGGGGTTCCCGTTGCCATACATGGCTTCTGGCGAAAGGCACAAGTCCACCAGTAGCCGCGTTGCATCTTCAAACGGTTTAGGAACTTCGTTGCGCGTGTCCAAAACCGCTAAATCAGCAGCCGCGAAAATAGCGGGGCTTTCGTCGCCCTGTCCATCGGTTGCCGTTTCGTCGGCGTCAGTTGCGCCGGAATCGGCGACTTCTTTCTCGATTGGGTTTAAATTGTCCATTGGTTTGAAGGTGCCCTTTGCACCTTTGGCCGGAAGTGCGAAGCGTTTGCCGCGCTTCCACTTCGGAGCCGTTCAACGTCGCAAGCGTTGTGCGGCTCTTTTGCGTTTGGTGCCCGATTTTCGCCCGTTTGGGCGTCGGGTTAGCTGTTGCGCCGCGCCGCTTCTGGAAACGCGCCAGAAGGCCGCGAAGGGCGCTTAAGCGGGTTTTTCAGTGCGACGATTCGCCAGTTCGGAAAGCGCGCTTTCAGGGACGCGCCATTGACGCCCGACCTTCACGCCGCGCAGTTCGCCAACTTTGAGAAGGCGTCGCGCCGTTGAATGCGCGATTTGAAGCCGCGCTGCCGCCTGTTCCACCGTCAAAAGCATTTCCATTGATTCACCTCGCCTTTAAGGTTAGCGTTAAAAGCGATACAATGCAAAAGGCGCTGCTAAATCGAACATTTAACCCCGTCTATCTACCTGACACAATGGCTCTTAGCTCAGGTCAAATCGGCAACCGTTGCCGATTTGACCCGCGCTCGGTTCGCCGCGCCTATGGCATCGCGACCCGCTTGTAATCGCCCGTCCCTGCCTAATCGCTGTTTTGCGTTTTGGTTATCACAGGTTGCGGAAACGCAACCTGATTTTTCCCCCTCGCGCGCGGGGAAGCGAGGCGCGCGCCTCCCTGCCAACCGTTGTTATATCCTTTTTCCCTCGCGCGCGGGGGCGGAACGTAGCCCCACCAGCGCCGCTTCCAAATGCCGCCCTTTTTCCCTCGCGCGCGGGGGCGGAACACAGCCTCGCAAAACTGCCAAACAAAGCCAATTTCCTACTCTTCGCCGTCGCGCTTTTCCCGCTCGCGCCTTGCGTCTTGAAGGCGCCGCAACTCTTCGAGGGAGCGGAAAAGGCTTCGCTCCAAAGTCGTTTCATAGCGGGAGAGTTTCGTGAGGGCATCGGCGCCGCCCGCATCGTTTCGATAGGCCGCGCCCAGAAGCGCCGGAACACTCCACAGAACCGCCCGCGCTTCCTTCGCCGCTTCCTTCGCGTCGCTGTGCGCTTCTTCGTTCTCAATCACGGTGCGCCCTTGGGCTTCTTCGACTAAAACCGCCATGAGTTCCTCGTGCCCGCCTTCGGTGCGCGTGTGGCTTTTAGCTATGGCGTCCGCAGCATCGGCAAAGGCTCCCGCCGCGCCCGCCGTCAAGATTCCGGCTTCGATGTGGCTTAGTCGGCGAAGGCGCCAGAGCATCCCCGCCAAACGCTCGCAAAGCTGCCCTTCCATGATGCCAACGGGTGCGAGTTCGCTTTCCAACTGGGAGCGCAGCGCGTTGTATTCCTCGAACGATTCGCCCGCCATGATCGGCGCCTTCGAGAGAAGGCCGTGCCGCGTCGCGTTCAAGCGGACAGCGATTTTGCCCGCGTCCGATGTGGGGCCGGTGCTTTTGAGAGAGTTCGCGCGGTTCGCGCGCTTTTGAAGTTCGGTTGCCATTGTGTTTTCCCGTGCTGTTACAGAGGCTTCTCAGCCAAGGCGATTAAATCGCTCAGGCTTTGCGCCTCAGCTTCTACCAGCTTCTCCCGCAAGGAGAGGAAGGTTTCCCAGTGCATCCCCTTGGGTTTTTGGATGAGGCCGCTGGCGCCGCCTTGAGGGTCGCCTAATCGAGCGCGCAGCCGTCCGACGCGCCGCAGCGTGCGGTCTGGGGGGCTTTCCTTCTGGCATCCGTAGCTAAAGCCGTAGCAATGGCGACACGCGAAGAGGCTCCCCGCGAAGTAGACCACCGCCACACGCCGCGCGCATCGGGGGCACGAAAACCATACGCGCCGCCCGCCGAAGTTGCAAGGCGTCCAAACCAGAAGAAGGCGCTGCTTCACCGATTCGCCCCGACACGAAAACCGGAGCGTTACGGCCATGCCGTCGCAAGCAAGCGAGATCGAAGAGCCGCGCTCTTTGTCGGAGCCATACCACCAGCGCCACACACCGCTCGCGCCGCGTGCCAATAGGCCGCTTCGAGAAAGCGCGCGCACGTCGAGCGGAAGAGAATCGTTCGTCGTCGCCTTGCTGCTTCGATTCTTCGCGTAAAACGGGCGTCCTCTGGGCATTTTGAATAAATCGAAACCATTAGGCTAACTCCGCTTTTCGAGCGTGGAATTAACTCCCAAAACCTGCAAAAAGTCAAGCGCCTTCAAGCGAAGTCAAGCCCCTTCGCCGTTCGCTTCGCTTAAATCGAAAGGCGCTCTAAGCCGCTCGATTTTCTCTTCTTCGTGTCAGTCTCCATCTCGTCGCTCACACACATCACTCTCCTTGAAACACCCCCTACATAGCAAGAGTTTTGAAGCAATTAATTGGGCTTCAATCGCCTTCCGGCAATTCGAGTTGCTCCGAGGGACGGCCCGCCGTTTTGCGCGCCGGGTGTGCTTTGTATCCCAACGCCTCTAAATCACGGTGAACCGTCGCGCTACTCGCTTCGATGCCTTGGGCCAAAAGCGCCGTCGCAAACTCGCGCTCGCTCATCATGCCGCGCGTTTCCATGAGCAAGCGAATCGCCGCCCGCCGCGCCGTCTTTTCTTGCTCGCGCGTGCCGCCTCTGGGGACGTGCCTTTTGTCTAAGACTTCATCGGGGGCTAACTTCTCAAGTTCCAACTCTTCCGCTTCCTCTGGCGTGATTTGAAGCCACTTCACAAGTTGGCTTCGTTTGTGAGTTGCATAGGGTTCGCTTCGCACGTCGCGCACGATCTTCGCGTGTGTTTCGTCGCTTTTGTCACTGGGATAGGACGGCTTGCAATTGCCCGCCATCGAAGAAACCGCTTCGAGCATTTCCCCATAACTGGCGCCCGCCATGTGGAGAAATTGGGCATAAAGCCGCAAGTGAAAGCGCCGCCCTAAGCACTCTTTTGGCTTTGTCCATCCCCCGCGCCATTGCTCTAAAGTCACAAGTTCGCCCGCTCGCGCCGCCCCTAAGTTTTTCGGGCCGTTGGCTTTTTGCGGGCTTGGGTTTTCGCTTCGCTCGCGCACTTGTCGGGGCAAGCTGGGCGCCATAACCGGCACATCGAAGGCGCGGGCTAACTCGCGCAGCGTGTAAGTGATGAGTTTTCCCTGAGCGTCAAAGGTGACTTTGTAAAAGGCTCTTTCTCCCGTCTTGTGGTGGGCCGTTCCCGGCACGCGAAGAAAGCGCGCCGCGTCGCAAACTTCATCCGCCGCCAAACAGCGAAGGCGCCGATAGATCGCGCGGTTCACCTGCTTGTAAAGCGCCAAAGTCTCGCGCCACTGCGCCATTCCATTGAAAGAAACCGGAGCGTGTTCGTCGTTTTCGTCGCGCAAAATCCAAAAGGCATAAAGCCCGCGTCCGCTCTGGGCGCTCATGGAAAGCTGGGGCAAAGTGCCGCCCGTCAAAAGGTCAATCAGCAGTTGCGAAGCCTGAGAAACCGCCATGCCCTTAACACCCGCTTCGCCCGCCCGTCCGATGTCTAAATCGGCATAAACCGCGTTCAGGTGGCGAAGGTTTTTCTCTTTTCGCCAAACACCCGGCAACCCCGTCGCGCGCACATTGTAAGGGGCTTTGGCTTTGTAGCCGTTCACCGTGAAATAGGCATCTTGAAGCAGCCACTCCGCAATATCGGGAAGCATCGCCCTGACTTCCTCTTTGGTCAAAGAGAACAGGTTTTCCATCCCCGTCTTCGATTCGCCGTTTTTGCGACCGAAGCCGATAACCGAATCTTCGCCCCGATGAAGCGCGTCAAACGGCTCGAAAAACTCGGTTTCAGGAATGGCAAGCTGAGCCGGTGCCCGTTTGGGCTTAGGTGTGCGTTTCATCGGGAATCAAGGAATTAATTGCTTCAAAAGTCTTGCTATGTAGGGGGGTTTAAATGGAGTTGCTGGGTGCCCGTTCTGGGAGAGTAGCGCGGAGATGTTTTGGCCGGAAACGATTTTCCCTCAAGTCGCATCTTTCAAAGCCAAGTGCGCGCGCTGGCGGAGGTTGCCGATAAAAACCGCATCTTGCTTTTCGGCGTCTAATTCTCTGTTGAATGCGTCCAGATCTAACACACTTTCAATGACTTTGGTTAGCTCGCTTTGAAGGGTTTCGGGTGGCAACGCTTCCAACTCGTAAACCGTCGTGCCATGTTTGGCCGTGAACTTCGCTGTCCGGCTGTCACTGGCCTTGGCTTCCATCATTGGCGGCAAATTGAACCGGTCAATCTGTTCCGGTGTTAGGGCAACTTTGAGAAGTTCGATGTTACAGATGCTAAAATCATCCCGCAAAGAGCGGGCAAATGACTGGCTTATCTCTTCGCCCGATGGGTCGAAGTCGGAAAGCACGAGCAGAATTAACTTGTCTTTTCCGCTCTTCTCAAATCGTTTGGCTAATTTGTAACGTGGCTCCAAAGACGAAAAGCCGCGCCCGATTGTGAGCGGAATGTTGAACCGTCCAGCAATGGGTTTAAGAGTGCTTTCAACGGTCATCTTCTCCCCGACGATCTCAATGTGGTTTGGCTGGCTTTGTTGTAAGTTGCGCCTGTATCCCTTCAAAAAGTTCTCTAACTCGCGTTGAAAGAAGGTCGCTGGCGTCTCGTGAACATCCCAAACCGTGACGGGGCGCGTCGGGTCGGCAATGGCGTCCATCGGGATTCGATGGACGAGCCGTGCCCGCGTCACGAGGTCAGTTAAGCCTTTGTAGCTTTGCAGGGTGTTCTGATAAATCGAGCCGGGTTTGTGCGCGTGGATGAGTGGAGGCGCATTTAAAAGCGCGTAGTGGATCACGCGGTCAGAAAGAGGCCAAAAGCGCCGTCTCTGTTCCAACACCTTCAACACGGCTTGAAGCATCGGCTCTTTAGCGTCGGTAATCCGGCTCCGTGTCATTTCGCCTTCGATTGCCAGCGTCTCAACTTGCACGCGCGCACGCTCTTCGCGGTGTTCCAAAAGCGCCTGATAAGCCTCGGTGGGGTCGCTGTCTATCACGGCTTCGCGCAATTGCTCGGAAAGCGTCTTAGAGCGTTGCCGATTGAATTCCCGAAGAAGTGGAATGAATTCAGCATCACTGCTCAATATCTCCTCGAAGCGGCACGGAGCAACCTTCAAGCGCGCTGCTTTTGCCGCACCATAGCGCCGGTGCCCACTGAGAATATAAAAGTCTCGTGTCAATACGAGCGGCTCTTTGATGCCATTGGTTTTGATGCTTTGGATTAGCGCGCGAGTCTCTGCGCTGGTTGCGTCGAAGGGTCGGTAAACGCCATCGTTTTCGGGCGAAGGCTTGATTCTCGAAAGGGGAATTTCTACCACTTCGCCCAAAACCGGACAAGTCCCGTTTCTTGAGTTGAAGCCGTTTAAAGGCACTGGGTTTTGCATCACTTTTATTGGTTCAACATCCTTTCGAGTTCATCGGCGATTGAGGCATAAGAAACGGGCGTTTTCGCCCCTTCATCTTCGATTCTTGCGCTTTCCGACACGTTGGGGCCATAACTCCCGCCTTCGCCATTTTGCGCCCGTTCTGGGGCATTTCTCGCGCTTTCTTCGGCGTCGGGTTGAATTGGCGAACCTGCAACCGTTGCAGGTTGAGGCACTGGCGACGGGGCCGCTAATTGTTTCGGCCCCAGCTTCAAGGCTTCCCGAAGGGAAGCGCGCAGTTCCGCCGCGTCGCGGTCGCGTTGCTCGATTAGGCCGCGAAGAAAGCGGTTCTCTTCGAGCAAGTGCGCCGCGAACGACGTGTCGGCACCTCGGGGCGAATTGTCGGCACCTTCGCCGTTTTGAGCGTGAGAAGGTGCCGTTAGGCTGTCGGCAGGTGTCGGCACGTCAAACCGGATGAGGAGCCGTTTGCCCTGATTATCCGACACGGTGCGCGCTTCCAATTCGCCCCGCGCGGCCTTGCGTTGGATCGTTCGCTCGGAGAGTTCCAACCGCCGCGCCGCCGCGCCCACAGAAACCCATTCTTCCGCGTTTGGCGGGCATTGGGGCGCGGCGTTCGGTGGGGAAGCCATAGGAGCAAGGGAGAAGCAAAAGCGTGTCTTAAATCGGCTCTGGGGGCTTAGAATTCAAACGAGCCGCGCCCTAAGCCACTTTGCCGGATGATGCCCGAAAGCGTGCCCGTAGCGAGTTCTTTATGAGCCGGAACAACCGCCACGACGGTGCCGCTCTCGGTTGTCTTTTGCATAATCATGTGAGACGTGCCGTCATGCCGCGCCAACACAAAGCCGTGCGCTTCGAGAATGGCGCGCACTTGGGCGCCCGAAAGTCGCCTCAGCTTGGGCACTACGCGGCAACCTCAAGAAGCGCGTAGGGAGCGGCAACGGGCAAGGCTTGGGTTTGTGGCACCGTCCAAAAGTCGGGCGTCGCCATGAAGTGCCGGAAACGCTTCCCGATCTCGGCATCATCGGCATATTCCAAAAAGAGGGCAACGGCTTCGCCCAAGTTTTGAAGGGCATCGGTTTGGGTTTCGCCTTGGGAAACAACATCCAACTCGCGGCAAAGCGCCACATAAACGGGCGTGCCGTCGCTTAATTCTTCGCGTTCAAGGGTTGCGGTTAGGTGCATGAATAGGTGTCTCCAAAAGGGAGCGCCAGGTCCTTCACAATAGGGAACTGGTGCCGGAAGGTCAAGCGGCAACGGCTTCGCGCGGGTTGCCGCCTTACTGTTCATCGGATGAAGAGCGCCGTGCCAAAACCCGCCGCTTGCATGGGCGCCAGTTCGGTTTGGTCGGCAGTCACGAAAGGCGCTTTAAGCCGTCGCGCGAGTGCCAAACCGAAAGCGTCTCCCAAGGCCAAAGTCGGCACCGATGAAGGCCGCGCCGGGTCGCGGGGCTGGGCGCGACGTTCGGCAATCAGAAGCGCCAAGTCCTCGAAAAAGGCGCTGTCATTGTCGCGTCGCTCTTGCACGCCCGCCGCGAAGAGCGACGCCAAAGCCGCCGATGCTCTGTCAGAATTGCCCGCAACGGACGGGGCGCCAAAGGAATAACGGACTTCCACAAGGTTGACGCTGTGGGCGTAAACCTTTGCGCTCACGTCGCCAAGAATCGAAGTGACAAGCGCGCCGCCGATTTCACCGCGAAGGTGCGCCAGCATCGCCGAAGAATCCAAAACGAACGTCCCGCCAAGGGGCGCGCTTGTGGCTGCCGGGAGCCTCAAAGCCTGTCCTTTTGCACTTCGGCTTGCGCTTCGGCGCGGCGCGCGTCTAAGAATTCGTCAACGCTTAGGCCATGCCCCGCGAACATCCCAAAGCCCGCCGCCGCCGCGTCGCGCCGCTTTTGGGCCGCGTCCGGTTCTGGGGTCAAGGCGTCGGGAATCTGCAAGGCGTCGCCTTCGCGGGGCGCGAAGGGGTCAAGGGCACGCCGCGCCGCGTCCCTCACGAATGAGGGGGCGTCGGTTCCGCGAAGTCGCGCCGCCGCTTCGATTTCTCTTTCCAGTTCGGGTGAAAGTTCAAGGGTCATTAGGTGTCTCCTTCGCGTTGCCAATCGGCGCGCTTGTAGCCTTTGGGCAAAACATAGTCTTCGGTCATGTAGCCAAAGGTCGGATTGCCGCGCTTCTGGTTCTGGAACGCTTCCAAGTCGCGCAGAGTGAATCCCCGCGCGTGAAGGTCATTGAAAGCGGCTTGCAGTTCGTCGGCGCGCGTTTCGAGGTTGCGAACGATTCGCTCATTCTCTTGAAACCGCTTCCACAAATGGAACAAATTGCATTCGGAAATGCGGTGAAGGTTTTCAGGCAACTGAGCGACGAACATCACAAAGTCGCCGTTTTCTACATCTTCGCGGCTGTAGGTGTTGGGTCGTTTAGAATCTTCCATTAGGTTTTTCGGCGCTCCTTACGCCGTCAAGCCAGAACCGATGAACGTTAGCGCGTTCATCGGTTCAACTGGTTTGTGCGGCCTTCAACCGTTCAACGTAGGCCGTCAATTCGGTTTCTTCGATTCGCCAATAGCGCCCGACCAAGACGCCATTAATGGCGCCGGTTCGCAAGTAGCGCCTGACGGTTTCGGAATCGAGCGCCAAACGTTTGGCGGCGTCGCTCACGGTTAAAAGTTGCACGCCTGAGAGTATCCGACGCGACGCTATAAATAGCAATGGGGTGGTTTAAGTTGCGTCAAGGCGCGTGTTTCTGCTTTATGAGAATGGTAATTCTCAACACACAAAGACTCCACTTGACGGGGTGCCTGTCGTGCCGCTCGTGCCTGTCTAATCGCTGTTTTGCGCTTTGGTTATCACAGGTTCGAGAACTCGAACCTGATTTATTCCGTTCGCGTGTATGTGCGCGCGGCGCTTGGTTGGACTTCGGATTTCTGAAGTTGTGATTCTCCCCCGCGCGTATGTGCGTGAGCGCAACTGGGAGTTCTCCCACTGCTCACGATTCTCCCCCGCACGCGGGGATGCGTCCCTAAATCCCTTTTCAGTAGCGGGGATTTTCCAGCTTCTCCAGCATTTCTGGAAAAACACGCGCGCCAAAACCGGAGTAGCTACCCGCTCGAAAGAACGGTTTTGCGAGATGAAGCCCGCGCGTATGTGCGTGAGCGCAACTGGGAGCAAAGTAAGACGAAACTCGGAGCAATCCTCGCGCGCGTATGTGCGCGCGGCTTCTGCGAACTGTCAACAGTTGACAGTTGATGGTTGATGATTCTCCCCCGCGCGTATGTGCGCGCGGGTGGCGGAAACGCCACCTGATTTAGGCCGTTGGGTTCTCCCCCGCACGCGGGGATGCTACTTCATACCTGTAAACGTTGACAGGTATGATTTCGGTTCTCCCCCGCACGCGGGGATGCTACGAGCATTGGAAGAATTACCAATGCTCGGCTCCCGGTTCATCCCTCGTGCGCGGGGAGTTGTTGCTTTGGAACTCTCATTTTTTCCCATATTTTCTCAGTTGCAACAGACTCAAAAAACTCAAAAAACCCGCGTTGAACCAGCACATAGAGGCGTTGACATAGGGGCGTTATTCCGAGATTTTCCGAGATTTTCCGAAAAACTCGCGCACGACCCACTTTGAAAACTGGACAGTTTTGTCCAGTTTTCGTCCAGTTTTTTGGCGCGTCGGGAAGGCCGATTGACTGAAGTTTTTTGCAATTTTTTGAACTGGCCGCCGCGCGTATGTGCGCACTGGAAAAACTCTCCCGACGTTCTTTCCTCGTGCGGCGCCGCGTCCCTAAATCCCTTTTCAGTAGCGGGGATTTTCCAGCTTCCATGAGGTTTCCTCGCAAATACGTCTTCCATGAGGTTCCCGATGAAAAACGCCTACCAATTCATCGGGTTTGGCCCCTCGATCGAAAGGCGAAGCGTTTTCGTCGAGCGGGTCAAGGTCGTTATCCAAGAGCGCCGCGCAGATCGCCAGTTCGTGCCGCGATTCCCTTTTCAATTGGCGAAAGAAGTCAGGGTTTCGCCCTTCGACGTGCCGCGCCGCCGCCACTACCGCCGCCGCCGCGCCCTCACTGCCTAAGAGCGATTCGAGACGGCTTAGGCGGCTTCGATGCTGTCCGCTCTTTCGCCCCGCGCGTCCGGTGGGGCATCGGCGCCAGTGAGTAGTTCCAAAAGCGCCGGTTTGAACCGTTGCAAGTCGGGAAGCAGATCTTCGAGCGCGCCGCGCGGGGCGTCGAGTAGCAACTTCTCCCCGTCCGTTGCCACAATGACACCGCGCCCGCGAAGCGTTGCCAGAAGGTGCGGCGCATCGGTTTCCGGTTTCCCGTCGAGCGGCAAAGCGGTTCCTTCGCCGCCAAAGTCGAGCGCAAGGGTCGCACTTTTCAAAGTTCCACCTTCTCGCGTTGGGTGCCGACACTGCCGACACTGCCGACACTGTTTGGGCAAGGTTGGATATTTTTATTTTTTTCTGATTCGGAAAAGTCGGAAGATTTTTCTTCGCGCGAGGAAGGCGAAACAGTGTCGGCACTGTCGGCACTGTCGGCACTTTTGGGGGGACTTTCGAGGGGTTGAAGTCGCCAGAGCGCGGCGCCTTTTCGGTTCGTTCCGGCTGAAACAATGGCGAAGGCACCGATAACGGTGTCGCGCTTCTCGCCTAATTTCCTCGCCAGCGACTTCTTTTGCGCGCCCTCGTTTTTGCCGTTCAACTCCAAGCTGTCCACTTCAGTGGCGAGGGTGAATAAATCGGCAGTTGAAACTTTCGTGGCTCCGTGTGCTTCATGCCACGCCGCCACGAGCGCGCGCCACGCCGCGCCTTCGGTGTCGGCCTCGCTGTAAAACTCGCGCAAGTTGCCAAGGAAGCCGCCGATGCCCGCCACGAGAAGCACGCCGCCGATAACCCGCGCCCACACCTCGTAAGAGCCGAGCGTTTGCCCGCCGTTGGGCTTTCCCGCCGCTTGCCATGCTCGAATGAGGGTTAAATAGGCGCCGATTGTTTCGCCCCGCCGCTCTTGCATCCACTGGCGCAAGTCGGGAATCTCGAACCCCGTGCGCGTCCATGCTTGCTCGCAAACCGCATTGAGGCGGATGCGAACGTAGCGCCGCGCGATCTCTGTGGACATGGTGGGGTTGTTGGCCGTCATAAGCCAAACGCACCGCACCGGATAGGAGCGAATTTCGTGGGAGATAAATTTCCGGTCTTCCCATTCGAGAGAGGTCAGGGCCGATGCCAAGGCGCCGGATTCCACTTTGTGATTCACGTTATCCAACAGCACCGCCGCCTTCCCCGATTGTAACGCCGCCGTTATCCGATTTTTGGTGTCATTTTCATCTTTTCCTAAAGTCAGGGTGCCGACGTTGCGACCAATCGCGGGAATGAGAAGCACGTCGGCCAGAAGTCCTTTGCCCGTGCCCGCGCCCGTCGCCTCAATGCCGCCCAGTGGCGTCGGCCCGTCAATGAGATCGCGGGCGAACGTCGTTAGGCCAAAGGCAAGGGCGTTGGCGAGGTCAGAGGCCGACACGAAAGGAAATTCGCGCAAAGGGCGAAGCAGTAGCTCGCGCGCTGCCGACACGTCGGCCTCTGTGGGATACGTTGGCACATCGGGAACATGAAGCCCGCGCGCGGCATGGAAGAAGGTTTGCGAGTTCGCATAGTAGCCCGCGTGCGTTTGAAGCGTGCCGTCGGGAGCGAACACGGGAGCCTCTACAATGCGTTTGAGGCGCGGCACTGGCGGGTTAGGGTCGGCCAGCATATCGCGGGCGTATTCGCGTGGTGGATGCACCACGACGGTAGTTTCCTCTTCGTCGCGCTTTTTGGTTTTGGTGAAAATTGCAGCCCGCGCCAACTCAAATAAGAGGTGGGCTTCTTCCATCTCGCGCAGTTGCGGTTTGCCCTCGCCAACTTCCAACCGCATGAGCGCCGCGCCCATCTGGAACAGGCGCGGTTTGGCGCCGCCCGCTCGCTTGATCGCATCCCAACACATCGGCGAATAAAGGGGCGCGTCGGCTATGCTTGCATCAATTCGCGGCCTTGGGTCGCTCGCGTCGGGAGATACATCTTCGCCCGTCGCGTCGCGCGAAACATTGGAGAAGGCACGGTCTAAGCCCAACTCCTGCGCCGCCGCCTTCACCGCGTCCTTGACGTTGCCGCCATGCTCATAAAAACAGAACACGGCGAAGGCATCATTTAGGTGTCCGTTGCAAAGAGGGTCGTTACTCGAATGGTGGAAAGAGCCGCCGTCCAAAATCGTAACAGAAGCCGCCGTGCCGCGCGGCCTGACAAATCGCTCGCCTTTGCGGGTGTAGCCGTATTTTTCCAGCGTGTCTTCGATGGAATAAGCCGCGTTGAACGTGTCAATAACGCTCACTCCCGCCGCGCCTTCGCCTTTGTGCGCGCGCGTTTTGGCTTTTGCCTCAGCTTGCCTTTGCTTTTCGAGTTGCTCCTTCGTATAGGGCGCTTCATCCAACCGCCGCGCCGTGTCCAACAGCGCCAGCGCGAGCGCTTCGCTCAGAATAGGAACGCAAGACAAATCGCCGTCCATCCACTGATAGAGGTTTCCAGAGGGATGCAGCGACGGCGCCGCGACAAAATAGCCGCCCTCGCCGCGCGTCTCAATAGCGATCTCGCGCCCCTCTTCCTCTTCGTCGTTTGGCGCAAAGGCCAGTTGCCCATTCCTGACCAGTAGCGAGGTTTTAAAGAGAACTTGAAAGTTGCCGCCCCCCGTGCGTTGGACGGGTAGACCGTGCGCCATCGGCCCAACTTTTTCGCACCATGCGTGATAAAATCGCGGCACATCGAAGTCAAGGCTGACTTGACAAAGCGGGTTGCCGTTTTCGTCGGTGCCGCCCGAAACGGTTCCGGCTACTACTGCGAAGGCTTCGCTTCGGCGCCACTTCGCTACTTCGTCGGGAGTTGCGCGCGTCGTTTGCCGCTCTTTCCATTCGCCAAAAGGTTTTTTGGTTTGCGGGTTGACAGGGATAACGCTGTATCCCAACCGCGCAGCTTCAATTGCGGCGCTCAGTGCGTCGGGGTAGCCGTTGGAAGTGCCGTTGTGCGTCGGTTGCCCGTTCGGGCTGTTCGGGTGCGCGCCAGAAGGTGCGCTGTCGGTGGTGGTGTTCATCGCGTGTTATCGAAAATCACGCACAAAAAAGCCCCGCAACGTGAGCGGACGTTGCGGGGCTTTTTTGTTTTTCGATTTACACGAACAGCGAGGAAGTTTAGCTGTTTTCTTTCTTCCAATGAAGGTCAGCACTGGAAAACAGCGCCTTTTTCTGGTAAGATTTCCCTTTACAGTCGTTTTAAAGCGACTGTATCGCGTGTTAATCGAATCGGCGCCCGCTCGCGTCGTTTCAAATTGGGGGCGTCCGTTTTCACTTTGGTCGGTGGGAAGCGGACGCCTTCTGCGTTTTTGGCGCGTGCCTATATTTTACCCCTTAATTGCAAGGGTGGCGTTAGGGTGTCGTTTCTTTTTTCTTTGTCGCTGTTTAGGCAGAAGGTGGTGATTCAAAAAGTCGTCCAATTGGCTTCCACTCAGCAGCCATTCCACTTCCTCTCTCTCTCCCCCGTGCCATTTGACTAAGTTTCGCCGCAGTTGCCGGAGCGTTCCTTGATACCCTGCCCGTTTCGCCGCCGCTTCTATCTCTCTGATCTTGAACTCGCGCCGTTCATCTGTGGCGTCAAGAAGGTTTTTTACCCTGTCGGTTATATCTGCTGCGACACTCATTAAGTTGTGTT
>JAABUK010007909.1_pt1 | contig 15140 bp, 15 predicted proteins | sample 5559141 | NCBI WGS metagenome assembly JAABUK01 (sample SAMN10711869, study PRJNA513367) | rock metagenome | isolation source: Antarctica rocks | place: Antarctica: Victoria Land, Pudding Butte nord | collected 2016-01-03
GTCTTCGACCAGAACCACGCTCTTTTCCAGACCTTCTCCATACATCAGGAATTGGACACCAATTGTCGCATCCATCACCAGCACCCCTGCAGCCCCAAGAAAGAATGGAGCCGCTAGCGCGACCCAAGTCGTCCTCTCGCTACCCTCTGAACCGACCCAGCCATTGAGACCATACGGCGAGTAAGATTCCCAAGCCAGTGGATTTGAGATGAGAGAAGTGCTGTAGAAGAAGTTGCCGCAAAAGGCAGCTATGAAGAGAGTAGGCGACAGGCCAGAGGTGGAGCGACGAATAGCGTTCTTGTAGATCTGAGGAAGACGGGAGCCGAGGTAAAGCAGGGTCGATGTCCAGGAGAGGATGCGCCCCACAACTTCGGAGGACGAGACAGACGGGGACGGTTTCGTGTGTTGTGTATTTATGGGTGAAGCATTGGTCAACACGACGCAGAGCATGGAGACTATGAGAAGCGCTTTTGGCGACATTATGGGTAAAGGAGACTGTTTGACACGGGTAATGGACCGATTGGACAATGGCGTGCTTTTCTCTTTCGAGGACGATGGGCTAGACGCTTGTGTCCTTTGCACATCCGGAATTTTCGCAGGTATATCCAATGCCTTGATGGCATCCCTTCCATTCCCAATTTTAGTACATTCTACGACACTGCTGTCGTCCGAAGGCGAAATGCCTACGAGGATATCCCCGGATCCATTCTCATCTCCATCATCATTGCCTTTGTATGATACAAGCCTTGTCTTTCTCCATGGCTTCACATGCGTATACCAAAAGTATTGATAGCACAGCCCTACGTCCACGGTGACATAGTACATGGCCACGACAATCTGCCACGTCGCTTGCTTCGTCAACAACGCGCCTAGGAGGTTCGTCAGGTCTCCTAACAGCCACTCGGCCAAAAAGTATATGGAGAGACCCGATGCCGACTTCAACTGGTAGTTCTTGTATATCTGGGGTACCTGTGCGAACAACCATGATACGATGCTGAGAAGGCCAAGCAGGGTGGAGAGGAAAGCGAATGAGGTAGGTATGCAGGAGCCAAATGCGGAGGATAGTCGTATCAGATATAAGCTTGTCGGTGTGCAGTGATCGGGTAGTTTGTACGAAGCCATGGATGGGGCTGCGCCTGAGATTATGACGGGCGTCGGCATGCTCTATCAAAACACGAGTTGACAAGTTCTGCCATCCATGTCTTGGCGGCGCTCTTGGTCCACAGTGGTCGTCGAGTACAGGTGTGATTGGAGGGAGGGAGAGCCTGAGGCCTTCTGAGAATGGCAAACCTGAGGCTAGTTCGGCCGCAGTCGGTAGGATGCTTCGCTGAATGTCGCAGACGGGATGGCAGACTATGAAGGTTAACAGTGTGGTACTCCAGTGAGCTGGCGTGCGAGGCTAAAAGTGGCCGGAAACGGCTGATGAATGGATGGAATGAGAAGCGCTTGAATGCGAATGAGAACAGATGGGAACAAGTAATGGATAAGGGAAAAATGACTCCACGACGCCGCAATGTAACATAAAATGGTAACAGTGTAGAGCAGAGAGGAGAGAAAAGTAGGTTTGGTGAAAATAAGGTAGGAGTGGGGACCAGCCACGAGCACTTCTTTCGCAGTCATCCATCATGGTCAGCGGCGGAAGGAGCCTGATAGAAGGAGCGGGACCCCAGATCTGGCTCCAGATCTGCTGATAGCGCGAATCTGATTACGAGAGTGAAGTAACACATGCTCATAGCTGACTAGGGCGATGTCCGATAGGTAGTCCAAGTCGTGTAGATGGCGCTGCATGACAGGTCAACCATGGAAGAAAGAGCCATAGGTTGGGGGGGAAGGGAAGCCCGATAGGAGATAAGAGCATCTCCGAAAGCACTTCGAGACTAGCGTCCATGACTCATCAACCCTTGGCGCTCTCCGGCGAAAAGGATTAGTAGCCGTGACGATGAACAACCTCAGAGTATATATCTACAAGAGTCGCCGCCGTCATCTTGGCTCAAAGCCTTTAGTTGTCGACGCTGGGTGTAAGACCGTCCGGCCCTTGTGAAAGGCTAAAACAGGCAGAAATCTTTGTCCTGTTTGTCGAAGCTAACCAACCTCGAAAGTCTTGCCTCTGAAAACGTGTCCATATCTGCCCACAGTGTGTGAAGCTGCTCGTTCGAGTCTTTGACACGGCCATGATATTGTATGACGCATTTCAAGACCAGAAGCGATCCCTCGTCAATCGGGTAGATACCCTCTGACTCTTCTTGGAGAGTGATATACGTCGCTGTATACCAGTCACTTGTCTCGAGCTGTTTCCTTATCTGCCTGCTGTCAAGCTTCCCATCGGTACAAACACAGAAAGCTTACATCTACTTCCCTTTCTAATGACGAACAATTGAGAAGACAACAGGGCAGTCCTTAGCCCGGGCTTCGAGGTGCCAGAGCCGAACATGTGCTTTATGAAAGCTGTCCACAACATGCACCGCCATGATTTTAGAATTTTAAAAGTCTGCTCCGCGAGATATTTCCTTCGACAGGTTTATGCCGCGGCCTTGAGACGTCGGTGGATCACAATTCTCCGCCAATACCAGTACGGTCAACAGCTGTCACCTCATCAGAGCTCAGTGTGCCAGCCATTCCGCACTCACATTCAATATATTTGGCGAAACAAAGCTACATGGAGCGCATCGATACTCAAGACAGTTATAAGGAATCCCCGTGTACGAATATACGAATACGATGGCCGGGGTTTTGATGCTCCGATATCCGTCGATTGCCCGCGATGGTGACGACACAACACTGCTGTTTCAGCTGCCAACAGCTCTCGCTGCCATACATGCCATAAATACCTTCCCTCCCTCTCAAGATTCTGCAAACTGACAACAATGACATCGAACAGTATGGGCCTCTCGTACTCCACAGCCAAATGGCTGGTAAGTCTACAGAGCCTCTCCCAGGAAACCTTCGTAACACTAATACAACCCAAAGGCTCCAGCATCCTTCCTCTTCGACTTCGCACTGCAACAATATGGCATGCTCTCCACCCCCAACATGAAAGACATCAATGACCGCAACGTCTCCTTCTGGTCCCCCCAACCCTTCTTCATCGCCGGCTTCTTCTTCCCCCAACAGCTCTTCCAGCTAGCATGGCTCTACCGCCTCTGGAAGCTCGACCCCAAGAAGCCCAGCGAGCGCCCAGAGCTCGATCAGATGGTTGATTTCGTACCATACTACGCCGTAGGAAATTTGTGCATCGGCACCTGGATGTTCTTCTGGAACGCGGAGCAGCTCAAGATCTCCAACATCTTCGTCGTCGTCAACAGCTTGACCCAGTTATACTACGTCTTCGCCAAGCTTCCTGCCATGGACACGCGTTCCACCTCCAATGTCCTCACAAACATCGTCTCCAGAACCTTCGCCGGCATCGGCGTCCTCGACCTCGTCCACAATGGAAGCGTCGCATACTTCAAAGATATGGCTCCATCAATGACCGTCAAAGTGGTGACAGCTCTAGGTTTCGGCCTCGCCAGCGCCGCCGGCGATTGGATCTTTGGCGGATGCATGGTTTACGATCTCGTCGCCTTAGCCGCAGGTCAGAGTGGAAGCTGGAGGAACATCCTGGCCGCATACGCAGTGGGAGCTGCCGGCATCGTTGGGGCGAAGAATCTCGCCAGGTAGGTAAGGCATCCACGAGTCAAGTCGTCTGTGTATCGGTGCTCACGCATTGCATAGGCCACCATACAATGGAGCACAATCAGGATACAAGCAGACAGCGACGGAGGAGATACAGGACCGGGTCTGAGCTTGCTGTCCTTCTCCTTAGCTACAAGTAACGGATACAGAAGCGTCGAAAACCACTAAAGCTTCAAAGTAAGTGCATTCATCAGCCACGAACTATCAATCCTTTGATCCTATGATCCCATACAACCCAAGTTCTCCCACGCATCCGGCCATTCCCGTACCCAAACCACAACAACTCTAACCCACCCCTTCCCTCCCACCCACTCACACCCAACCCCCTAACCACGCCCGTCCCAATCCCATTCCTCACAGCCTCTCCATTCAACCCCCCCCCCTATTCCAACCACCTCACCGTGAAGTTCGCACGACCTACAACGGAGCGTCAACTACCAAAATCCACAATCCCATCCTTCATAAGTTACAGCAAGAACAATCCCACATATATCATGCACAGAGCCGATAAATGGCATCATCTTGCCCTTCCCATACGTCTAGTCAATATCGGGTTAATGCATGTAGAGGTAGCTAGGTATCATAACCTCCAGGTGCCCGTAAGGTAACCCTAAGATATCAGATCAGCGCAGTAAATCTTCCCCACAATCCCAACACCAATAGGCCGGTATAGCATACGGAGTCGACATCCACGCTCTACTCAGAGCATGAGAGTATGAGCCATCACGTGAATAATCGACCATTTCACTGACAATTTGACCTATTTAACTTACTAACACTTCCCTTCCCTCCCCTCAAGAAACAGCAACACAACGCGCCCTCCTCCACAACCAATCCCGCCTCTCCGCCTCATACTCAATCCCAGCCATCGAAAACGCCAAGATCGCATTCCCCCTCGTAGCAGCATTAACAACCGCCGCACCCGGTCCCACCACCCCAGTGCTCCCATGCGTGACAGCCTCCATACACGAACGCCCCTTCCTTCCTCGGCACCAATTTCTTCGGCGTGAATGTCGATATATACAGTGTTGAATGTATTATACGCCCCACATTGCATTGTTATCGGTTTTCACTTCCTGCTAGTAGCCACCCGGGGTGGAGATTGGTGATGGGTAGCAAGGCCTAGGATTTGGTAGTGGTATGCCTGGGGGTGGAGAGGGAGATGATGGCATCGTTGCTGAAATCGGGAGTGTAGGTGCCGTTGTAGGGTGATCTCCAGATGATGAGGCCGCATTGAGGATATCGGTTTAAGTTCTGGTAGCTATGCTGTCCTGGTTGCTCTTGCTGTCGTAGAGATGGCTGCTGTAGCTGGCGATGGCGGTGGTGAAACCGCGGGGGCTTCATAGATAGTGTTGCGGGCTCCTTCGATACGGAGGTTTGCTCGATTGGATCTGTGGACTAGGGTGGTATGTTTGATATGAACTTCGTATCAGGATTTGCTTCGCGCATGAACGCCGGGGTACACACTTTGATGCTTGGTAGGCCACGACGGGATACGGGTCGGCAGGGCTTGTGGAAGACCGGTTATGAGGACGAACGCACTGTTGACAAGGATGGGGAAGCACGATATCTTGAATAATCAGTTGGGGAATGCGATTGTTTTTTTAGAGGGATGGCGATGTGCTAGATCTGCCATAGAGTAAATTTCATGGTAGGAAGACGAGGATTCCTTTAATTGACCATGATATTTGGCGAAAATGAAAACATTGGGCCAACTGTTTTTCAACTTCCGAGCCAATTCATGAATGGCCACCGCGCGAAACATTTCCAAATCTAGCACGGAATCTAGAAAGTCTCGACCGTGATAAGCAGGGGCATAACTTGTGGTCGGCTGGAGAACGATCTGGCCAGGTCTTTGCCGCGCACACCAGCGAGTATTCGACGGAGAACGACGACCTGTAGAATCGTCTCCGGCTGAGAGTCCCGAATTCGTAACGCTGGGCTACCAGATCCTCAAAGAACTTCCTGGGGCGAGAGCCGAGAGGGGGCCCCAAATGGTAATAAATTTTGATAAGGAGTTTTCCTTCTTGCTATGTTGTGTAGCCAACGAGGTATCACCTTCGATGATCTCCCTGGCCGCACGCTGGTCTGGCCTTGCAGCACTGTAAACATAGCCTTCTACCGAGTATCTGCACCGCTATTTTCTTGGACGCCAAACAAAATCACAGTGATTCTGCAACTTGTGAGTACTTGGTGTGATGGAGTGAGTTCTGCCGCTTGACGAATGACGCTGAGATGTGGTCTTTGCATCCACGTCAGGTGAGGAAAGGGGAATGAGTGCCATGTTTGGCACATTCCGTATCGTTCTAATCGGTAGATGTGGGAATGGGGTTGGAGTTTCGGCTTGTAGAAGGTGGGGATCCATTGGTTGCATTGGTGGGTAGTACATTACTATTTTACGGTCTGGCAAATAGAAGAGACGCTGTGAACAGTCGATGAGGTTGTCTTTCTGAGGGGTTGGACGGCCGCAGAAGATGCGCTGAGGACATCAATTGAAGAGGGGTCTTTGAGAATGGTATATGATGGCATGAAGGAGGTACCTTAGCCCCGAGTAATGCTCATTCTTTGAAGTCGACGTACGCGCTGACCGTCAATGGTCAATCCGATTCCGTAAGGTAATACGTCCATAAGAAGCAAACCGAGTCAGCTAGTGTTCGACTAAACATTGTTACAGTCATCCTCAATGACTGGATATGCGTCAAATTTGAATCTTCTGAGAAAGAAAATATCGCCCTCAGAAGTATGCACGCCTCGATACCCAGTGGGCAGGCAATCTTTCATTAGAGCACTGGTCTCCTTCCTATCGCCATCGTCCACCTCGATGATACAGGAAGTCGACAATTGGGGGACAATGTATTGCAGGACAGACCTCGCCCATGCCATCCACTGTTGCATGGCCTGCTCCGATGTGGGTACCCTGTAAAATTCTGGGGCTTCCGAAGGGTTCTGTGCCACAATTGTCAACTTCATCAATCTGGCGAAGATGGGAGACCATAGGGTGAAATCCAGCGTGCGACCGTGAAGACAACCCAGGGGTTGCAATACAATCTGGATTTTTCTTATTCTGTGTCTGTTGGCTTCTGAAAGGTGATTCAGAAGGCAGAGTCCTCCATTTCCATGAAGTAACTTCTGAAAGATATTGTCACCATAGAGAACATTCAAGGCCTCATATCCGACCTGTTTCGAGATAAGTAGAAGACTCATCTTTTCGTCGCAGGCCGCCGACTTGGTAGTTTTCCAACTACCGAGGAAGATCTGATGAAGTTTGATAACGTCCTCGCTCGCAAGAGAGTGGTTAAAGTCCTTGCGCATAAGAGAGTGGTGATAGATCTTATGGCGAAGTTCAAAAGGCATGTCAAGGAAGCCAGTAGGCTGTCTCGAAGAGCACGATGTCTCCATTCTCGATGATGACAGACTATGTATTGGTGATGGATCGTCTGTTCCACACGCTAGGGTGCTAGATTTGAAGGATGGGCAGGAGTGCCGTGTGTATATTATGTATTGCGGTGTCCAAGAAGTTGAATGTCCCGCCTTAGCGACGCCTGTAGCCTCACAGCCTCAGACGTGCTGTGATTCGCTGGCAGCGATATTGCTAGCTTGAAAGAGCTTAGTGGCTTGGCACGCCTCGAGCCCCAAGTAAGTACTACACAGCGATCCAGCTCGTTCGGCTACAAGCCCTACGGATATCACTCGACCCAAGCATACGTTCCGCTAAGCCAAGCTTTGCCATCTGATTAACGATAGCACCATCGCAAGCCGTGACAATTCCTTGTGATCTTTCCTCGAGAATTGAAGGCAGAAATATGCACCACATTCAGCTAGCAACATCAATACGAGATGTGATAGCATGGCATCAGGCCATTCATGATCCACCATCATATCTTAGCTCCTTGTGTGATGTCTAGCTTATTCTCTATCAAATCCCCATGCCAAAGCCCACTAGAGTGGAAATGCCAATGGCAACATCGCCAGGTATTCCAGATCGGCGTCGAAGAGCACCACTAGTATTCGAGCGCTAAACCAAGTGGCACTCATGATGACCATAGCTAAAAGACCCGATTCCGCTTTATCAGTAGCAAAGACGCGGTCATTGAAGCACGAGTAATCGGCGCCACTTTCAAACGAGATGACAGAAAGAAAAAGTCGATCACAGCTCTGGAGCTTGACAAGCTAGCATGCCAATGATCACAATGAGGTCATTGTGAGAAGAAGCGTAACGACATAAGTACACACCTCCCTCCTTCGCATTAATTGGCCCGTCCATCATCAAATAGAAAGCATGATACTCACGGAGCAATCCCATCACACGCCCTTGCTTCATCTTCGCCCTCGTTGAGCCAGCTGTCCCGGATATTTCAAGCACGTCATTGGCAAGGATGTCGCCACTCTGAAAAATATTCCTTTAGATTTCCACGGACAATGATGGACAATGATGGATACGCTCCCAATCCGCAACCGGCGTAGCCGGATTTTTCCTTCCCCCTTGTGCGGAAGCCGCAAGCTTGAGATGGTCCTTCGGGGGTCGAAAGAAGAGGCTCGTACAGGATGGGAAGACAGAGCGCGGCCCGCTTGGGTATACAATAGGCAAGAGATTGATTAGAGTACGGCCAAAGTTCAATGATCTTAACTCTTATGGTGGTATTGCTATTTTGCCCTTACTTTAGCCCTTGTAGACAATACTTACGACGAACAATATCACTACCATGAGTCCAACGACCACTCCGAACGAGCCGAATCCAAACTTCCTTCGCATGCTCAGTCGACCTTGCACGAAGTCTCCTGCCAGGTCTTTTCTGACTAATGGTATCGCTAATAAGAACCCTACACCAGCAAGCCAGTAGCCTACCGGTATTATGACCGCCAATGCGATCTTTGTGCCATCAAGATACGCTTGGCTTGCACTGTCATCGTTCCTCAAAGCTAAGCCAATGATCTCGGGCCCTGATGCGTAGATGAGTACTTGAATGGCATCCCAAATTGCAAGTCCAAAGGTCTTATAGTGCGGCGGGAGGAGTAGGACAATCAAGCTGTTGATTGCGCCAAGCCAGAGCTCCGCTGTCATATATGCTGCGCTCATAGTGCCATAGAGTACTCTCACCCCGCTAGTCTGACTACCGCCCGACATTTGACGAGAGAAGAGCATCAGCAGCACGAAGATAGAAGAGATCATGCCGCCTACACCGACTAGATACAGAGAGAGCATCTTTGTTTTGTGCCAGTATACGGAAGTGAGCAAGCCACCAAGAAGGACGGCCACGGAGCCAACGACACCGACGATGATACCGTAGCGTGAGAGCAATACTGTCTCGGAAGGAAAGAGAGTCGATAGATATGTTGGCATGTAATAGCCGAATACGTTTCCAGCGAGCTGGCGGAAGGATGCTGATAGGACTAGCAGCCAGAAAGAGCGCATTCGAAGAATGTAGCCGAAAGTTGCGGTAGCATCATCCCGAGCTAGAGCAATCTTCGTCTTCATTGGAGCAGTGGGCACATGCTCGCCCAGGTGATTCGGATACCCAAGATTTACTAGAGAGGTTTGTCGGAGAGGTTCACGGACCAGTACTCGTATGAAGAGAGCAACCACAACACCCACAATGCCGATAGCGACCAAGGCGGTGTTCCAAGGCGTCTTTGTCTTCGCGAAGGCAACTGCGATCTGACCAGAGACCGCTTCGCCAATGTAGACGCCGACGTAGAGTATGCTGATCATGGTATTAGTGAGACCATACTACATTGCAAGACCATGTCAGCCATACCTTTCACCAAAGAATACATATTCCTTCCCCATCAAGTCGCTAATTAGACTGACGCTCAAAGCTTCAACGGGAGCTTGCCCAATACCCATGCCGATTCGAGCAAGCAAGATCTGCCAAAAGTTGTGGCTCAAGCCTTGGAAAATGGCACATAGGCTCCACCAAAGAGCAGAAATCGTTAGGACCCAGACTCTTGCGCTGGTGTAGTCTGCGATGTACGCAGTGGGTAACGCAAGCAGAGCATAGACGATGCCAGTGGCATAGCCTGACAATATACCGTATGAGGCTTGTGATAGTTGGAGAGAGGTGATGACCTCGGCTTGGAAGTAGGAAAGAATGAATTTGTCATACTGCGCGAGGAAGTAATTGAGGAAGAGTAGAGTCAAGGATATGGTAATCCGCCATACAGGCACATGAGGCCTGGTTGTAAGCTTCCCTTGGCCAGGTTGATCCTCCATTGAGTCCGCTCGCTGCTCGCTGTCTCCCTTCATGCCAGTCTGCTTTTCTGGATGGTCTCTCTCCATTCTGAATATCACGGTCTGTTGAGGTCGTTGAACTGATAATCCACTATCGTCCCGTCACACGGCAGAAATTGAGGTCTGCATTTTCTTGTGATCATCGAGTGGGGGCTTTAGATGCAGATCTGCAGTCCGTCTGCGAAGTCAAACCGTTCAACGCGGGGTATGATTACCGCGCTATCAGAAAGACGTTATCGTCGGTACGTATAATTTGAATGCAAGAGTTGAGGCTTCAGGATAAGTGATGCCGTGCTGCGTTGTGGCCAAAAGTCATTCCGCACTTGGGCCATTCTCAATTCAGCGCAGTGACGTACCATAGAGTCCTTTGGAATATCCCGATGATCACCAGAGCGGCCATGAACAAAGACAGGATTTCGATGTTGTTCGGAAATAGTAACATGACTGTGAAGAGCAAACCGCTTTCCGTACCCTCAATGAGTGCAGGCCGCAACATCACGCTCGTCAGCTGAGTGGTGTTTGAGTCCCCTTTCCCATGCTTCTTTTCCGCGATCGCGGCAACATAGAAGAGAACGAAGTTGTTGATGTGGAAAGTGGCTTCGAGCATGGCTACTGCTTTCCAGGTGATCGTAGTGGCATCTTGACCAGTTGCAATGGAGATGGGCAACAGAGAATAGACGATAAAATCGCCTAATAGGTCAAGGAAACCACCGCGGTCAGACGCAGTCTTTCGGTGACGTGCCAGGGCACCGTCTAAGCAGTCGAGAGCCCGGTTGAGGAGCCAAAATGTGATGGATAGAGAGATGAGAGAGCAGCTGGCAGCATAGCATGAGAGCAATCCGGCGACAAAGGCGGCTCCAGTGACTTGAAGAGGCGTAATAGAAGCGGGCACATAGCGGCAGCAAGGATCAAAGAGCTGATCTTTCAAGAAACGGAGGTGGATATCAAACATATCTTCGATAATCCTGACACGGTTGAGGAAATCTTTTCTACTTTACGGCGCCTTCCAATACGTGCTAGCTGTAATATACGACAGCCTCAATTCATGACGTGGTTGGTTTCCCTTGGCAAAAGTCTGTTCCGTGCTCCTGTGCGGCGGTAAGATATCTCAAATTAATTCAGACAATGGCTCCAACATACATTCTCCTGGTTCGGCAATGGTGTCGTGCAGGAACCCCCAGAGCCAGTATGCCTTATTACTCCCACGCCTATTCTTGACGCTGGCCTTGGGAAGCGCCATCCTCCTTCCCAGCCTCTATCAAGCTTCCCTCGATAGAATATACGCCTACCTGTACAACTCCTCCTTATATCGAGCGTCCACATTCGAAACATTCTGGACAGTGTTCTGCTATGCCGTGACTGAGGTCGGATACGTCGTGAGGTTTGTCCGCAACCCACACCTGCGACTGGCAGTTCAGAAAGATGCGGACACTACGAAGCCCATACCGAAGCTCACACGGCCAAAGCACCGCATCGTTGAGGGTCTCACATACATGGCGCCGTTGCTATTGATGGACCTGACGATGATTAAGAAGTTTGGAGGTGTCCATGTCCGCGATATGGCACTGTCTGGAAATTACAACCCTGACACCGTCTCCATGAGAGGGAATTTCTTGGTACCATCTTTACATAGATTCACACTCGACTCTCCGCTCCAGACTATCAGATCCTTGCCTCCAGTACCACCCACAAGTCGACAATTGATTGTTCAGCTTGCAGCCAGCATCATCATCTACGACACCCTGTTCTTCTTCTTCCATTTGGCGCTGCACAAGCTGCCCTTCCTCAACAAGATCCATTCGAAGCATCACAAGCATGGCGAGATCAATCCTCAGATCACCAATCAATTGGATATAGTCGAAAGGCTGGGTCTGGTGCTACTGGCGAATTTCTCCCTCAACATCATTGGTTCCCATGTCTTTACAAGAACGCTCTTCGTGCCTATGTTTGTGTGGCTTCTCGTGGATATACACTCGGGGATGGATCAGGAGTGGGGATATGACAAGCTTTTACCGCGAGGCTGGGCTGCTGGTAGCAAGAGGCATAGCCAGCATCATCAAAACGGGACGATGTACTATGAGCCGTTCTTCAACTGGTGGGATGATGCACTGCTGTGGCTATCGCAGTATTACTCGTCCACGGAATGATTCAATCCATAGACAGTGCTCAGGCCGAGCGAAAGAAGCAGGCTAGGGATGCTACGATGGGTATAACGATTTGTACTCTTCGACCAGATTCTTCAGGTCCACTGCCCTGCATGGGGCAAAGAGATCCTTCAGCCACCCTTTCTGCCGATGACTCTTCAATCCGAGCTGTGCAAGAAGCATGTCTGTGTAATCTATGACATCAAAGTAAAACCAGCTCCCCAAATCGCCCTTGTTGAGATATCTTCTTTGACACCAAGCTACCGTTTCGTCAATTTCCCTTTCGATAGTCCGGTCGTCAAGTTGCAAGTTGCCGTCGAGATACGCAACAGCCCACAGCGCCTGGACCTCCGCAGTGCGAAAGTTATTCCCAACTACCATCTTTCCAAGAAAAATGACAGAGTGGGAATCTTGAGTTGCGTTAGGCACCATCCCTTTGTAGAGGCGAAATGGGGTATGAGCAGGTCTCGCTCCTTTGCATGCTGGGGGTCTATGAAGCAATGGAAACCGATCTAGAGTAATCTGATCTTCTGTATCAATCCGATTTTGAGTCGCACGGTCCAGGTCTTTCTGCTCTTCTGATTTGGTGACATTTACACGTCGGTTCAGCTCTACCGGAAGACCAAGTTCCTCGGCCAGCATCGGGGCATAGAGGGGCGAGATAGGAGCCCAGCCTGTGCAGAAGACCAGAACATCGGCCGGCACAGATTGTGGTGCCCTTCCCGCCTCCTTACTAGCAGCAAGCATGATAAAGTCCGCTGCGATGTGATCAATGTCTTGGCGGTAGACATGGACTTTTGTTGCAATAGTCGAATAGAAATCAGGTCTCTGATTGACTCCCGAGCTATCATTTTGCCAGAAGATTCTGCACGATACAATCAGTCATTATTCCTTTTCTAGCTGAGATGCACCTACGGCGTGTCAGGTTCAAGATTGTTGAATCCCATCTCCAATCCCTCTGCTCTCCAATAATCCACTTTCCTTCTTTGGTCCTTCTCAATTCCATCCCACAAATTTTTAACGAACCAGCGGCCTATCCTAGTCCTGTGCAGAAACATTGACACAAATGATTTCTCACCGAAAGGATTAGGCAGGAAAGCAGCCACAAACCGAGTATAGAAGCTCTCGTTCGAGTTTGCATACGGGCCCTTACCCTCAGCAGACAGCAACGCTGCAGGCCCACCCCCATTCTCTCTGATGATCCACGATACCGTCTTACCTGCCTTAGCTGCAGCATACGCTACGTCCGCAGCAGATTTTCCACCACCCAAGACGGCAAAATGCCGACCTTTAACCGTTTCCAGATTACCCAGCCGGCCGAAATCTTTATGATGAACCATCTTACCTCGAAAGTCTTTTTCTCCGGTCAAACGCGGAACATTCGGCAACGAAGTCATACCCGTAGCATCAATCAACTTATCCGTCACCAATTCCGAACCCCCACTGCGGAAAATCTTCCACATCCCTCCACTCATCCTTTCAATCTTGTCTACAAGTACATTGCACAAAATACGCTCCCGTAGTGTCCGGCCATAGTAAACATGGTTGTCGACGTAGGCTTCGAGATAGGCCGTCACATACCGTGCCGGAAAGAAGCCATAGTATTGGTCTTCCGGCGGCGGTGGAATCATGGGGCGGTCTGAGAACTCCGCCATGCCGATTGGCGTTTGTGTCCAGAATGCGTCGTAGATTCTTTCTGGGATGGGGAGTTGCGGTATCAGTATATCAGTCGCACAAGACGGTTCCGCTCTGAAACATCTATCCCAAAACCAAACATCGTACCCCACCTCCCTCCCACAACAAAAAAACCATCACATACCCGCATTCCACACCCCGCCAACCCCACCCTCAGCTTCCAGCACGCACAGTTTAGCCTCTGGATGCACATCCAAATAGCAGCGAGCGGCTTGTATACCATACAACCCTACATATATACAAAGATATCTGATCAGTAATGCCGCGAAAGTCTTTTATATAGGGTAGAGGGAGAGGGAGAGGGAAAGGGGAGAGTAGGATATACCTGCTCCTATAATGATGAGGTCGTAGTTGTTGGGAAGGTGGTGGTTGGGCATTATTACTGGAGTTGCGTAGATGGAATGTTAGGGGCGGGTGGTGATGGAGGCAGTGGAGGTGTGGTTTCGCTATGGGAGAGCGTACTGAGGGTAGTCTAGGGCAGTCCAGTCGTATTGTGAGCTTTGCTGCTCACCATGGCCCAAGATTGAGGGCAGTTGAGCCGAAATCTATTTCTGGTCCAGCCCTCAGGGGTTAGCAACCCGGAGTTCTCATAAATCCGTGCTCCGGTACTAAGTTCTAGGGTACCTATAGGCCTAAAACTGTCGCATCTATAGATCCTCAGCCAGCCTAATGACATAAAATATTTTACTGTAAGAAATATTGGGTCTGACGTATTCTATAATTCTTATAGCGAAAACAAGTTATTAAAGTCGATCGTTATAGAAAGCGAGGGCGCGAACCAGAAATAAGTTTGGACTAGGAGGCGGTGAACTCTTCTATTCTACAGTAAACGAGCGTAAACGAGTGCCAATGTTCCCCCCGTCATCATCATCATCACCACATCTTTCGTCTTACTCAGCATACGTAAGCCCCCTCTCTTTCCTAAAATAAAAACGCAGTAATCAATCCATCCCCAGCTCCTACACAAACCCATTGCCCTCTTTCCCCCTCCCCCCTCATTTCTCCCCCCTCCTCAACCAAAACAGAATGCCACACCTCTACATCCTCTACAACGCCTCCGCCTCCATCCTCGGCAAAATGCACTACACCTACCGCAAACTCACCTCCCCCGCGGATAAACCAGCGTAAGTTACTGAATCTGACTCACCCGCAGAATATGCTTACATGAAATAAAGATGTGCAGCATGCGACATCACGCACGGCGGTTTACATCTCGATGAGACGGCGGCGTGGAAGGGTGTGAAAGCTGAATTGGGGAGAGAGGGGGTGGTGGTGGAGCAGATGCATAGGGATGAGGTGGGTGGGGAGGTGAGTTTTGCCTATTTATTTGTTTTTATTCTCCGCCTTTGGGGAGTTGAGATGTGGATGAATATGGAAGGTAAGCTGATGATTATGGGGTA
>JAABUK010007910.1_pt1 | contig 15139 bp, 10 predicted proteins | sample 5559141 | NCBI WGS metagenome assembly JAABUK01 (sample SAMN10711869, study PRJNA513367) | rock metagenome | isolation source: Antarctica rocks | place: Antarctica: Victoria Land, Pudding Butte nord | collected 2016-01-03
ACAGAACTCCCACCAGCTTGGTTTTGTTGCACACCACATACACCTGTGCTTTCAAGCCAGGATGTCTGATGAGTCACTACTGGCTCCACACCCCAGACTGTAAGTTATAAAATGAAAAATGAAATGAGTGAGTGAGTGAGTGAGTGAGTGAGTGAGTGAGTGAGTGAGTGAGTGAGTGAGTGAGTGAGTGAGTGAGTGAGTGGGTGGGTGAGTGAGTGGGTGAGTGAGTGGGTGGGTGATGGGTGGGTGAGTGGGTGGGTGGGTGGGTGAGCGAGCGAGCAAGTGACTGTAATATTGGATGAATGATTGGATGGATGGCTGCATGAACAAACAAAAGAATGAATGCGTGCAATCTGCAGTGCTGGGCAACAAATGCAGGCTCGGGTTCATGGTCGCAATCATCACATGAATTTGACACAGATTTGACTAAGGCACATTTGCTTCAAACCCATGCAATGAGAAGACAACCTCACGACAGGCAATAACTTCATGCTGGGGATGCGATGAGCTTCAAAACTTCAGTTCAATGTACAAAGAGTGACCTAGGGTTTTGATCTGACCTTTGCAGATGGGCGTCCGGATGTGGTGATGAGCACAGATGCCTGCAGCAGAGTCTGGAAGCCGCTCTGCGAGATGTCATAACTCAGGACCAGGTCCTGAGACTGACCAGCTGCAATTATGCCTGCAGCAACAGTGCTGACACTGACGTTAATGTTGTCAATGTAATGTGCAGCTATATGCCCTTCTTGCTCCATAACTAATGAAGAACCTCTGCATTACAATCAGGCAAAGATTCTTCCTGACACACCTGTGGTGGGGTCAACCACAATCCAATCACTGACTTGCCTCGTCTTGCTTTTACTCAGTGCCTTTTCTGCTCCATGATCAACAAAAGCTTTGCATAGAAATTAGGCGATGCCTCTTCCTGATACACCTGTGGTGGGAGCGACCACAATCCAACCACTGACTTGCCTCGTTTTGCTTTTACTGAGTGCGTTCTCTGCTTCATAATCAACAAAAGCTTTGCATTACAATCAGGCACAGATTCTTCCTGACACACCTGTGGCAGGAGCGAACACAATCCATTCACTGATTTGCCTCGATCTGCTTTTACTCAGTGCCTTTTTTGCTTCATAAACAACAACAAAACCTCTGCATTACAATCAGGCAAAGATTCTTTCTGACACACCTGTGGTAGGAGTGACCACAATCCCACCACTGACTTGCCTCGATTTGCTTTTACTGAGTGCCTTCTCTGCTGCATAATCAACAAAACCTCTGCATTACAATCAGGCAATGATTCCCTCTCTGACACACCTGTGGTAGGAGTGACCTCAATCCAACCACCCACCAGTCCCAAAGGTGTAGCTGACACATTGAAGTCCACTGAGGTGTGACCACTGTTGGCTAAGGCAATGGTCTGATTGCTCTGAGCACTGTCACTGAAGGATGCCCCTGCATGCAAATCAGTCCAAAATTCGTGAGTGTGTGTGTCATGACATTTCTTGAAAATGGTCTGATTGCTCTGAGCACTGTTACTGAAGGATGCCCCTGCATGTGAATCAGTTTGAAGATGTTGATAGTGTCTGCCTCAAGACATGTTATGACAATGCTGATGACTCCTTCTATGGTGACTAAGGGTGCTCTGTCATGCAGTGCTATATATACGCTGTTGTGCTGTTGCAATGACGGATGTGCTCATGCAACACACACTGAAATATGATGCATCTGCTTATGTGAACTCTCTGTAAGTATGTGCCCTTGATATGACAGATCTACTCATGCATGTATAGCGTCATGGAAAAGAACGCTGCACTGAAATAAGAACAAACCGTACACCATGCATTCCATGTCAACAGCTGTGTTGTCTATCGTATGGTGATGAATGCATGGATGCGTCATGGTGACTCTATTGATACATAACATGTCATACACACAAAACACTATATATATTGTGTTATATATGCATACACAACACATGTCGCAGTGTTTCATACCTGCAAAGAGGACAACAGGGGGCAGGACTTCTGGTGTGATTGACACGCTGGGTGATGTGTCCATGTACGTCATGAGGAACCTGTTCGGCGTGCCAGAATAGTCCCCGTTCACAATCTGCCCTTGCGTTGCACCTTCAATGATACTGCTGGCAACCTGCAAGGCACCATCTGCATCATCATTGTCATCTTCGCTGAAGGGCCTGTCTGGGGAATAACACAGATAGATCAGGATCATCATAAGTATCATCCTTGTCTGGGGAGGTACACACTGACAAATCAGGATCATCACAAGTATCATCCTTGTCTGGGGAAGTACACACAGACAGATCAGGATCAGCATGAGTGGCATCCTTGTCTGGGAATGTACACACAGACAGATCAGGATCATCATGGGTGTCATCCTTGTCTGCTTTCTGGTATAGCTGCTGCAGGCTCTACCTAGATACATACACACAGACAGACCAGCACCATCATCAGCATCATCACCACATCTGTTTTGGTGAGCCTACAAGACCTGAGGCTGAGGGTACATACACACAGACAGACCAGCACCATCGTCAGCATCATCACCACATGAGCCTGCAGGACCTAAGGGGCATGTACACACAGACAGACCGAGTCCCCACTGACAAGCCACAAACAGATCTTGGATGATGACACAGCAGAACAAAGCTCAGCCTGTGGGACATGCAGCAGCGCCACATCAGCGGATTAAGCATGCAAGTTGGGTGAAGAGTGTTGAGTGTGGGTTGAATGGTGATGAGCCTGACTCCAATACTCTGAGGTTGGGCGGTGAGTGCTGAGACACCTTGGTGTCCTACTCATGATTGATTTACTCTGAGACTTGACTGTTACCAAAACACTTCACCCTTTCCATAAGACCTTACTCTCACATGTAGATTCTACATTCTGTGAGTGCAAGGTGCAAGTGATGCCGTTTTGGTAAGCTAGGGCAATTACAACCAGCAGCCCCGATCAAGGTATGGATGTCCTGCAGACCAAAATGACCTAAATGTACTTTCAAGGCTGTTGGGCTCTATCTGATCTGTTCAGGTTTGCTTGCAGCATGAAGCTAGTCTTGATTTGGAAAAATTGTCATGCAGGTCAGCAAAACAGCTATGCGTCCTGTGCGTCGCAGGCAGGTATACTATACAGGTTTAGCTTGTATTCTTCAGTTATGGCTGTATTTGACAAGTCAGTGGGGCGGCCTTGCAGTCAAGTACAGTCCAGCAATGCTAGAAGCACAAGGGCAAGCCTGAATCACTAAGGCATCCATGTATACCCGTGATTTGCCTAGGGTTCTGAAGCTGAGGCAGTGAAGCAGTAGAGTCAGGGTTTCTCACCTGGCTTGGTGGGGCAGTAGGGTTGCTCTGCAGGTAGAGGGCAGCCATGCCTGAGACACCATGGCATCCAGATACAATTGGCCTAATTAAGCTAGGGTTTCTCACCTGGCTTGGTGGGGCAGTGGGGTTGCTCTGCAGGTACAGAGCAGCTACGCCTGACTGGTGTGGCCTAATTCAACTAGGGTTTCTCACCTGGCTTGGCGGGGCAGCGGGGTTGCTTTGCAGGTACAGGGCAGCTACGCCTGAGACATGGGGACAGGCCTGTGATGTCCCAGTAGCCAGGTAATTCATCACAGTATCACTCGTATCTGTGATGCTGACCACGTTCACGCCAGGCGCAATCACATCCACACATGAGCCAAAATTGGACCACGTCCATCGTGTGTCAGTGACGTCTGAAGCCGCCACGGTGATGGCTGCTGGGACACCTGCTGGGCTGTTCTGACAGGCATCTGCACAAGGCAGAAGGTTTAAGGTTTAGTATTTAGGGTCCTTTTTGGGGGCTTGTCTTTCTATCATGGTGTGGTATGCACTGAGCACATAAATCTGATGCATGCATGCATGGCTGGTGGCGTTTGACTAAGTCTTGAGGAGCACATGTGTCTGATGCATGAATGCATGTCTGGTGATGCATGACTAAGCCTTGAAGAGCACATGTGTCTGATGCATGAATGCAAGTCTGGTGGTGCATGACTAAGCCTGAGGAGCACATGTGTCTGATGCATCTTACTCTGGTTGAAGTTGCCAGCCGCCACGACGACCGTGACTCCCAAGGCTATCAGGGCCTTCACAGCATCATTCTTTTCTTTTGTTTTGTTTTGTTTTGTTTTCTGAAGCTTACTCTGATTGAAGTTGCCGGCTGCCACAACAACTGTGACTCCCAAGGCTATCAAGGCCTTCACAGCATCGTCCATGGCACTGTTTGGGCTGTCAGCTCCGAGAGACAAGCTGGCAACTGCCGGCAGCTGGAAATTCTGAGCTAGCCAGTCCAGACCAGCGATCACGTTGGATGTCAGTGCGTTGCCTTGGCAATCCAGCACCCTCACTGCAACCACCAATACAACTTTCTGTTTAGAACGTGTATCTGACTCTCTCAGTGCGCTGCTCTGGCAGTCCAGCACCCTCACTGCATGCTACAGATTCTATTAGATGTTGCCCTGGCACCCTGACTGCATCCATCAAGACAAGGCTTGGTGCATAAGTGTATCTGAGTCTATCAGTGCGTTGCTCTGGCAGTCCAGCACCCTCACTGCAACCAGCAACACAACGTATGCTACGGAAGTTCTCAAATGTTGCCCTGGCAATTCAGCACCCTGACTGCACTGACCAACACAACACTTCATGTAAAAGTGTATTTGAGTCTCTCAGCTGTTACCCTGTCACTCTAGCACTTTCATTGCAACCACTATCACAAGGCTTGGTGCAGGAAGTATATCTGAGTCTCTCAGCTGTTGCCCTGGCAACCCAGCATTTTCACTGCATCGACCAACAAAAACAGGTGTGGTGTGGAAACTGCATCTGGGTCTCTCAATTGTTGCTTTGGTAGTCCAGAGCACCCTCGGTACATCCACCAAGACAACATTTGGTGTAGAATTGTAGCAGGCAAGCCTGACTGTGGTGCATCTTCAGTCTCTGCAGTCAGTACTCAAGGGAAGCACACAAACACACAAGCAGATGCACAGCTTGTGCAGCAGGCTGCAAATTTCCAAAACTTTGCAGATCAATTCGTGGACGCATCTAAGGGCGCAAACCTGCATGTATGGTGGCATTCTTGGCAACGCCGTATGTCAGGCCGCCGATTGTGCCTGAGACATGTGTGCCATGGCCCATGCAGTCATCTGAATTGGAGGGAACACCGATGGCTGACCAACCATGAATAGCTCTGCTGCCTGATATGTTCAGTGAGGGGTCATACAGGAACTCCTGGTGTGTCTTTCTTACCCCCTGCGAATAGGGCAGTCAGTTGGTGTAGTAGCTATTCATTGTCTGTAATCTGGCCTTGAAATTCCTGGTGTGTCTTTCTTACCCCCTGCAAACAGGGCAGTCAGTTGGTGTAGCAGCTGTTTCATGGTCTGAAACCTGGCCTTGAGTAACTGCGCAAAAGTTGATGCTTCTTTCATGAAGATGTTGTGCTATGTCTCTGGTGCAACTGTGCTGAGCTCTGCTGCCAGAGAGTTCTCCTATGACCCACAACGGACCTGTCTGGCATGCATCTTTCTGATGCCCTGCAAGCATCAAGCATCAAGCATCAGTTAAAGCTCTGCAAAAGATAATATGGAAAAATCAGTGAATCCTTCCTTTTCCATATAATCTAAAGAGAAATCAGTGTCAGGATACTGGCACCAGTCTCTGAGCCAGCCTCGCCGTGAAGCTACTGCTGAAGAACACCAGTAAGGTTGAGCCATGATGAGTCATGATGAGTCATAATGAGCCATGATGAGCCATGATGAGCCTTGATGAGCCATGATGAGCCATGATGAGCCATGATGAGCCTTGATGAGCCATGATGAGCCATGATGAGCCTTGATGAGCCATGATGAGCCATGATGAGCCATGATGAGCCTTGATGAGCCTTGATGAGCCATGATGAGCCATGATGAGCCATGATGAGCCTTGATGAGCCATGACGAGCCATGTTGAGCTGTGCTGATGGGTGAAGGTCTGGATCACATACCACCTCCTTGATTGATCTCTTGATAGCTCTGCAAATGAACATGCAATGATGCAACACCATTGACAAGACCTTCAGTGAGTAGGTCCCGTACAGTTTATAGTGAAGGCAACGGTCGTGGATACACAAGGCCCCCTGATTCAGTAGTCGAGTCTCAAGGCATCCAAAAAAGCCTACAACGAATTTGACCGTCAGCAGTATATGTTTTCCATAAAATCAGCACAAATCATTTGTGATGCTCAGAACAAGCCTGTCTGATGGAAGCTGACTTGCGGTGCACACACCTAATGCCTGTGAGCCAAGCCTGCACACTGAGAATGGATCATATATGGTACAAAATGATTAATAGTTATCATATTATCATTACTATAATCATGCTACATGACTATCATCAATATGAGCTTGGCAGGACACAGATCAGAAAGCTGTATCAAGGTGTGCAGGTTAGTCATGCCATCTGACATGGAATAGCAGAACAAGCTTGAACAGCACCAAGAAAGGAAACAATGATGGATACGAGCTCTTGCTTTCTTACCGTGTCCAGAACGTACACATTGACATTCGCTCCATTGTCAGTCCACACATACTTGTTGTCTAGGGGGAGAGTCTTCTGATCAATCCTGTCCAGGTTCCAGGGCGGGTTGTGCTGAACAGACAACTGACTGGAGTGCATTGCAGTAGTGCCATTGAATGTACTGTTGGATGCCAAGCTTGCATTTGCAGCAGCTTCCCCGGCAGCTTCTTCAGCAGCTGGCAAAGTAGCAGTGATACCTGTCATTCCTGGTGGACTGACAGGTGCTGCAGCTGTGCTGGCAGTGGTAGCGGTGGTGCTGGGTGGTATGGTGGTGGCGGCAGGGGGGCTAGCTGTGGCAGCTGCAGGTGGTACAGATGGAATAGGGGTGGCAGCAGTGTTGCTGGCGGTGGCAGCTGCTGGTCCCAGTTGCTGATGAGTCACTGCAGAGTCTGGAATGACTTGACTAACTTTGGAGTCACTCAGCATAGCTGTATAGTCCTCAGTAGTGAGCTGCAGCCGCAAGAAAGACAGCTTATTTGCCAGGTGAATTCACTTTCGAAGGTCACCTTTTGCTTTGATGGGTTTCACGACGGTGCCTTTAACACAGTGTGTTGTTGTTCAAATGTGTGGTGCTGTGCCCATACTGTGCTGTGCTGTGCTTTGCTGTGCCCATGCTGGTGCCCAGGAGCAGGCTGTGATGATGGCCAATGCAACTAAAGCTGTTGTGAGGGAACAGATGTTTAAATGTTCACTGCCTGTGACAACTTGTGCAAGAAAGTCACTGAACTGTCATGTAGAAGAACAGTTGATGACAAGCTTTTGACAATGATGTCTTGTAGCAACTCTTGTGATGACAAACATGGTACAGTGTTGTGAGGCATACCTGTGCAGCAAAGCCAACAAAGACTGTGTCATACTGGTATGAGCATGGCGTTCTTGTGGCCTGCAGCTGGGTGCACAGGTCTGTGACATCCCCAGTACCATAGCCCGGCTTTAGTTGGACTATGTACCTGCGCAAGTCAGCAGAAGGAAAATTTGTACCTCAAGCCAGCTTTATTTTGGTGTACAGATGCGCCAGGGCTGTCAGTGATCTGGTTACAAACACCATGATGCTGTGATGCCCAACAGCATTCTGTGCATGTGGTCACTTGTTGGCAGATGCAGGTTGGGGCTGAGCAATGGTGACAGCTACAGTGGAAACTCTGTGCAGCAAGGCAGCGTACGGTAAAGTTGCCTCCTGCTTTAGTCCTCTGTGCAAGCTGCTTTGTGACGCAAGTGGCGACCTGCAGCAATCAGCGGCCCGCTCAAAAAGGGATTCCATGACATGTGAATGTCTGGTTGGAATGCTGCGTTGACGGCTGACTTACTGGAACGAGACAGCAGCGGAAGCCGGGTCTGCTGACAGGCCCAATACAGCTGCCGCAACGCAGAGCAACACGAGCGCAACGCTGCAGTTGGACCACTGCATCGAGTTAATATGTGCAACCCTTGTCAACACTTTTTGGGTGCTGCTTTGTAGCTTGGGAGAGAGAATTAAGCGGAGTAAGCGGCAGACTGATCAGTGAAACCCACCACGTCTTTTGCATATCCTCTAGTCGTAGGCAGCACTCGGCATCAGTGTTATCACGAGTTCCCAGAAAGAATTTACAGCGCGTCGCCCGAACGCCTGGGAAAGTGAGCAACTCCTTTGCAGTAGAGCAGAAACGACAGGAAGCGATCGGAGATCGGAATTCGTAACGCCAGCACAATCAGCAGGGCAGAAAATTTCTGCCAGAAATCAGTCAGTGCTTGCTGTCTCTAGAAACATTTAACAGCCTGCGGGACAACAATACGTCCTGTATTATACGTCTCATTTGCCACTCGACGCCTCCGACGCATGCGTCACTTGCCTTGTCGGTCAACTTGAGATCAGACTTGAGACGGTGAGACAACGCCTGATCAAGTGCTCAACAGCTCTCCGTGTGCAGTAAGCACGTTCGCTTACCGGTGGCGCAGAATCACTGTGCACGCAGCTTCAGGTTAGATTGATTTACAGCCACAGTTTCAGTGGAGCGTGTTTGCGTACTACACTATCAGTCACTTGGCTGATTGACATCGAAGTGAGCTGCAGGTCAACGGTCTAGCTCAAGCCTTTCAACCAGCAGTCTAATAACAGCATCAGCTACGGCAAAAGCTCGGTTGCAACCGCACTCAGGATGCAGGCGAACAAAAATGCAGGCATAGATTTTCTTGAGCACACTGCCAGGAAGCAATCTGCATTCTGTCTTGCCAAATGACCTCTGCGAAGTGACTGCAGGCACCTGACGCTGCTCTGGACGCAGCCTCACTTGCAGATTTGCCGATTCCTTTGCTGTCACGCATTCTGAACAACATCCTGCCTGACATTAGACAGCTTCACACTCGAGCCAAATTGGCCAGTCTCAGCAAAGCGTTTGCGTCAGCTGTCAAACAGCAGCAGTCCATCTCTCTTTCTGGCCGTGAGTTCACAGGGCTGAGTGACACCTTCACCGTAGCTACACAGGCCAACTTGTTCCCAACATTCCAGCACATCACCAATCTTGAACTGCGAGGTGTTGACAGCAGCAATCCCAGGCGCATGATGACCATCATTAGTCATTGCCCCTTGCTCAAGGTCCTCCATATGCAGCTCGCCTCTATAGAATATCTACATGATCACTTGCAAGCAGCATTAGAGGCAGCAACATCTCTTGTCACACGCCTTCGGCAGCTGATGGACGGCAAACCAGGTCTGACACAGCTCCAGCGCATCACATTTGAAGACCACTATTGCTGTGGGCTGCTTCTGGAGTCCTCAAAAGGTGCTTTGAGCCGGCAGAACAGCCTAGCATGTGTCACAGCAGGCAGTTTACAGCTCTTAAGAGCGCTGGCTCGCTTCGCATTAGGACTGCCGGCCAAAGAGCAGCCTCTCAGTGAAGAGACAGACAGAATAATGATGACCATGATGCCGGAGCTTGAGGTGTTAGAGATGTACGGAGGAGTTGCTCCATTGCTTGTGCCTTTCCATGGAACTCTGCGTGGAGTGCTTACACTGCAGACAGAAGACGATTTCCGCAAGGCTGCAGTTTTGCACTGTACTGGCCAAGATGGATACCTGTCATGGCATGACAGCTTTGAAAGCATAAAAATCTGGACTGGTAGCGTGACCCTGTCTGTCTTGAGTCAGATCAGCACACTTGCACCTAAGATAGAGGTACTGGATGTCCATGTCAGGGATAAAGCCCATGATGACTGGGGTCAGGTGTGCACCTTGACCTCAGCTATGAGAAGTGTTGACATGGTTTAAGCAGAGGGATGGCGTAGATACAGGGTCTCTGGTGCTTCAGGGGCTTCCATCAGATGAGTTGACGCATTTGCGCATTGAGTGTCAAAGTCTTGCAATTCATCATGAGCTGTACTCATGGATCATGTCTAGACCAAACACAAATCTGATAGGCTTTGAAGCATACAGAACTCTAACTGACCAAAAGCCACTTGAGCAAACCCAGGGTGAATGTTATGAGGAGTTTATAAGGTTGCAGCCGACAATTCAGGGCCAAATGGGTGTGTTGCAGTGCTGCTGAGGTGGGTGTGTGTGTTGTTGTCTGGTTACACTTTTATTTGCTCCAGGCGGACTTAGCTGGACGACTGGATTGTTTAAGCAGACATCATATCTGGTCTAATAGCTTTTGCTTACATCCTATAATTGTGGCATCACATCTATGACTGTGACATTCAAACTAGGAAACAGCGGTTACCTTGACTGTAACAATAGTCTCCGAGGTGCATTTCAATGCATTGCGCAGCCTAACACAGTCTTGCATGACTGCATACTGTGACCATCACAATACTTATGACGCAGGCGTTTCACCAGGCTCTGCAAAACAGTGCATCCTTGGGGGCGTATACCTGTCAGTGACATCCAATCTATCATGGAAACCAGAAAACTATACCGTGATACTAGTTGCTTGTGCTGCCTAATGGACTGCTTATGATATGTGCAACAGTCTTCATTTGGCCAACCTCTCAATGCGTGAAACAGGGGCAAGCCACAGATGCATGACAACATTATTATGGGTGTTCCATTTGTCACACTGCAGTACCAACGCCGCAGCTCTCAGGTGTTTTGCCACACCCATAGACACTGCTGTCTGACTCAGCTGTGGTCTACAGCCATGGCCAGCTCAAGCATAATGAGCTGACATCGGACGTTGCAGCAGCACATCAGGTCACATGATGAGTAAAGCTGCATCCGAGCATGTTGCTGCTGTCTGCAGCTGTTGAAGCCATTCACTTTTGCCCAGGAAAAGTTAGCAGACACAGCATCTGGTTCGAACAGAGCTACTGCAGTAGCGTCACAGCTTCAACAGTTACGTCTTTATCTTGCAGAATGACAGGCTGATCAGCTGCAGGTTTCAGATACTTGCGAGGATTATTGTGAATCCTCTGCCCATGGTAAACCATATGAGTCAGAAGCAGGTTGATCTCAGGCCCACACTCTCTCGTCACAAAATGCGCTCCCTCAAGCATCATGCATGGGCATTCGAGTCTTCTAGCTAGCTGTTCACCATACTTTGCCATCGCAAGTATGTCATATCGGCCATGAATGACCATCATGGGGAAGTGTCCTGACTTGATGGCTGCAATTTTGCTGTCTGTCACGCGGTGTGTCCAGACTGCATTCAGCTGGCCCTGCATACATGTTTGCAGCTGAGTAACACAGCATGCAAAGCGTGTGATACAAAGCTGCAGCTGTGACAGCCAGCAACATCATCTGACTGCAGCAAAAAGTCAAGATGTATGCAAACAAGACAATGCTTGTGTTTGGGAACATTGTGAATCAAAACATTGAAGTTGGGCCCAACTTCAAATGATACATCTGGACTGCATAGGCGCATTATTGGCAAAAAGAAGTCAGGTCAGCTGATTAGCAATGCTACCGACTCAAGCTCATTGATTGACACATCAAACAAAAGGTGACTGACCTTGAACCCAGATTCAGGCTGACCCACCCCACCCCCCTTTTGCCCCTCCACATATTCCTCTTGCAGCAGCGAGCGGCGTGTCCTCTTGTACTTTGCATCCTGCACCACAGTCATAGCAGCAAGTTGGTGAGGCTGCTGGATTGTCTATTTTGACCGAGGTACTCTGAAGGACTCTGGCGCATCCTGCACCACAGTCATAGCAGCAAGTTGTCCAGCGTACCGTACTAGCTCAAATTAGTCACGCATAATTATATTATAAGGCCCCCTGCGCGGTAGGTTTTTAATCCAAATCACCACACATTACCCGTAAGTACGGCGTAAGTCAGGCTCATACACAGTGCGATACTCCTTACGAAATGGTAGTTACGGCGTATGCGCGAGCAACGAAAATAATTGTCCTCGACGGGGTGCGCTACTAATTTCAGCTAGTAGGGTATGTCATGCCTGACACAGTACTGTGCAAAAACTTCATAGGTGAAGGCCAGCCTTGTGGTGAGGCTGTCTGAATGTGGTGGATGACCAGTGTGTAACATGAGGGCAAGTTGTGCGCGTCATTCGGCAGAGCCAAAGCCTTATCTGTGGTTCATAACTGGTGGTACTGTGGTTGGTCGTGTGTGAAACAAAAGGAGAAAAATATTGAGCCTCTGGGCGTTCAAGGAATAAGAGCACAAGGGTGAGGCAGATCGCCTGCAGCAGTAACGGCTAAGCAACTGCTCACCACTTCATTGAGAGTCTTCTTCATGAAGTGGAACTTGAGGTCAACCTTGGCTCGGTCCTCAATGGTGCTTGCCCAGAAGGTCTGCACACCCACATGACACTTGTCAGCCACAGTTGAGGGGCATTAAGAGGTTATCTAAAAAGTTGGAGTCCAAAGGCTTTGGGTTTAGCATAGCATAGCATAGCATAGCATAGCATAGCATAGCATAGCATAGCATAGCATAGCATAGCATAGCACGGCATGGCGTGGCATGGCGTGGCATGGCATAGCATAGCATAAAGACTTGGAAAGTTGCATAGCATAGCACAAAGACTCGAAGGCTTGCGTAGCATAGCATAACAACTTGGAGGTAGCATAGCATAGCTTAGCGTAGCCTGTTTTTGTGTTTTAGGTACTGAGAGCGATGTCAAATTGTGAAAAGGGTAGCACAGCAGATTACGCCACAGCTGGGCAACAAAGTTTGTCAGGCAGTCTCACAGCTTTGAGACTGATGCTAATGGCAACACAAAGTACAGCAGCAGGCATTGCAGCAACTCTATAGGTGATGGGTCAATCAGAGCAGAAGCGAAGAGCTGACATGTATACTGAACAGCTTGCATTCTGATACAGGCCGGTAACAGTTTAGTGAACATGACAAGTTGGCATCTGGTTTGTGCATGCTAGTCATCTTGACAATGCTTGTCCCAAGTTGCATGCTTCTTGTGCAGGGTGCAGGATGAGAGAATGGGGCAGATGAGGAGACCTGCCAAGCGTACTTGACAGCAGCCCAGTTGGTGGGTATGGACTGCCACCTGCCTGCTGTGGCGCTGATGAGGGTGAGGGACAGCAGCCTGTCTGGGTGCATGCAGGCCAGCTGGGTGGCTACCATAGCGCCCATGGAGTGGCCTATCACATGGACTTGATCCCACTTCAAAGCATTCTGCATGGACCAAACACATGAGGCGGTTTCCTTCGGAACTGTTTTGCATGTAGGAAGCAAATCTTGTCTGTATGAACTCACTGAACTGAGCTTCCTGTCTGTTGGGTCCCAGTTGCCCCCCCGGACATTAAATATATTGATTGATTGATTGATTGATTGATTGATTGATTGATTGATTGATTGATTGATTGATTGCATGCCAGAGCAAAGACCCTTCTGGTGGGCTTTGCTGTTCAGGTTTAATGAGGCTGACCTGCCCAAGACATGTTGCTGTTGTCTGCTACAACCTCAGTCATTGCAAGTAGCTGAACCTGATGCAGGGCATGGTAGACATAGTGTTACAATGATGCAACCAGACTGTATGCAGTGTCTTCCCATCTGTTGACGAGCCTTTTCAAAATAGCTTCCAGCCTTTCATACACACTGTGCAAGAAAGAAGATCAAGGCTGTTTTGGGAACAGACAAGGCCAGGAGTCTTGCAGGTGCTTCCCTGAAAAGCAAAATGCATCTCCATGTTTGCACTTCGGCTTCTTGGAGTCATCAGAATAGAAATCGGGCGGGTTGCAGTGACTAATTTTTGGACATCACTATCCGTATTGTGCTGAAATTCTGTTTGAAGTTCGTTCTCTGTGACAATCCTTATGCTGATGCAAAATGTGCTGTGACATACCAGGACTGCTATGCAGTCATCAGCCATGATGGTAGTGGTGTAGGCCTGCCTTGCTTTGGGGGACCCACTGCGCCCATGTCTAGCAAGCATGCTCTCACTGAGGCGCCCCCTGGGCTTGCCTGCATGCACGTTGCCCGTTGATGCTCTGCTATAGTGAGTCATGCGCTTGTAGCTCCGTAAGAATGCCCTAAACTCTAAACCCTAAGTGACATACGCAATCTCCGGTGAAAAGGTGATCATGTGTTTGTGATGTCATTTAGGGCTGCATGCACCTGTGACTCACACATACATTCTGAATAACAGTGCCTTGTCAGAGCAACAGTACGACGTCAAGTTTGCGTCAAATCATGAGGGATGGCATTAGTTGCACGTCCACACCTGATGATTGAGGAGTCCATCTAGCTGTGGCTCCCAGCAGTCCAAAGTTGCACCAAAACCTGCATGTCAGAGCATGCATATGTCGTAAAGAGACAAAATGGCATGAACTGAAGCAGTCGATTTTTCAACTAGTAGAAGTGGCCGAATGCAGACTCACCCATGATCATCAAAATGCTGACAGGAGTATTGAAGTCACTTTCCCTGTAATGGCATGTTTGTTGGTTACTGTCTCAACATTATCGTCCCTCTGAAAACACTCTGACTGCGCGCTGCAAGCGTATGAACGCATTTGCACCTTCCACTGGAGGACGCCGTGTCCCCGCGAACCTCGTAGTATATATCGGTCAGCGATGCATCAGATCCAGCTGACACGGTAGGCATCAGGTTTGTTTTAAAAGCTATGTATCGTGCAAACGCGCTAAATCACCCAAGCCAACTCTTCTGCCAGCTCGGGGTGATTTATAGGTGCAAGAATAATAAGCGCGCAAAAGCTTCTGTTGATCCCTGAGGCAGGGGAAAGGCTAGGCTGCCAGAAGGCACTACGCGAGGTCAGCAAAACATTTGCCATCCAACTTTTGCATTGCCATGTGCGATTTGCTGACGTTGCAGGAGTATGTTACGCCAGGTTGCCACAAACTTGGCGTTTCAAGCATCTGGGTTTTGACTCCTTTGTTCATTCATTCATTCATTCATGGATTTTACAGTCGTTGGGGCCAGCTAGCCCATTTGACTAAGTTGCGGTTCTTTATCAGATCAAACGAGACAGACAAGAAAGTGACATAGACAGACAAAAAGATCATCGTCAGGAAACTGTCAAAATAAAATAAAAGCTTTCACTGTGTGGAGAGAAGTCAAATGTGCAACAAACAAAAGCCTTTTAGCATGTAAACAGATACCAGATACTGCTGTCATGATCACTATGTTAGTAATGCGTGACAAGCTTGTGC